>JACCDX010217166.1_pt1 | contig 51294 bp, 51 predicted proteins | sample 7449681 | NCBI WGS metagenome assembly JACCDX01 (sample SAMN15323450, study PRJNA562643) | freshwater metagenome | isolation source: river surface water | place: USA:Blue River Watershed | collected 2017-08-18
ACGATGTGCACGCCGCCGACCTGACACACGCCTACACCCCCAGCTTTGGCTTGATGGGCCATGAGTCGCTCATCATGCAGCAGTCGGACATTGGCGAGATCGCCGCCAGCGTGAAAGACTGCCTGCGTTGTGGCAAGTGCAAGCCGGTGTGCGCCACGCATGTGCCGCGTGCCAATTTGCTGTATAGCCCGCGCAACAAAATCCTCGCCACCTCTTTGCTGGTCGAGGCCTTTTTGTACGAAGAGCAAACCCGGCGCGGGGTGTCCCTGAAGCACTGGCAGGAGTTTGAGGATGTGGCCGACCATTGCACCGTCTGTCACAAGTGCCTGACCCCGTGCCCGGTCAACATCGACTTTGGCGATGTGTCCATGAACATGCGCAACTTGTTGCGAAAAATGGGTCAAAAGAGTTTCCGGCCCGGCAATGCGGCGGCCATGCTCATGCTCAACGCCACCCGGCCCGAGACCATCAAATTGGCGCGCACCCTGATGGTCGATGTCGGCATGAAGGTTCAGCGTGCCGCCCACGATGCCTTCAAGGTGCTGGCGCGGCGCCAAACCAGCGCCCCGCCGGCATCGGTGGGCAAGCCTGTGCTCAAGGAACAGGTGATCCACTTCGTCAACAAGAAGATGCCCGGCAACTTGCCGAAAAAGACGGCGCGTGCCTTGCTCGACATCGAAGACCCGAATTACGTCCCGATCATTCGCAACCCGGTCGCCACCAGCATCGACGCCGAAGCGGTCTTTTACTTCCCCGGTTGCGGCTCGGAGCGTTTGTTCAGCCAGGTCGGCCTGGCCACTCAGGCCATGCTCTGGCACGCTGGCGTGCAAACCGTGTTGCCGCCCGGGTATTTGTGTTGTGGCTATCCGCAACGGGGCTCGGGCCAGTTTGACAAAGCCGAAAAAATCATCACCGATAACCGCGTGCTGTTTCATCGGGTGGCCAATACGCTCAATTACCTCGACATCAAGACCGTGGTGGTGAGTTGTGGCACCTGTTACGACCAGCTTCAGGGTTATCACTTCGAAGAAATTTTCCCGGGTTGTCGCATCGTCGATATTCACGAATATTTGCTAGAAAAAGGCATCACCCTGTCTGCCGATCAGGCTGGCGCCTACCTCTACCATGACCCTTGTCACAGTCCCATGAAGCAACAAGACCCGATGAAAACGGTCAAGGCTTTGGTCGGTGACACCGTGCTGAAAAGCGATCGTTGCTGCGGGGAGTCCGGTACTTTGGGCGTGACCCGCCCCGACATCGCCACCCAGGTCCGCTTCCGCAAGGAAGAAGAACTGCGCAAGGGCGAACAAGCCCTGCGCGAGCGGACTGGTCAGGCACAGGGCAATCTGAAAATCCTCACCAGCTGCCCCAGTTGTTTGCAAGGCCTGTCGCGCTACGGCGACGATTTGCAAAACGGATTGCTCGAGGCCGACTACATCGTGGTCGAAATGGCCCGACACATCCTGGGCGAACAGTGGATGGTGAACTATGTCCAGGCCGCCAACGATGGCGGCATCGAACGTGTATTGGTCTGAAGCATGAACACTGCCACCCCCGCCCCCCTGGACCTGACCGTCCACCAGTCATCGAAAGTGCTCGAAATTGCATTCGCCAATGGCGAAACCTTTCGCTTGCCGTTTGAGTTGATGCGCGTCTACAGCCCTTCGGCTGAAGTGCAGGGCCACGGCCCCGGACAAGAGGTCTTGCAAACGGGCAAGCGTGAAGTCGGTCTGGTGGATCTTGAGCCGGTGGGCAACTATGGCATCAAACCGACCTTCAGCGACGGCCACGACAGCGGCATTTTTTCCTGGGTCTATTTGTACCATTTGGGCAGTCAGCAAGATCAGTTGTGGCTCGACTACGAGCGACGGTTGCAAGAGGCCGGCGTAGATCGCGACGCACCCATGGTGGCTCAAGGCTCCGGGGGCGCTTGCGGTCACCACCACTGAGCCCCATCGCGCATCCCTACAATCCCTCCATGTCACAAACCCACTTTGGCTTTAAATCCGTCGACGAGCGCGACAAGGCTCGTCATGTCCGTGGCGTGTTTGATTCCGTGGCCTCTCGCTACGACATCATGAACGACCTGATGTCTTTGGGCTTGCACCGGGCCTGGAAGTTCTATACCGTGTTGGTCGCTGACCTCAAGCCCGGGCAGCGGGTGCTGGACATCGCCGGTGGCACCGGTGACCTGGCCAGTGCGTTTGCTGACAAAGTCGGACCCAGCGGGCAGGTGGTGCACACCGACATCAACGAAGCCATGCTGCGGGTCGGGCGCGATCGCCTCCTCAACCGCGGCCAGGTGCTGCCCACCCTGGTGTGCGATGCCGAAACCCTGCCTTTTCCGGATCAATCTTTTGACCGGGTCAGCGTGGCTTTTGGCCTGCGCAACATGACCCACAAGGATCGCGCCCTGGCTGAAATGGCCAGGGTCCTCAAACCAGGCGGAAAATTATTGGTATTAGAGTTTTCCAAGGTCGCCAAACCGCTGGAAAAAGCCTACGATTTTTATTCCTTCAAGGTTTTGCCTTTGCTGGGCAAGGTGGTTGCCCGCGACGAAGCCAGTTATCGTTACCTGGCTGAGTCGATTCGCATGCACCCGGACCAGCAGGCGCTGAAAGACCTTATGAAGAACAATGGCTTTTCTCATGTGGACATTCACAACCTCAGTGCTGGCGTCGTGGCACTTCATGTTGGAATCAAGTCCTGACACTTTGTTGGTAGGAGGCATCATGAAATCTCGTCTCATCTCTCTCTCGCTGGTGACCCTGATGGGCCTGGCCAGTTTTCAGGCCGAAGCGGCCAAGCGTTTGGGGAGCGGCCAGTCGGTTGGCAAACAGTCGTCCAACGTGACGCAGCGTGAAGCCGCCCGTCCCGCCCAGCCTACCCCGCCGCAACAGGCTGCCACTCCGGCCGCACAACCCACACCGGCTGCGCAACCGGCTGCCGCTGCGGCACAAGCCCAGCGCAAACCCTGGGGCGCCATGCTGGGCGGACTCGCCGCTGGCTTGGGTCTGGCCTGGTTGGCCAGCAGCTTGGGATTGGGTGAGGCGTTCGGCCAAATTCTGATGTTCGGTTTGTTGGCTTTGTTGGTCATGGTCGCCGTGGGCTGGTTCATGCGCCGCCGCGCCCAAGCGCAGTCGGGTTCTTATGCCTTCCAGGGCGCCAGCCCGGGATCGCCGGCCACGGCGCCCCAGTACAACCCGCACAATGTGGGCAACGATGCATCGGCACGTCCCTGGGAAGGTCAAGCCCACTTTGAGCCGGCCCAGCCACGTCGTGCCAGCACCAGCATCGGATCGGGCCTGATCGGCGGCTCGCAGAACTGGAGCATCCCGGCCGACTTTGATGTCCCCGGCTTTGTCAGTGCCGCCAAAGCGAATTTTGTATCGCTGCAAGACGCCTGGGATCGCTCGGACATCGAAGCTCTGCGCGCCATGATGACCGATGACATGCTCAGCGAGATTCGCCAGCAACTCGCCGAGCGCGAATCGCTCACCAACGGTCAGCCCAACAAAACCGAAGTGGTCATGCTCGAAGCCCAGTTGCTGGGCATCGAAGACCTCGGCTCGGGCTTCATGGCCAGTGTCGAGTTCTCGGGCCTGATTCGCGAAGACTTGTCGTCTGGTCCCAGCCCCTTCCGCGAGGTCTGGAACATGACCCGCAGCAAGGAAGGCCAGCACGGCTGGCTGGTCGCTGGCGTCCAAGCCCTGCAATAATCACCTCCGGCGGGCTCCCGCCCTCGGTGGCCCCGCCCGGCTGGTGCCGGGCATGTGCTGCTTCAGTTCTACAATCTGCCCATGCCCGTTTCTTTTTTACCGCCACCTCCAGCCTGGCTCGACCAGGCTTTGCGCAAAGCCCAGCCTCCGGAGTGGTTGTTGCATGAAGCCCAACTCAGGGCTGTGTTGTTCATGAACCACGTCTTGCAGGCCAATCCCCACGCCTTGCCGCGCACCCGTCGGTTGGCGGGTCGTTCGGTGCAAATGCGCTGGCAAGGTCAAGCCATGCAGTGGGTTTTCACCCCGGTGGGCTTGCTCGACGCCGTGAAAGTCGACCAGGTCGCCGATCTGATTCTTGACTTGGGCGATGTCTCGCCCTGGCAGTTGGCCAACCACGTTTTGCAGCGGCAGCGTCCGCCCTTGCGCATTGAAGGCGATGTGCAGATGGCCGCCGAAGTCAACTGGCTGGTCGATCATGTGCGCTGGAGTCCCGAAGAAGATCTGGCGCGACTGATCGGTGATGCGCCTGCCCGGGCAGCCTTCCAGGCGGGGCAACGCATCGCCCAAGCTTTGCGGGCTTTTGCCCCGGCCCGTCCCGAGACCGGTGCCGCATGAAGCGCATTTTGCGCACCGCCACCATTTTGTGGGTGATCTTTCGCTTCGGCCTGGATCAAATGGTGCTGCAAGGCATCAACCATCCGGGCTTGACGCTGTTGTCCAAACTGCTGGGATGGGGCCGCAACCTGCAGGCCCCACGCGGTCAGCGACTGCGCATGGCGCTGGAACACTTGGGTCCGATCTTCGTCAAATTTGGTCAGGTGCTCTCGACCCGCCGCGACCTGCTTCCCCCTGATGTTGCCGACGAGTTGGCGTTGCTGCAAGACCGGGTGCCCCCGTTTTCGTCAGAGGTGGCCATCGCCACCATCGAGCGCGCGTTTGGTCGCCCCATCGACGACATCTTCATTGAATTTCATCGCGAGCCTGTGGCCAGCGCCTCGATCGCCCAGGTACATTTTGCGGTCATTGCGGGGAGCGACGGTCAACCGCGCGAGGTGGCGGTCAAGGTCTTGCGCCCCAACATGTTGGGCGTGATCGACAAGGACCTCGATCTGATGCGCCTGATGGCGCGCTGGCTCGAACGTTTGTCGGCCGACGGTCGTCGCCTCAAGCCGCGTGAAGTGGTCGCTGAATTCGACAAATACCTGCATGACGAACTCGACCTGGTGCGCGAGGCCGCCAACGCGGCCCAGTTGCGCCGCAACATGGATGGCCTGGACCTGGTGCTGATCCCCGAAATGTTTTGGGACCACTGTCACACTGAAGTCATTGTGATGGAGCGCATGAAAGGGATCCCGATCAGCCAAATCGACCGACTGGTCGAGGCCGGTGTCGACATTCCCAAGTTGGCGCGCGACGGCGTGACCATCTTTTTCACCCAGGTGTTTCGTGACGGTTTCTTTCACGCCGACATGCACCCGGGCAACATCCAGGTCAGCGTCGAGCCCGAGACCTTTGGCCGCTATGTCTCCCTAGACTTTGGCATCGTGGGCACCCTGACCGAATACGACAAAGAGTATCTGGCGCAAAATTTCACCGCTTTTTTCCGCCGCGATTACAAGCGCGTGGCCGAACTGCACATCGAATCGGGTTGGGTACCGGCGCAAACCCGGGTCGACGAACTGGAGGCCGCCATCCGTGCCGTCTGCGAGCCTTATTTTGACCGCCCCCTGAAAGAGATTTCGCTCGGCATGGTGCTGTTGCAAAAGACGCTGCTCAACATCGAAGGGCTGGGGCGACAACTCGACCCCGATCTGGATTTGTGGAGCACCGCCAAGCCGTTTTTGGAAAAATGGATGCTCGAGCAGGTGGGCCCCAAGCGCTTGTGGCAAGAGTTGCGCAACCAGGCACCTTATTACGCCAAAATACTGCCCCAGTTGCCGCGCCTGATTCACGATCGATTGCACGTGCAGCGTCAAAGCGATCGCGAGTTGATTGAACAATTGCTGCTCGAGCAGCGCCGCACGCTGAGCCTGCTCAGGGTGCTGATTTATCTGGGGCTGGGCTTTTTGGCCAGCCTCTTGTTGTTGCAAATCTGGATCCAAACACTCTCCTGAGGATGTTGCCATGTTGCTGACACTGGTCATTGTCTATTTGCTGATCACCATTGCCATCGGACTCATGGCTGCACGCCGGGTTAAAAACTCGGCCGACTTCGCCATCGCGGGGCGTCATTTGCCACTGGTGATGATCGTCACCACCACCTTTGCCACCTGGTTTGGCTCCGAGACCGTGCTGGGGATTCCGGCCAAATTTGTCCAGTCCGGCTTGGGCGGCGTTGTCGAAGACCCTTTTGGGGCGGGCACTTGCCTGATTCTGGTCGGCTTGCTGTTTGCCGCACGGCTTTACCGCATGACCTTGCTGACCATTGCCGACTACTACCGCGAGCGCTATGGCCGTGCCGTCGAAGTCGCTTGTTCGGTGATCATCATGGTCAGCTATTTGGGCTGGGTGTCGGCGCAGGTGACGGCTTTGGGCCTGGTGTTTCACTTGCTCTCTAACGAAGCCATCAGCATCCCCTTGGGCATGGTGATCGGGGTGGTTTCGATTTTGGCTTACACGCTGTTTGGCGGCATGTGGTCGGTGGCAGTGACCGACTTCATCCAGATGATCATCTTGGTGGTGGGGCTGTCGGTGTTGGCGGTCTTTGCCAGCCGCGAAGCGGGCGGTGCCGATCAGGTGATCGCTTATGCGGTCAGCAAAGACATGTTCAATTTCTGGCCTGAGGCCGGCTTCAAGGAAATCGCCTTCTTTCTGGCTGCTGCCCTCACCATGATGCTCGGCTCGATCCCGCAGCAAGATGTGTTTCAGCGGGTGATGTCGGCAGACAGCTTGCGCGCCGCCACGCGTGGACCGGTGATCGGTGGCATTTGCTACATCTTGTTCGCCTTTGTGCCCATGTTTCTCGTGGTCAGCGCCCTGATCATCATGCCCGAGCGGGCCGCTGAGCTGATCGAGCAAGATCCGCAAAAGGTCTTGCCCACCCTGGTCATCGAGCACATGCCCTTTTTCTTGCAGGTGCTGTTTTTTGGCGCTTTGCTCTCGGCCATCAAATCGTGCGCCTCGGCCACGTTGCTGGCGCCCAGCGTGACCTTTACCGAGAACATCTGGCGTCAGTTCAGACCGCATTTGTCGGATCAGCAGGGTTTGCGCGCCATGCGGGTGACGGTGCTGGTGTTCAGTGCCATGGTGCTGGCGTATGCCATCGCGATGCAAGGCACCTCGATCTACGAGTTGGTGTCCGGGGCGTATCAGGTCACCCTGGTGGGGGCTTTCGTGCCCCTGGCGGCGGGCCTCTTCTGGCAACGGGCCAGCACCCAAGGGGCGGTGTTTGCCATGGTGCTGGGTTTGCTGACCTGGCTGTTGTTTCTGGCCACACCGGCGGGCGAGGAATTCCCGGCCCAATTGGCGGGCTTGCTGGCCTCAGGGGTGGGCATGGTGTTGGGTTCCCTGGGGCCTCAGACCATCGCCAACCGCAAAGGCAGCCATCATCGGGTGGTTTTGTCGTCCCGCTAAAAGCCTGTCTGAGGTCTGTACGACCTATAATGGTGGGTTTTTCCAATCTATCCAGAGGTCCAACATGCCCATTTACGCCTACAAGTGTGAGTCCTGTGGCCATGCCAAGGACGTGTTGCAAAAAATGTCTGACCCGCCGCTGAGCGATTGCCCGGCTTGCGGCAAACCTGCTTTTGCCAAGCAATTGACTGCGGCAGGATTCCAGCTCAAGGGTTCAGGTTGGTACGCGACCGATTTTCGGGGCGGCTCCGGTGCGGCTGCAGGTGCTGCTGCCGCCACAGAAGGCGCTGCTCCAGCCTCGTCCGGCGAGGCTGCGGCCCCGGCTGCGGCGACTGCCTCAGAACCATCGAGCGCTGCCGGCGGCTGTGGCGCCTCTTGCGCCTGCCACTGAAGGCGACTCATGCCGATCAAAAAATACCTCATTGCCGGCCTGTTGGTCTGGTTGCCCCTGGCCATCACCGTTTGGGTGCTGACCTGGCTCTATGGTGTGCTCGATGGGGTGTTTTCAGGTTTGTTGGGGGCGCTGGGCCAGGTGGTGCCCAAGGGCAGCAACAACTGGGTCGATTTTCTGGGTCAGTACCATGGTCTGGGCGTGGCTCTGATGTTCATCTTGTTGCTGGCCACAGGTGCGTTTGTCTCTAATGTTGCCGGACGCTGGTGGGTTCGGCAATGGGATCGGTTGTTCACCAACATCCCGATCGTCAAATCGATTTACACCAGCGTCAAAAAGGTGTCCAACACCCTGTTCTCAAGCAATGGCAATGCCTTTCGCAAAGCCCTGTTGATCCGCTTTCCGCACCAGGGCTACTGGACGATCGCCTTTCAGACGGGCACCCCCAGCGGCGAAGTGGCCCAACACCTCGACGAAGAGCACCTCAGTGTCTATGTGCCGACCACCCCCAACCCCACCGGGGGCTATTTCCTGATCGTGCCCAAGAGCCAGGTTCGAGAACTGGGCATGAGCGTGGATCAGGCCCTGACCTACATCATTTCCATGGGGGCCGTGGTCCCCGACGAGCGCGCCGACGCACTGACCGCGAAGCCCCCGACCTCCCCATGATTTTTGCGGCCTTGCGCCCCTAACCAACGAGAAAAACCAATGTCCATGCGAACTCATTATTGCGGTCTGGTGACCGAAGCCCTGATGGGTCAAACCGTTCAACTGTGTGGCTGGGTCAACCGTCGCCGTGACCACGGCGGCGTCATTTTTGTCGACCTGCGCGACCGTGAAGGTTATGTGCAAGTGGTTTGCGACCCCGATCGGCCCGAAATGTTCAAGGCCGCTGAAGGATTGCGCAACGAATTTTGCGTCCAAATCAAAGGGCTGGTGCGGGCGCGTCCCGAGGGCACCACCAACGACAGCCTCAAGAGCGGCAAGATCGAAATCTTGTGCCACGAATTGACGGTGCTCAACCCCTCGGTCACACCGCCGTTTTTGCTCGACGACGAAAACCTGTCGGAGACCACCCGGTTGACCCATCGGGTGCTGGATTTGCGTCGCCCCTACATGCAAAACAACCTCATGCTGCGCTACAAAGTGGCCATGGAAGTTCGCAAGTTCTTGGATGAGCATGGTTTTGTCGACATCGAGACCCCGATGCTGACCAAGAGCACACCCGAGGGCGCACGCGATTATCTGGTGCCCAGCCGCGTGCACGACGGTCAGTTTTTTGCCCTGCCGCAATCGCCCCAACTCTTCAAACAGCTGCTCATGGTGGCGGGTTTTGACCGCTACTACCAGATCACCAAATGCTTCCGTGACGAAGACCTGCGCGCTGATCGCCAGCCCGAGTTCACCCAGATCGATATCGAAACTTCGTTCTTGTCCGAGCAAGACATTCGCGACATGTTCCAGGGCATGATCAAGCATGTCTTCCAGAAGGTGCTCCACATCGACCTGGGCGAGTTTCCTGTCATGGCGTACGCCGAGGCCATGAGCCGCTTTGGTTCGGACAAGCCCGACTTGCGCGTCAAACTCGAATTCACCGAACTCACCGATGTCATGAAAGACGTCGATTTCAAAGTCTTTTCTACCCCGGCAACGACCAAAGGCGGGCGTGTCGTGGCCTTGCGCGTGCCTGGCGGCGGTGAGATGTCGCGCGGTGAGATCGATGCTTACACCGATTTCGTCAAAATCTATGGTGCCAAGGGCTTGGCCTGGATCAAGGTCAACGATGTCGCTGCAGGCCGTGACGGCTTGCAGTCGCCCATCGTCAAAAACCTGCATGACGCTGCCATCGAGGCGATTGTGCAGCGCACGGGTGCCGCCAATGGCGACATCATTTTCTTTGGCGCCGACAAGGCCAAGGTGGTCAATGACGCCATCGGGGCCTTGCGCGTCAAGATCGGCCACAGCGAATTTGGCCGCCAATCGGGTCTGTTCGAAAACCGTTGGGCTCCCATGTGGGTGGTCGATTTCCCGATGTTCGAGTACGACGAGGAAGACGACCGCTGGACCGCCGTGCATCACCCCTTCACCGCGCCCAAAGACGGTCATGAAGACTGGATGGTGACGGCACCCGAAAAGTGCGTGGCCAAGGGTTATGACATGGTGCTCAATGGCTGGGAGATCGGTGGCGGCTCGGTGCGCATCCACCGCGCCGATGTGCAGCAAAAGGTGTTTGATGCCCTCAAAATCACCCCCGAAGAAGCACAGATCAAGTTCGGCTTTTTGCTGGACGCGTTGCAGTACGGCGCACCGCCCCACGGGGGTCTGGCCTTCGGCCTGGATCGCATTGTCACCCTCATGACCGGTGCTGACTCGATCCGCGATGTGATCGCCTTCCCCAAGACCCAGCGCGCCCAGTGTTTGCTCACCCAGGCGCCGAGCCTGGTGGACGAAAAACAATTGCGCGAATTGCACATCAGGTTGCGCAACCCGACCCCTGCCGCCTGAAGCCCGGTGCGACCGCCGTCAGCGGCGGTTGCTCCAGATCAGGCTCAGGCCAGCGCTGATCAACAGGGCGATGCCCAACCACGTCAGGGCATCCGGGGTTTCATCCCAAACCAGGTAACCCAGTATCACCGCATACAGCAAAGCGCTGTACCGGAAAGGCGCAATCACGCTCATGTCGCCATGCCGCATGGCCAGCATGATCTGGTAATAGGCACCGGACAAGCACAGTGAAGCCAACCCCAGCCACAACCAAGAGGCGTTGCTGATCGGCGCCCAGGGTTCGGTGGCAGACCACAGGCCCGCCATGACGGTGACACAAAAAGCCGTGGCCAAGGTGATCAGCAGGCCCGGTACCTGAGGCTGGATGCGCCGCGTCATGACGTCGCGCCCGGCGTGCAAAGCGGTGCCCAAGACACATAACGCTGCATAAATGTTAAAGCCCTCGGCGCTGGGCCGAGCCACCAGCAGCACGCCGGCAAATCCGACCAGGGCCGCCAAGGTGCGCACCCAAGCCAGGCGCTCGCCAAAAAACAGCACCGCCAGCACCAGGATGAACAGGGGCGAGGCCAGATTGATCGCCGTGGCATTGGCCAAAGGCAAGTGAAAGAGGGCGGTCAAATAGGTCAGCGAGGCGGTACCGTCGAGCAAACCGCGCTGCCAAACGGCGCGATCTCTCAAGGTCCGCCACTGCGGCAACAGGCCCCGTTGGGCGCACAACAGCAGCAACCAGCCACAGGCCATGGCACCACGCAAAAAAATCAGTTGTCCCGAAGGCAAATCGGCGCTGACCCATTTGACCAAGGTGTCATTGAGTAAAAAAAAGGCCATGCCCAGCAGCATGGCGACAATGCCACGGCGGTTTTCTTGGGCGCGCACGGCGTCATCGAAGGGAGCCATGGCGACACTGTAGCCGAAGGGACCGCGCTGCAGGGTGGGGATGTCACCCAAGTGCGGGGATTTCCAGACAGGGGCAAAATTCAGGCATGACCCAGCTTCAACCACTGCGTTACAAATGGCCCGAGTCTGTGCTGGTGATCATCCACAGCCTCGATGGTCAGGTGTTGCTGATTCGGCGCATCGACTCGGGCACCTGGCAGTCGGTGACCGGCAGCAAGGAAGGGTCTGACGAGCCTTGGGCCACCACAGCCCGGCGCGAAGTGCATGAAGAAACCGGACTCGATGCCCATGCCCAAGGCCATGTGCTGCTCGACTGGCAGATCGAGAACACTTACGACATTTACCCCAAATACCTGCACCGCTATGCCCCCGGGGTGACGCGCAACACCGAACGGGTGTTTGGTCTGACAGTTCCCCATGCCGTGCCGGTGCGCTTGCACCCCGGGGAGCACACCGAGTACAAGTGGCTGCCCTGGCGGGAAGCCGCCGATGAAGTCTTCTCGCCCAGCAACGCCGAGGCGATATTGTGGTTGCCCCGCATGGGCAACATGAGCCCATGACTTGCTCGGTGGCTTCGCCTGACGTGCCTTGGGTGCTGTTGCAAGGCAGCACCGAATTTTTCCCTTCACTGGTGCAAGCCATCGACGAGGCCCAGCGCGAAGTCTGGTTCGAGACCTATTTGTTCAACACGGCTGCCCAGGGGCAGGCGGTGGCGGCCGCACTGGAGCGGGCCGCTCAGCGTGGCGTCGAAGTGCGGCTGGTGCTCGATGGGGCGGGCTCGCGCGACATGTCCCCCGAGTGGTTCGAGCGCTGGAGCCGTGCGGGGGTGCTTTGGCGCATTTTTGAGCCGCTGGGCCCCGGGGGCTTGTGGTTTCCCAGCCGTTGGCGCCGCCTGCATCGCAAATTGTGTGTGGTCGATGCCCGGATGGCCTTTTGCGGCGGCATCAATATTCTGGATGACTGGTACGACCCGCATGTCAAGCGCGCCCTGGATCGGCCCAGGCTGGACTACGCGGTGGCTTTGTATCAACCGCCTTTGGTGGCCGATGTCCTGGCCGCCATGGCGCAACTGTGGTCGCGGCTTGAGATTTCACGCAATCTTCGGGCACGGCGCATCGGCGCCGCGCTCGAGGTTTGGCGCGGCAGCGATCCCTGGTCCGTGAGTCCGGCGCGGGGAGAGATGCGCTTGGTGCTGCGCGATAACTTGCGCCACCGCTTCAGCATCCAGCGCAGCTACTTGCGGGCCATTGGCCGGGCCAAAACCGACATCCTGATTGCCAGTGCCTTTTTCTTTCCGGCCAGCAAGTTGCGCCGCGCTTTGCAGACCGCCGCAGCCCGCGGGGTGCGGGTGCGGTTGCTGTTGCCTGGCTATTACGAGTATGCAGTGCCCTATCGCGCGAGTCGGGTGGTCTATCGGCAGTTGTTGCAAGCCGGCATCGAAATCTACGAATACCACGCCAGTTACTTGCATGCCAAAGTCGCGACCATCGACGACCGATGGGCGACGATCGGATCGTCCAATCTCGATCCCCTGAGTCTGCTGCTGGCGCGCGAGGCCAACGTGGTGACCCAAGACAGTGATTTGGCGACCCAATTGCGCACACGGCTGGAGGCGCAGATGCAAACTGGCGCACATCCGGTCCATGCCCGGCTCGAGCGCCTGGGCTGGATCGAACGGCTGCTGGATCTGTCGGCCTATGTACTGATGCGCACACTCATTGTGCTCACGGCGCGCCGCTACTGAGGCGGTCAGCGGCTTCAGGCCGGCGTATACGCCAGCCGCACATAGATCGGCGCGAAGGCCTCGGCCTGGGTGATCTCGATCAGGGTTTCTTTGGCCAGTTCGAGCAAGGCGATGAAGGTCACCACCAGCACAGGCACGCCCCGATCGGCCTCGAACAGGTGCTCGAATTCGACAAAACGACGACCCTGGAGTTTTTTCAGCACCAGGCTCATGTGCTCTCGCACGCTGAGCTCCTCGCGCGAGATTTTGTGGTGTTGCACCAGTTTGGCGCGCTTCAAAATATCGGCCCAGGCTTGCTGCAAGTCGACCACGTGCACATCGGGGAATCGGGGTTGCAAGGATTGCTCGATGTAGACCTGGGCACGCATGAAGTCGCGCCCGAATTGCGGCAGGTGCGACAACTTTTCGGCGGCCAGTTTCATCTGCTCGTACTCGAGCAGGCGTCGCACCAACTCGGCCCTTGGGTCTTCGGCCTCTTCCCCTTCAGCCACCTTTTTGGGCGGCAACAGCATGCGCGATTTGATCTCAATCAGCATGGCTGCCATCAGCAGGTACTCGGCCGCCAATTCGAGGTTGCGGCTGCGAATCTCGTCGACATAGCTCAGGTACTGGCGCGTGACCGCGGCCATCGGGATGTCGAGGATGTTGAAGTTCTGCTTGCGGATCAGATAAAGGAGCAGGTCGAGCGGGCCTTCAAAGGCCTCCAAAAAAACTTCGAGCGCATCGGGCGGGATGTACAGGTCTTGCGGCATGGCAAACAGAGGTTCGCCATAAAGCCGCGCCACCGCCACATGGTCAACCACTTCGGGTGACAGCGCACCCGAAGTGATGTCCGATTCGGGCAGGTGCCCGGGGATCTCGGGATTCACGAATGCTGGGTCTGGTAAACGTAGGGCTTTTGCGCCACGCGCGCCGCCTGGTAGTCGCTCCAGACGTCGCGATCGACCTGTTGGTCCCACAGGAGGGCACGTCCCTGACGCTGTCGCGCTTCAAGTTCGGGCGAGCGCTGGCGCAATTCGTCCAGAAATTGGGTGGTGTCGGATTGGTAGTCGGGGCGTCGGAATATCGGCATTTGGGTCTGAACCTCCAACCCTCGATTTTAAGCCCCATTTGACCCCGCCCTGGCACCGAAACGACTCGTGGCGACTGGACGCGGTGCTATGCTGGTTGCATGTTTTCTTTTCGCCCCAGGCTGATCGATGCCTTGCGTGACTACAACCCGCAACGGTTGGTCAAAGATGTGGGCGCGGGCTTGACGGTGGCGGTGGTGGCTTTGCCCCTGGCCATGGCCTTTGCGATTGCCAGTGGTCTCCAACCCCAGGCGGGTCTGATCACCGCCGTGGTCGCCGGTTTCCTGATTTCGTTGTTGGGCGGCAGCCGGGTCCAGATTGGCGGACCCGCCGGCGCCTTCATCGTCATCGTCTATGGCATCCTCGAACGCCATGGACCCGCCAACTTGTTATTGGCCACTTTGCTGTCGGGCGCCATGCTGATGCTCATGGGCTTGTTCAGGCTGGGTACCTTGATCCGATTCATCCCGGTGGCGGTGGTGATCGGTTTTACCAACGGCATCGCAGTGCTCATCATGCTGTCACAACTGAAAGACTTTTTCGGTTTGGACATCGACCCCATGCCCGCTGACTTCGGGGGAATGTGGCGCGCGCTGACCCGGCAGGCGCACACTTGGGATCCCGCCACGCTGGGTCTGGCGCTGGCCTCTTTGGCGGTGCTGCTGGGCTGGCAGTTTGTCCTCCCCCGCCTGTGCCCGCCGCAAAGCCCCTGGCGAAACCGCCTGACCCTGATCCCGGCGTCTTTGGTGGCGTTGGTGCTGGCTACCGCCGCCACGGCGACGCTGGATTGGCCCGTGGCCACCATCGGTTCGCGCTTCGGGGGCATTCCCAACGTCTGGCCAGCCTTTCAATGGCCCGGGTTCACTTGGGTCGATGTCCAAGCCGTGGGGTCTTCTGCCCTGACCCTGGCCCTGTTGGGGGCGATCGAATCGCTGTTGTGCGCCCGGGTCGCCGATCAGTTGATTGACGACCGCCACGACGCCAACCAAGAGTTGATGGCCCAGGGCATTGCCAATATGGTCACGCCCCTGGTCGGCGGTATGCCCGCCACGGGGACCATCGCCCGCACCATGACCAACGTCAAACAGGGCGCCAGTTCGCCGGTGGCGGGCATGGTCCACGCCATTGCCCTGGCCCTGGTGGTGATTCTGGCGGCCCCCCTGGCCATGCACGTGCCACTGGCCACGTTGTCGGCGATCTTGATGTTTGTGGCCTGGAACATGGGTGAATGGCGCGAGTTTGCGCACCTGCGTCAATTCCGCTTGCCATACCGCCTCATTTTGCTGGCGGTCTTTGGGCTGACCATCATGGTTGATTTGACGGTGGCGGTCGAATTTGGCCTGGTGGCGGCGTGTTTGACCTTCATTTACCGGATTTCCAGCCTGAGTCGGTTGGAAGCGGTCGAGCCCGACTCGCTGGCGGCTTTGCAGGGGGTGACTCCGGTGCCCGGCACCCAAGCCTATCGCCTGTACGGGGCTTTGTTTTTTGGCGCAGTGCGCCTGGTCGAGTCGCTGACCGACGCGCTGCAACCAGGACAGGTGCTGGTGCTGGACTTCAAAAATCTGATTTATATGGACACCACGGGCATCGATGCCCTGTTGGCCTTGCGCCGCCAATGCGAGCAAAAAGGGGTGACCTTGCGCTTGGTGGGGCTGGCCCATCAGCCTTTGGACATTGCCCGCCGGGCCGGCTTGATTGAGACCTGAACCGGCCAGAGTGGTCAGGGTTCAGGCTTCGGCTTTTGACTGCCGGCTCATCAGCAAGCCCACCGCTTGGCGGGCAGAAATGCGACCTTCGAGCAACTCGACCACGGCGCTGGCAATGGGCATGTCGACCTGCAGTGCCGCGGCGCGTTGCACCACGGTGCGCGCGCTGTACACCCCTTCGGCCACATGGCCCAGGGCATCGACCGCTTGTTGCAGGGTTTGGCCCTGTGCCAGAGCCAGACCGACGCGGCGGTTGCGCGACAAGTCACCGGTGGCGGTCAACACCAGATCGCCCAAGCCACTCAGCCCCATGAAGGTGTCGGCCTTGGCCCCCAAGGCCAGGCCCAGGCGAGTCATTTCGGCCAGGCCACGGGTGATCAGGGCGGCGCGCGCGTTGTGACCCAAGGCCATGCCATCGCACAAGCCGGTGGCGATGGCCATGACATTTTTGACTGCACCACCGACCTCGACGCCCACGATGTCGGGGTTTTCATAAATCCGCAACGAGTCGCCGTGAAAGGCCTCGACCAACGCCCGGCGCACCTCTGCGTGCGGGCTGGCCGCCACCAGAGCGGTGGGCAGACCCTGGGCCACCTCTTGGGCAAAACTGGGACCGCTGAGGGCGCCGCATGGCAGACCTGGCGCCACTTGCGCCTGGACTTCGTGCGGCATCAGGCCTGGCTGGGTCGAGTTGGACAAAGCCGACTCAAACCCTTTACACAGCCAGACCCAGGGGCGTGGCAGCGGGGCACGCTGCGTCAGGTTGATCAACATATGGCGCAAACTGGCTGTGGGACCCGCCAACACCCACAGATCGACATCCGACCCCAGCGACCCAAGGTCGCCCCCCACCACTTGCAGATGGGGCGAAAAATCGATGCCTGGCAAATACCGCTCGTTGCGGCGCAGTCGTTGCATGTGAGCCACTTGCAGCGGGTCGCGCGCCCACAACAGGGTCGGGTGGCGTCGGCCGGCTTGAATGGCCAGCGCCGTGCCCCATGCGCCTGCTCCGAGGACCGCCAATTTCATGATCCGCTGCGCCCGGCCTGTGCTTATTGGGTTTGACCCTGTTGCTGAGCCAGCTGTTGTTGATAAATGGCCTGGAAATTCACCTCGGTCAGGTGCACCGGCGGGAAGCCTGCGCGTTGGACCAAGTCGGCCACATTGCCGCGCAAATAGGGGTAGACGATTTGCGGGCAGGCGATGCCCACCAAAGGACCCATTTGGTCGTCGGGGATGTTGCGGACTTCAAAAATGCCGGCTTGTTTGGCCTCGACCAAAAACAAGGTTTTGTCGCCCACCTGCGAGGTGACCGTGGCTTGCACCACCACCTCGACCTGCCCCTCTGCAATCGTCTGTACGCCCACCCCCAACTGGATGTCGATCGACGGTTGGGCGGTCTCGGTGAGGATTTGGGGTGAATTGGGCTGCTCCAACGAGGCGTCCTTGAGGTAGACGCGCAAGATATTGAATACGGGATCGGTGGAGTCGGTCATGTTCAGGGTCCTGGAAAGAAAAAGCCCGCAACGGATCACCGAAGCGGGCAGGTGAATTCGGTACCAAAAAAGAATTATGCTTGAAAATCAGGCCCCTTTGAGCAGGGGTTCAAGACCGCCCCGGCCATCGAGTGCAATCAGGTCATCGCACCCGCCCACATGGGTCGAGCCGATGAAAATTTGCGGCACCGTGCGACGACCGGTGATGGCCATCATGTGGTCGCGTTGCGCCGGGTCGGTGTCGATGCGGATTTCTTCGATCTGTTCGACCCCCTTGGACTTCAGGATCTGCTTGGCCCGAACGCAATAAGGGCAAACGGCGGTGGTGTACATCTTGACGGGGGACATGCGAAGACTCCGTGGGCTGCAATGAAGGGGTTCAGGATTTGACGACCGGCTGGCTGGCTTCGCGCCAGGCTTTCAGACCGCCGGTCAGCGACAAGGCTTGGGCATAACCCAGTTTTTTGGCCACAGAGACGGCACTGCGCGAACGCATGCCGCTGGCGCAAACCATGATCAGAGGCTGGTTTTTGTCGCGAGCGACCTGAGGCAATTGGTCTTTCAGTTGGTTGAGCGGCACATGCTTGGCTCCCGGCAGATGCCCGGCACTGAACTCGGCCTCGGTGCAGACATCGATCACCAGGGCTTTTTCGCGGTTGATTTTTTGCACCGCCTGAATCACGGTCACACCCGCCGAGGAAGAGCCCTGGATGACGGGCAAAAACAGCATGAAGCCCGAGGCAAGGGCAACAGAGATCAACATCCAGTTTTCGAGTATGAAGTTCAAAGGGTTTCCTGTCTTTTCCGATGGGTCAGCCCAGCATTCTAAAATCAAGCCCGCAATCCCGCAGACAGCGGGGCCAATTCACTCCCACATTCGTTCTGACACCATGTACAAACTTGTGCTCATTCGCCATGGCGAATCGACCTGGAATCTTGAAAACCGATTCACCGGCTGGACCGATGTGGCCCTGACCGACACTGGCGTTCGCCAGGCTCAGCAGGCCGGAACCTTGCTCAAAGCCGAGGGCTACGAGTTTGACGTGGCCTACACCAGCGTGCTCAAGCGGGCCATTCACACCCTGTGGCACTGCCTCGACGCCATGGACCGCCCCTGGTTGCCGGTGTTGCACAGTTGGCGCCTGAACGAGCGCCACTACGGGGCCTTGCAGGGTCTGAACAAGACCGACATGGCGCAGCAGTACGGGGACGCCCAGGTGCTGGTCTGGCGCCGCAGCTACGACACGCCTCCGCCCGCCCTTGAGCCCACCGACCCGCGTTGCGAGCGGGGCGACCTGCGCTACGCCAAACTGCAACCCGAGCAAATCCCCCTGACCGAATGCCTGAAGGACACCGTGGCGCGGGTGATTCCGTTCTGGGCCGACACCATGGCGCCGGCCATCAAGGCGGGGCGTCGCGTGCTGGTGGCCGCGCATGGCAACTCGATCCGCGCCCTGATCAAATACCTCGACGGGATCTCCGATGCCGACATCGTGAATCTCAACATCCCCAACGGCATCCCGCTGGTTTACGAACTGGACGCTGACCTCAAACCCATCCGACATTACTACCTGGGTGACGCTGAAGCGGCAGCCCGGGCGGCTGCAGCCGTGGCGGCTCAAGGCAAAGCCTGACTTCAGCAAACCTCAGGCGGCGGGGTTACCATAAGGCTACTTCAAGGTGAATCAAATGCGTCACACCCTCAAAATCGTCGGCTGGTTGGGCGTGGGGGCCCTGGCTGGTGCCCTCACCACGGTGTCGTTGCAGACCGTGGCGCGTGCCAACATGGCACCACTGCCGCTGGAAGAATTGCAGCAACTGGCGGCTGTGTTCAGCATGGTCAAAAGCGACTATGTCGAACCGGTGGACGAAAAAAAGTTGATCACCGAAGCGATCTCGGGCATGGTGGCCAGCCTCGACCCGCACTCGCAGTATTTCGACAAAAAGAGCTTTAAAGAATTCCGCGAGGGCACCAGTGGCCGCTTCGTCGGCGTGGGCATCGAGATCACCATGGAAGAAGGGTTGGTCAAGGTGGTGTCGCCCATCGAGGGCTCGCCGGCCTTTCGCGCCGGGCTCAAATCAGGCGACCTGATCACCAAGGTCGACGATACCGCCGTCAAGGGGTTGACCCTGAGTGAGGCGGTCAAGCGCATGCGCGGCGAGCCCAACACCCGCGTGGTCCTGACCATCTTCCGCAAAGATGAAAGCCGCACCTTCCCGGTCACCATCGTGCGTGAAGAGATCAAGACCCAAAGTGTCAAGGGCAAAGTCATTGAGCCCGGCTATGGCTGGGTGCGCCTGTCGCAATTCCAGGAGCGCACGGTCGAGGACTTTGCCAAAAAGCTCGAAGAGATTCATCAGCAAGAGCCCAGACTCAAAGGGCTGGTGCTTGACTTGCGCAACGACCCGGGTGGCTTGCTCGATGCCGCTGTGGCCGTCTCGGCGGCTTTTTTGCCCGACAACGTCCAAGTGGTGAGCACCAACGGTCAGTTGCCCGAGAGTAAATTCACCTACAAGGCTTCGCCCCAGTTCTATTTGCGCCGGGGTGGCGCCGACCCGATCCAGCGCATGACCGAGCGCACCCAGGGCGTTTTCAAGACCTTGCCTTTGGTGGTGCTGGTCAATGAAGGTTCGGCATCGGCCAGCGAAATCGTGGCCGGGGCTTTGCAAGACCACCGACGCGCCAAGATCATGGGCAGCCAGACCTTTGGCAAAGGCTCGGTGCAAACCGTGCGCCAATTGGGCCCCGATACCGCCCTGAAGATCACCACCGCCCGCTATTTCACCCCCAGCGGGCGCTCGATCCAGGCCAAGGGCATCGTGCCCGATGTGCTGATCGATGAAACCGCCGAGGGCAGCCCGTTTGCCGTCTTGCGCACCCGCGAAGCCGACCTGGAAAAGCACCTCCAAAGTGGCCAGGGCGAAGAGGCCAAAAACCCCGAGCGTGAAAAAGCCCGCGAAGAAGCCCTGAAGCGTCTGGAGGAAGAGTCCCTAAAGCCCAACAGCCAGCGTCGCCCCCCTGAGTTTGGCAGCGACAAAGACTTCCAGTTGCAGCAAGCCCTCAACCAACTCAAGGGCCAGCCAGTCTTGGCCAGCAAGACCCAGACCGAGCGGCCCGAGGCCAAAAAGGAGAATTGAGGCTTGACCGATGACGAGTTGCTGCGCTTTTCGCGCCACATCCTGCTCGATGCCGTGGGCGTGGAGGGGCAGCAACAGGCCCTGAATGGTCATGCCCTGGTGATCGGAGCCGGTGGCTTGGGCTCGCCGGTTGCTCTGTACCTGGCCGCCAGCGGGGTGGGCCGCATCACCCTGGTTGACGACGACCAGGTTGATCTGACCAACTTGCAGCGCCAGATCGCCCACACCACCGCCCGGATCGGACAACCCAAAGTGGACTCCGCACGGCAGGCCATGCAGGGGCTCAACCCGGGCGTGCAAGTGCAGGGCTTTGAGCGCCGTGCCGACGCCGACTGGCTGGATCAATGGGTGCCCCAGGCCGGCGTGGTGGTCGACTGCTCTGATAACTTTCACACCCGCCAACTGATCAATGCCGCTTGCGTGCGCCACGGCGTGGCGCTGGTCAGCGGCTCTGTGCTGGGCTTTGACGGCCAGTTCAGCGTCTACGACCCCCGCCAGCCCGACTCGCCCTGCTACGCCTGCCTGTTCCCGCCGGACCAACAGCCCCCGGAAGTGCATTGCGCCACCATGGGCGTGCTGGCGCCGTTGGTCGGCATCATGGGGGCCATGCAGGCCACGGAAGCCCTGAAAATCCTGATGGGCTTGGGCAGCCAGGTCCCTGGTCGCCTGATGATGCTCGACGGCCATCGCCTCCAATGGACCGACATGCGCTTTGGCAAAGCCCCCGACTGCCCCATTTGCGGTTTGCATTAATTGGAATTAATTGGGGTCAGACCCCAATTTCATTTTTATTATTTTTATTCGATGGGTGTATGGGGTATGTAATTCCCCTGATGTGGTCCGGGTGTACACAAGGACACAATACATGGTTATTGACTGGAGACTGACCCATGAAACACCTCAAGACCCTGTTGCTGGCCGCTGTGCTGAGCCCCTTGTCAGCCCTGGCCGCCGACTTCCCCAACAAAGACAAACCCGTCACCATCATTGTGCCGTTTGCAGCCGGGGGTCCGACCGACCGCGTGGCGCGTGATTTGGCCGAAGCCATGCGCAAGCCGCTGGGTGCCTCGAGTGTGGTGGTTGACAACGTGGGCGGTGCCGGTGGCACCCTGGGCGCAGCCAAGGCAGCCCGCTCGAACCCCGACGGTCATACCGTCTTTTTGCACCACATCGGCATGGCCACTTCGCCCGCGCTGTACCGCAAGTTGCCCTACGACACCATGGGTGACTTTGAATACCTGGGCATGGTCAACGACGTGCCTATGACCCTGATTGGCCGCAACACCCTGCCCGCCAACAACTTCAAAGAACTGCAAACCTGGATTGCTGCCAACAAGGGCAAGATCAACCTGGGTAATGCGGGTCTGGGTGCTGCTTCTCACCTGTGCGGCTTGCTGTTCCAAAGCGCCCTCAAAACCGACATGACCACCGTGCCTTACAAGGGCACCGCCCCGGCCATGAACGACCTGATGGGAGGCCAGATCGACCTGATGTGCGACCAGACCACCAACACCACGGGCCAGATCGAAGCCAAGACCATCAAGGCCTTTGCCGTGACCACATCCAAGCGACTGACCACGCCGTCGCTGAAAGACCTGCCGACCATGGAAGAGAGTGGCCTGAAGGGCTTTGAAGTGACCATTTGGCACGGCCTGTACGCGCCCAAGGGCACGCCCGCAGACGTGCTGGCCAAACTGAGCAGCGCCCTCAAGACCGCGCTCAAGGACCCCGAGTTCATCAAGAAGCAGCAAGCCCTGGGCGCCGTGGTCGTGAACGACAAGCGCATCGAACCCGCCGAGCACCGCAAGTTTGTGCAGGCCGAAATCGACAAATGGGGCCCGATCATCAAGGCCGCTGGCGTTTACGCCGACTGACCCGCATCAAGAGGGGGCGGCCAAATCCGCTAACCCCGCAACCATTGGGGCCACATCCCGCGTGATGAGGCCCTATTTTTTTGCGCCCATACGTGCATTGATTGGCATTAATTGGGGTCAGACCCCAATTTCAGACCCCAATTTCATGCGCAGTGGGTTTGGCAAAACACATCCAATGACACGATCGGGCACGCATGGGTGCGCATAAAGGCTTTGGCAACGGCCAACAAATCTCGGTCACCCGACACCAGCACCTGCGCTTTGCCTACCACCGCCAGGTGCATGAACGGCAAATCCATCGCATCACGACAGTCGGGCACCTTGGGGGGCGGTTGCGGGATCTGCACCGTTTCGGCATAGGGCAAGTAATCGGCCAGCAACTCTTCTTGTTCGGCGAGGGTCAGACTAAACTTTGGGTAAGTCAACACCCGCACCAATTCTTGCGCCGTGGCCGTGCTGACCAGTGGCAGCAATTGCCCCCGCTGCCAGGCCTGACGCACCAGGGCCGCAGCACCTCCACCAAACACCAGTGCAGACAACACCACGTTGGTATCCAACACCACCCGCACTGCGGTGCTCATGATTTGCGCTTGCTTTTTGGGGTGGCTGCCTTTTTGGGTTGGGTGGGCGTCGCGTCATAAGACGCCGCAGGCTCGTTGACCATGGCTCGCGACGCAGGGGATCTGGCCCAGGCCACCGCAGCGGTGATGTCATCGCCCACCAAACCGAGTTCGGCCAGTTTGGCACGCACGGCATCGCCACGCAGAATGCGCACGGGCGTCAAGATGAGCAACCCGTCACGCACCTGCACATCAAAATAGTCGGTTGCCCCCACGGTCTGCATCAGGCTCTTGGGTAGGGTGAGCTGGTTTTTGGCAGTGATTTTGGCTAGCATGGCGACAATCCGAAAGCAAGGATTCATTACTTTAGCGGATATGAGGACAAGATGGAAGACATGACGGGCAGACCCCAATTTTTTCCGCTGCAGGGTTTTTCGCGCACCGAAGACAAATACAGGACCTTGCTCAAGCGCGGCTGCCTGGCCATCGACTTGGCCTATGGGGCCCTGCGCTTTGCCACGCCCCGGGCGGCGCTGCGATTTTATTTTCCTGACCTGTGGCCCTGGGCAGAGGCCGACTGACCTGCGTCGTCGGGATCGGCCAAATCCGCTAACCCCGCCAGCCCCCGAAAGGGCAACTCGCCCTTGACCAGCATCACCGTGCATGGCGCCAGCATGGCCACCTTGATCGGCACCGTTGCCACCCAGCGCTGCATCTGCAGGCCGTGGGTGGCTGCACCCATGATGATCATGCTGACTTCGTTGGCCTGCGCATAGCGCAACAGGGCGTCGGCCACATCGCCCGACTCCAGCACATGAAACGACGCCTGATGATCCTCCATGCGCAACGGCCCAGCCCACTTTTGCAAGCGCACCAGGTGCACCAGTTGTTGACCGGTTTCGTTGTCCGATCCCGATGCCGCCATGTCTGAACCCGACACCACAGTGACCACCGCCAGCCTTGCACCCGGCATGTGACCCAGCGCACGCTCGGTTTGCAAGCGCATCGAGTACACGATGTCTTCGGACACATCGGTGTGCGGCAACGCCACCATCACAATCGGCACGCGCTCGATTTGTTGTTGTGCGGGCAAGGGGCTGGCTTGGTACTCCATGCCGGCGGCTTTGATCCATCGGCGCAGGGTTTTCCAAAACCCCCAACCCGCCGTGATCTCCGACAGAGGGCTGAGGCGCACCTGATCGGGGTGGCGCAAGTCAAACAGCAGGTGCGCCGCCGACGGGTAGCGCTCTTGCGCTTGCGGCAACAGGCAGCGCAGCACCACTTCTTGCAGCCACGGCGGCGTGTCAGCGCGAAAGGCGCGCGGCGGCTTGGGGCGCATCCACAGCCGCTGACGCAAGCCGCCATCGGTCTGCGGATTGCCAAAGGGCAACTCGCCCGTGAGCATCTCGTACAAGATGACGCCAATCGCAAACACATCGCTGCGCGGGTCGCCGCGCGTGCCCACCACCTGCTCGGGGGCGATCCATGCCGGGGTGCCGATGGCTTTGCGCATCTCCTCGGCCAACAGATCCGGGAAGTGCGCATGCATCGACAAGCCAAAGTCAAGCAGCACCGCCCGCCCATCGGGGTGCAGCAGCACGTTGGCGGGCTTCAGGTCGTGGTGACACACGTTTTGCCGGTGCAGACTGTGAACAGCCTGAGCCAGTGCGGCGCCGATGCGCGTGATCTCGTCAAAGGGCGTGGTGACCGGTCGGGTCAGACTGCGCTGGTCCAGCCAGTGTTGCAAGGTCTGGCCGGGCACATGCTCCATGACCAGATAGGGCACGCGGGTCATGTCACCCGCCGCAACAAAGCGCGGCACATGGGCGCCCTGGATGTATTGAAGGATCTGGTGCTCGACCTCGAAGCCGACGATGTTCTCGGACCCGTCCCCCGCCGTCATGCGCGGCACCTTCATCACCATCGCGAAGGGCGCTTCGCGCTGCCCGGTGTAGGTCACTGAATAGATGTGCGCCATGCCACCGGCGTGCAGACACTGGCCTATGACAAAACCATCGAGTTCGGTGCCGGGGTCCATCAGTTTCATGGGTTTTTCCCTTTGCGTCTGGTTTTGTGTGTTTGCGGTAAGGGTGTGGGGTGTAGGTGTATGGGGGTAGGTTAACTGATGGGGCGGGGGAGGGGTTGGATGTAGGGAGTTTGACTGGCCACAGTTGGGGTAATTTGGACCGGCTATCGGGTCACCGAATAAATGTCTGGTCTCGGCGCAATTGCTTCTTCACGAGCACATTGCCATGCTCGTCAATTCCGTGCACCTAGAACACGTTCTTAGCCAGGTCAATGCCAGCAGTCGTAATCCTAATAGTGGAAGCCCCTTCTCGGCTCAAGTGGTTGATCAACGTCTCCACTTTGACGCATCAAAGCTGTTGGGTGGGGCATTCATCCCATTGCTCACGATTAAAATGCGCGAGGTTCTACAAAATTACCAGTTGCAGCAAACTTAAAGATCCGCAATCGACATTCATCAAGTCGAACATTATTAGGATGAGCTCTGCATTTTACTTCTAACATGTGCAAGTAGGAGCGTGCTATTTCTTGTGCGGCAACAGTACCATTGTGATTTAGTATGAGTTTTGTGTGACCCTCTGCTAAGGTTACTAAAGGATATGTATCGTCACTATCAATTATTTCGTCAAGTGGCAAAAGAAGTTGACGAGCCTCTTCAGCGTAAGTCGCCGCCAATTCTTTATTATCGGACATACATCCAATAATTAATAACTGTTGACCTAACGCATGCTGTGTATGTGCCATTTGATATGCGCTATATGCTGTTCTTAACTTATCTAACGCCTCTTGATCTAATTGCTGATCACGAAGTGCGAGGCCATACTGTAACCAAAACAGACCATCTTGTTCAAAAAACTTTTCTAACTCATTATATAAACCAATTATCAAAGTGCGGTTTCCTTTTAAAATATCCCATAGAAATTTGTGGTTTATTAATTTTTTATATATAGTTGCCTCTCGCTTATCTAGATTTTTAATCACAGGGGATTTATAATGTGAGAAAACTTGCAGAAGAGCTTTAATAGCCTCGCTTGAATGTTCTGGTGGAATTACATTGACCAGCAAGTAGCGAGCATAAACTTGATGTCGTGCGAAAAGTGTTCGACCTTGTGAAATGATTATTCCAGCCAAATGTTCGCTTAAAATAGCCGTTTTTGAAAGCGCCCCTGTAATGTTTAATGCTCTATCAATTAAACTAACTGGAGCACTTAAATTTTGTTCAGTTATCAAAGCAACCATTAAGAAAAACATGCGCTCCTCGTTGGAGGATAATGAGTTATAATCGCTTGTAATTATATCGCCATAGCCTCGACCATAGGTCGCCTCCATTAAAGCAATCAGAAGTTGTTTATTTGCCCCATTAAATAATTTGCGAATTCGCTCCTCTTTGGATAATTGACCAAGAATTGTCCAGGAGCCGTATTGCTGAATCTTATTAATAATTTTTTCGGTATCGTTGAATGAGAATTGATTAACCAATACTTCTTTGATTGTAAATTTCTTCAGTTTAAAATGGGTTCGTTTATTCCAGCTATTTTGCCTTTCAGCTACAATAAATTTTGTATTTGATAATCGATCTGAATCGAGCACCTCAAAAATTTCATCAGCGACAATGTCTATATTGTCAATGGCAATAACATTAACATATCCATTTTCAGCGGTTTGATCAAGCGCAAGAATGGTTTTTTTAATATTTGCAATTGGCTCTTGAATAAAATAAACATTTACTAGACGAATTTTTGTTAGTTGGTAGCAAATTTGCATCAGTAAAGTTGTTTTTCCAGAGCCAGCAGGTCCAATAAATGAAATGATTGAATTTATTGATAAAAATTCACTAACCAATTTCATGCCGATTGTGAGAACATCCAATTCTGCCGCCACGCCATCAATAATATCAGGCCAAGTAGGTTGAAAACCTTTATAAAATTGTCTAATTACGCCACCACCTAAAGATTGGGCAATAGCCATATCCGAGGTGACATGCGTAACGCCATCCATTAATTTGAAAAAAAACTCCGGATTGCTAGCGGTTTCGAAACTTGATAATGCGGGTATACTGCGCTTTGCTAGTTGAATTGGGGTAATGCCATTAGGATAATGATCATCAAGCCAAGATGTAAATGTGGAAAGAGTTCCACTGATATGGGAAATATTAAAGTCCGATAAGGCTTGCTTTTGAATATCAGTTGCGTTGGGAGTGATAACATAACTTCTTCCGGGAGAGCTTCCATTAATAATTTTAAACCTTTCGATATGAAATTTTAAGAGGGGTTCATCTATTTTGGTACCTATAAATAAAAAAGGTAATCGAGCGAAGTCAGAGGCACATTGCTCGTACCATGGAAGTGCTCGTGCAGTAGCTTTAGCGTAATCTGAACTTGAAAAAATAACGCCATCATTTAATCGATTAATTGATCCATTTAGTTTAATCAAATCTAGTCTATCAAAAAATTGATCGCGCTCTTCATAGGGGTGCGATGATAGCCTGATTGCTATCGTTTGCTTGGAGCTTACCAATGCTCGCTCTAGGCCATCATCTATATTAAGAGAATAAATACGTCTCCATGCATATTTTGCTAGTGTTCTATATTCAGGGGATGGGCGTACATTGAGAAACAATTGCTCAAGAATATTATTTAAACGATTTTGCAGTTTTGATTTTGCGGCAGAGTAAACATCGGGAAGTGATTCATTTGAATAATTTAATGATGCCCTATTTGCTAAAAATTCTGCTAATGAATCGCCATCTAATAAAGCGTTCCCGTTTGATGAATGGCATCCAATTGAGGCTCCTGCACCAAGGAAAAGAACCAATTCACCTCGATCTATTGCGGATTTGATATCATTATTCATGGTGATCCTTTTAAGTGGTTAGGAGTATTGAATTTAATATCTTAAGACTCTGAGAAAAAATCACTGTCAATACGTTTCAGCACAAAAGTATCTGCCTCTGAAACACCCAAGTTGTGTTCGATCATGAGTTGTGCCAAATGAGCGCCATCGATTAGGACAATCTTTTTATCTGACCTGATGCCATCAACAGCCTGTTTTGCTGGTGCAGTAAACGAGCTGGTGGTCAGCAAAACACCTTTCTTGACCCCAGCGATGTCCAACGCACCGATGAAGTCTCTAACCGGGCCTTCGCCGACCGGGTCATCCCATCGTTTGGCTTGGAGGTAAATCTTGTCCAGACCCAGTGGGTCTTCGTTGATGACGCCGTCAACGCCGTGGTCACCAGGCTGTGCAACCAACCGGCCTGCATCTCGTTGGGTACCGCCATAGCCCATGGACAGCATCAACTTGACCACCAGTCTTTCAAAAAATGTAGGGTCACACTGCTTGATTTCATTGAGCAACTCTGCAGCCAAGTCTTCGTGGGCTGACTTGAGAATGCGGCTTATGCCTTCATGCGGTTCTTCTGTGGGTTCGGTGTCGGTCTCAAAAGCAAGATCCAATGAGGGCGTAGCGGGGTCTGACGATGTCTCAGTTGTCGGGGCCAATTGTGTGAGCTTCCATTGGCGGTACCTTTGTCTGACCGACAACAAGAAGGCTTGCCCGTCGTAGGGTGAGTTGATGACTTGGCGACCCTCTTCCGTGATGGTCCAAATACCACCCTGCTTCTCTACGTACCCCGCGCGCTTTAGACCAATGGATGCAAAGGCGAAGATGGATTGCCACCTGACGGCCCCGTTGTCGTAAACCTGTGTGGCCCAGTCATCGAGCTTGACCTTGGAGGCTATGGCCTGAAGCAGTTGGCTTTTTTTCAGTTGTCCGTTGGGGGCTTGTGAAAACGCAGTTAATGCGGCATGGAACATGTCTGCAATCAGCACGGGTGAGCGAGCCTGCTCGGAAGGTGAAGAAGGCGACATGAAGTAAATTTAGAAAATATTATGCTTCAAAGTGGAAAAATCTTAATAAAATACTACCAAACAACTCATAAATAGTCAATGCATGCCCTTTTTCGACTGGGTCAACAAGAGCCATGCCACCCAGGTGGCCAGGGATGTGCCCTATCACCTGATCAAGCAAGTGAGCGCCCACGGCACAGCCGAGGATGAGGCGTCTGACAACCTGTTGATCCAAGGGGACAACCTGCTGGCACTGAAAGCCTTGCTGCCTTTTTACCGGGGGCGGGTGAAGTGCATCTTCATTGACCCGCCCTACAACACCCAAAGTGCCTTTGAGCACTACGACGACAAGCTGGAGCACAGCCAGTGGCTGAGCATGATGTATCCGCGACTGGTGTTGCTACGTGACCTGTTGGCAGAGAACGGCAGCATCTGGATCACCCTAGACGACAACGAGGCGCACTATTGCAAGGTGCTGATGGATGAGATATTTGGAAGAAAGAATTTCGTAACAAGCGTCACGTGGGAGAAATCTGACTCTCCCAAAATGGATTCATTGCTATTTTCTTCAAGACACGACTCGATACTTGTAAGCGCCAAGAACATTGAAAAATTCAAGCTATATCGAATCAGTGATGAAAATGAAGAGGTGCCACAGCACTACAACAAGGAAGATGAAAACGGGCGGCTCTATTACCTCAAGCCATTGAGAGCAATGGGTGGACAGGGCGATACTGCACAAGCACGACCGAACCTTCACTACCCACTAACTGCACCTAACGGCGAGCAAATAATGCCCATCAGACAAGATGGAACGCTGGGGGCCTGGAGATGGAGTCGACAAAAGGTAGAGGAGGAGGCCGCAAGAATCGAGTGGGTACAGGGGAAAAGGGGTTGGACTCCGTATTTCAGAATTTATCAGGACGCAAGTAAAAAAAGACCCCCCGAAACCATTTGGTTTCATCAAGAAGTCGGAAGCAATCGCACTTCAAAAGCCGAGGTGAAAAAAGTCCTAGAAGAGAAAAACTCAACCTTTTCCACCCCCAAACCCGAACGCCTCCTTCAACGCATCATCCACATCGCCACCAACCCCGGCGACCTTGTCCTCGACTCCTTCCTGGGCAGCGGCACCACTGCCGCCGTCGCCCACAAAATGGGCCGCCGTTACATTGGCATCGAGATGGGCGAGCACGCCGTCACCCACTGCCTGCCGCGCCTGCAAAAGGTGATCGAGGGCGAGCAAGGCGGCATCAGCAAAGACGTGGGTTGGCAGGGCGGCGGTGGCTTTCGCTTTTGCACCCTGGGCTCGCCCGTCTTTGACGAATACGGCGGCATCCACCCGGGTGTGCGCTTTGGCACGCTGGCCAGTTACATCTGGCACTTCGAGACCGGGCACCCCGGCAAGACGCGCTACACCACGCCCCACTTGGGCGTGCACAACGGGGTGGCGTATTACCTGTTGTTCAACGGCATTTTGGGCGACCGCCATGCCCAGTCGGGCAATGTGCTCACCCACGCCATGTTGAGCCACTTGCAAGAGATTCATCCACACACTGGCCCCAAAGTTGTTTACGGGGAGATGTCGCGCATCGGCAGCAGTCAGCTGTCGCTGCTCGGCATCACTTTTAAACAAATTCCGTATGACATTCCCATGCGGTGACTCTAGGGGCACAGGCCTTGAACCATGAACTGAAAAACTACCAACAACAGTCACTGCAGCACCTGAAAGACTATTTGACGCTGTGCGCCAGCATCGGCCCGGCCAATGCCTTTGCCCAATTGGGCGCACCCCTGATCAACCCGCACACCCAGCAAAGCGCCATCCCGCCCTATCAGGCCCGCTTTGGGCCCGACAAGATCTGTGTCTGCTTGCGGGTGCCCACTGGCGGTGGCAAGACCCTGATGGCGGCGCATGCGGTGGCGATTGCGGGGCAGTTGGTCAAAGGCAGCGATGCCCCGGTGGCCTTGTGGCTGACCCCGTCGGACACCATCCGCAACCAGACGCTGGAGGCGCTGAACAACCCGCAGCACCCGTATCGCTTGGCGCTGGCGGGGTACTTTGCCGATCGGGTGCGGGTGTGCGACCTGGACGCCATCTGCACCCTGTCGCCCTCTGACATGGGGCAAAGCGCGATCATCGTGGTCAGCACCATCCAGGCCTTGTCGATCCGCGAAACCAAAAAGCGCACGGTCTACTCGTTTGACGAGTCGCTCTCGCCCCACTTTGCCGGTCTGCTGCCCCAACTCAGGCAGGGGCTGGATCAGGTCACCGAGGCCGACCTGGCAGATCAGACGGTGTTGACAAAGGCCGATGTGGGGCGGGTCAAGCACTCGGTCGCCAACTGGTTGTGCATGCACCAACCGATCGTGATCATGGACGAGGCGCACAAGCACCAGACCCCCGTTTTTTACAACACGATGAAGCGGATCGACCCCTGTTGTGTGATTGAATTCACGGCCACGCCGGTGGAGCAGATCAATGTGCTGCACCATGTGTCGGCCAGCGACCTCAAGGCCGAGCAGATGATCAAACTGCCGGTCGTGTTGACCGAGCACCAGACGGGTTGGGAGCAATGCCTGCACGATGCACGCCTGACCCGGGAGCGGCTGGAACTGTTGGCGCAAAAAGAGCCCGACCACCTGCGCCCCATCATGCTGATCCAGGCCGAGAACATCAACGGCAAGGCCACGGTCGAGGTCGTGCGTCAGCACCTGATCGAGCAAGAGCAAATCCCCGAGGGGCAGATTGTGGTGGCCACTGGGTCCCAAAAGGGGCTGGATGGCGTGAACCTGTTTGATGTGGCGTGCCAGGTGCGCTATGTGATCACCGTCGAGGCACTCAAAGAGGGTTGGGACTGCTCGTTTGCCTACGTGCTGGCGGGGTTGCAGTCGGTGGAATCGAGCCGCGATGTCGAGCAGTTGCTGGGGCGGGTGTTGCGCATGCCCTACGCCCGCAAGCGCACCCAAGAGCCGCTCAACAAGTCGTATGCGCACATCGTGGCGCGCAGCTTTGCCCAAGCCGCCAGCCAGCTCAAAGACCGCATGGTGCAAAACATGGGTTTTGACCCGATCGATGCCAGCGTGTTCTTTGCCCCGCCGCAGATGACCATCGCCATGCCCGATGGTGGCACACAGCACTTGCCCAAGCTGCCCGACTTGGCGGTGGAAATCACGGGCACGCATGCGCCCGAGGTGATTCAGGGCTTGCCACCCGAGGTGGCAGCGGTGGTGCAGGTCTACCCGACCAGCAGTGGCGCTACCTTGTTGCTGACGGGGCAGGTGAATCGCGCCACGGTGTTGTTGACCCGCAAATACATCAGTGAAGCACTGCCTAACGAGCAAGGCACCCAAGTGATCGGGTTGATTGACGAGCACCTGGCGCTGATGGATCGGTGCATCTCGCCCTCAGAGCTGGGGGTGCAATTTGCCCCCATGCCGCAGCTGTGCCTGGACTTGGGCGAACACCTGTCGGTGGTAGACCGTACCATGTTGGGGAGCATCGGGCAGATCGACCTGCTGGCGGACAAGGTGCAGTTGGCCCAGTTCGAGTTGCAGGCACAGGGCGTTGGTTTTGAGATTGACATCAACGGGCAGCGGTTGGGCTATGCCCAAAGCAGCACCACCCAACAGGGGCTGGAGCTGGCGCATGTCAAAACCCTGAGCGAGAGCGACCTGATGCGCTGGCTGGATAAAGAGCTGGCGCAGCACGACATCAAACAACCCGATTTGCAAAAATGGTTGTTGAAGGTATTGCAGCACTTGCAGCACGAGCGCGGCATGACCCTGCCCGAGTTGGTGCGCAGCCGCTACCGTTTGGTACCGGCCATGCTGGATGAGATTGAGCGCTTGCGCAAACTGGCGGTGGCCCAGGGGTTTCAAGCCAGCCTAAGCGGCATGGTCACGGCAGACATCGTGCAGTACCCGGCATATGCCTTCAGGTTTGACCCCGGCATCTACCCCGCCAAGTCGCTCTATCGGGGCTCTTATGGGTTCACAAAACACTATTACGGCAACAGCCGCATTGCAGACTTGAGAGAAAAAGACGCCAAGGGCAACGACAGCGAAGAGTTTGTTTGCGCCCGATGCATCGACATACACCCCAGGGTCAAACATTGGGTGCGCAACATCGACAGCCAGGAAAATTATTCGTTCTGGTTACCGACCTCGACCGACCTGTTTTATCCCGACTTTGTGGCCGAGCTCGATGACGGTCGGTTGTTGGTGGTCGAGTACAAGGGCGAGCACCTGATCAGCGCCGATGACGCCAAAGAAAAAAACGCCGTTGGCTTGCATTGGGAGAGCGCGTCCAACGGGCGTGGGCTGTTTTTAATGGCGCAGAAAAAAGACGCCGAGGGTCGGGAGATCACGGGGCAAATCAATCGCAAGTTGGGCGTCATTCATTAATTTCATGAAATGATTAACCAATGTGGTAAACTATTATGAAATTTTTTTTTGCGAATCAAAAGATTGAACGCCTTTGCAGGGAGAGCAAGGTGGCTACAAAAGCGTTGGGTGCTCTTTGTGCAAAAAAGTTGCAAACAAGGCTGGCCGAATTGACCTCGGCCGTCAACGTTGCAGATCTACTCCAAGGCAGACCCCATCCGTTGAAGGGGCGCAGGGCAGGGCAATTTGCACTCGATTTATATGGTGGGACTCGGCTGATCTTTAAGCCCACCCTCCAACCCCCGCCGGTCAAAGCGGATGGGGCGATCGATTGGACGCAAGTGTCAGAAGTGCACATTTTGAGTGCAGAGGATTACCATGGCTAAGCAACAATTTGCAACATATGAACGGTTGGCCGATTTCGCTCCCGATTGGGTGGTGCTGCCCGGTCAAATCATTGCGGATCGGCTTGAGTTGTTGGGCTGGACACAACGCGATTTGGCTGTACGCACGGGCTATACCTTTAAGCACATCAATCTGTTGATCAATGGAAAGGTGAGCATCACAGAAGAGACGGCCATCAAGTTAGAGATGGTGCTGGGCAGTTCGGCCCAGTTTTGGCTGAATCTTGAATCTCAGTGTCGAGAGCACATTGCACGTATCGAGGCCAGCAAGCAACTCAGTCAAGATGTGGATTGGCTGAGCGAGTTGCCTGTCGCCGACATGAAAAAATTTGGCTGGGTTAAGTCAATTGCCGACAAAATCCAGATGGTGCAAGAGTGTTTGACCTATTTCGGGGTGGCCAGTGTCAGCGCCTGGCGCGAAAAGTACGAAACCCCCGTGGCGGCCTACAGGGCGTCGAATGCGTTAACCAAAAATCCTGCAGCGGTATCGGCGTGGTTGCGTTGTGGCGAACGTGTGGCGCAGCAGATGGATATCGCTGATTATGACAAGCAAGCGTTTGAGGATGCACTCCAAAAAGTCAGGAACCTGACCCAAGAGAGCAACCCGCAAGTTTTTTTACCTCGTCTGCAAGATGTGTGTGCAAAGTCGGGAGTGTCTGTGGTCTTGGCGCCTGCACCCAAGGGGTGCCCTGTGAGCGGTGCGGCCCAATGGCTTGGCACGCGCAAGGCCCTCATCATGCTGAGTCTGCGAGGGAAATCAGACGATGCGCTGTGGTTTACTTTTTTTCATGAGGCGGGTCATTTGCTCAAACACGGAAAGAAAATGACTTTCATGGATATTTTGGGTGAAGACGGATTGGACCATGCAGAGGAAACAGAGGCCAACCAGTTTGCAGCAGATTTTTTGATACCTCCCAAAAACCTTCGTGCCTTCGCAGATGCTGGTGAATTCAACGAGCAGAGCATCAACCGCTTTGCCCGTCAACTTGGCATTGCACCAGGCATCGTTTTGGGCCGGCTTCAGTTTGATCAATGTGTGCCTTGGAAAAAATTCAATCATCTCAAAGTGCGCTATCAATGGGCACATGAAACAAAGTGAACGATCAATTTTTTGGGTCAACCAACGAGAAAGTGAGACTCCCATGAAACCCAACCCAGTCGGCTGGTTCGAGATTTACGTTCAAGACATGGCGCGTGCCAAGGCGTTTTACGAGGCCGTGTTTCAGGGGCAGCTTACCCAGCTGCCCAACACCGACACGACTGGTTTGGCGCAGATGACGATGTGGGTCTTCCCCATGAGCACCGATGGTTACGGTGCCGCCGGAGCGTTGGTGCAGATGCCAGGTTGCCCGTCAGGGGGTAGCACGCTGGTGTATTTTTCGTGTGACGATTGCGCGTGCGAGGCGGCGCGAGCCGTGGCCCATGGCGGGCAAGTGTTTAAGCCCAAGATGTCCATCGGCCCCAACGGCTTCATTGCCTTGGTGACCGACACCGAGGGCAACACGATTGGGTTGCATTCGATGAATTGAGGCTTGCAGCAATGTCACGTGTCAGCTCAGCCCTGTGGATAACCCGATTTCGGTGGCTGTGGTGTGCAGTGACTTTAGCGTTGGCCGGACTTCAGCCGCGCAATCTCATCTTGAGCGGCTTGAAGTTGTTGCATGAGTTGCTGCTTGACTTTTTGCACTTCCTGCGCGGCCAATCTTCTGGCCTCTGCCTTGGCTTCTTTTCTGGCCTCTGCCTTGGCTTCTTTTCTGGCTTCTTCCAGTTGTTGCGCGAACAATATCTTGGCTTGCTCTAATTCAGCCTTGCTTTCTCGCGCATCGTCTTCCAATGCCCACTGTACGCGCTGATAGTCCAGGCGCGATGCGTACATGTGGTAGTTTTCTTCCTTGTCGGAGAAATCTTGTAAGACCTTCATGGCTTTCCTCATTTCAGGGGTTTGCATCCAATCGGGCAGGTTGACATCGTCCAGCGTATCGCCCTCGATAAATAATTTTAGCCACCTTTGTTCTTCGTTGACAACTTCAAGCAGTTGGCATTTTTTCAATTCAATCAGCCAGATGCCGCCGTGCTCAATCAAGGTCTGGCAGGACTCATCTCTGATTTTGTAACGATGGATGGGGGTTGGGTCGTGCGTCGTGAGCACGGCATTCACCAACCAGATGCTGTAGGCGGGTTGCAGTCTAAGGTACCGCTCGCCGCTTTGGATCTGCTTGGCAAACAGGTCAGTCCAGCAGTAAACCATGCGTTGGCGCAAATCGCGTTCAGTGGCCATCTGTATCTCGACCTGAAAAAGACGAGAAGCGTTGTCGCGGGCTTTGACATCGACGATGTGCATTTTGTTGTCGATGAACTCGCGGTCGCTGGCGGGGTTGAGCAGCTCCACCGATGTGATTGGAGAGGGCAACTCTGCCCCCAGGATGGCGTTGAGAAAATGGACCAGCAGATGGCGGTTGTCCTCGGCCCCCAAGATGGCTTTGAACACGCAATCTACCTTTGGGTCGATGCGATGCTTCATGGACAGCCATCGTAGAAATCATGGCCGCGCTTGTATATGGCACTGATGATGTGATGCAGTTACATCGGCCCCAACGGCTTCATGGCCCTGGTGACCGGCACCGGGGGGCCACTTGACCGGTTTGCATTCGATAAGGTGAGGGGGCTTCAGGCCATCCTCAAATGCCCGACATTTTTTTTCGAGGGGCGAACCTTGATTTCTATGTCACAGCCCAGCCGGGTCAGGCAATCCATCAGCTTGCGCTCGGATAAATTGCTGAAATTGCCGCGCATCATGTCCGACACCTTGGGTTGTGAAATGCCCATCAAATCGGCTGCCTCTTGCTGGGTCAGTCCACGCATTTTCATGATTTTTCGAATTTCAATCACCAGCCCTGTTTTGATCTTCAGCTTTTCAGACTCAGCCAAGCCCAGATCGGCAAACACGTTGCCTGAACCGCGCTTCACTTCGTTGCCATCCATGATTTTGCTTTTCATTTCCTCATCTCTTTCACATGCGCATTTGCTACGCTCAGCCTTGCACGGATGATGTCAATGTCCTCTTTAGGGGTGGCACCGCCATGCTTGCTCTTCTTCTGGAAGCAGTGCAACACAAATACCGCTTCAGGGAACTTGACGGTGTAGACGGCGCGGTAGGTGCCGCCCGCATCGCTTTCAACCACCTCCAATACCCCGGCACCGCCAAAGCCCTTGAGCACTTTGGCTGACTCATGACGATCACCCACCTGAGCCAGCGACAAAGCAAAACCGAAAAAGCGACGAACCTCTGCGGGAAGAGCCATCAGATCTTTATGGCTGCTGCCGACCCATTCAAGCGGACGTTCAAAAGAGGATGGAAAAAAATTATACATGAAATGGTATATAAGGTAAGGTCGGATGGTGAAACGATGGGGAACATGACTTTGTCAAGTCGCTCATGACTTGTTGTCCCTGCGGTTCGGTTGCGCCGTGACCAGCCATCGTAGAAATCATGGCCGCGCTTGTATATGGCACTGATGATGTGATGCAGTTACATCGGCCCCAACGGCTTCATGGCTCTGGTCGCCGACACCGGGGGGCCACATGACCGCCCCGAGCCCTCACTTCCCTTTTTCCAGCCGCTCAGCCAGCGTCTGCGGCAGACCCGCTGCGCGCACGGCACGTGCCGTGGTCAGGTGGTCGTAGGCGACCCGATGAAAACACAATTGCTGGCGCGACATATCCAGTGTGGCGTAGGCGGCGCGGGTATCGCCGTCGCGCGGCTGACCGACCGATCCGATGGTGGCCAGCCAGCGCCGGTGCAAGGGCACTGGCACCGACACCCCGGGTGTGGGTCTGAAGGCCATCAGTTGTGGCCCCTGGCCCTGGTAGTACAGCGTCTGCTGGTGGACATGTCCGCCCATCACATAGCGCACGTCCTCTGACGCAGCCAGTGCTGCGTCCAGGCTGCGGGTTGCACTGCGGGCGTCTTCGACATAGTGCCAGCGCTCGGGGGCGTCGGCGCTGGCATGAACGAGCATCAGCGCCCCATCGACATGGGTCAGCGGCAGCGCGCCCAGCCAATGCCGCCGATCAACCCCCAATTGCGCATGCGTCCATGTCGCTGTCTGCGCCCCCATGCTGTCGCCATGGGCGCCATGCAGGGCGAGTTCCTCGTGATTGCCGCGCAGCACCACGGCGCCGCGCTCGGCTTGAAGTTGCATCAGCGCATCCACCACCTGGGCAGGGTGCGGGCCATAGCCTACCAAGTCGCCCAGCACCGCCCAGTGGGTCACGCCCTGGGTGTGTGCGTGTGCCACGCAGGCCTGCCAGGCTTGCAGGTTGGCGTGGACATCTGACAGCAAGGCCCACTTCATGACAACACCTGCTTACTCGATGGCACTGGCTGATTTGACCTGCTCGCGCAACATGAATTTCTGGATCTTGCCGGTGGAGGTTTTGGGCAGCTCGCCAAACACGACTTTTTTGGGCACTTTGAAGCGGGCCAGCAGACCCCGGCAGTGCTCCTGCAACTCGGCCTCTTGCGCCGAAGCGCCGGGCTTTAATTCGACAAAGGCACAGGGCACTTCGCCCCATTTGGCATCGGGCTGGGCGACGACCGCAGCCAGCATCACGGCAGGGTGACGGCACAGGGCGTCTTCGACTTCAAGCGAAGAGATGTTTTCGCCTCCGGAGATGATGATGTCTTTGCTGCGGTCTTTGATCTTGATGTAACCATCGGGGTGCGTCACGGCCAGGTCGCCCGTGTGGAACCAGCCGCCGGCAAATGCCTCGGCGGTGGCTTGCGGGTTTTTCAGGTAGCCCTTCATGACGATGTTGCCCCGGAAAAAGATCTCGCCCATGGTCTCGCCGTCGGCGGGCACGGGCTGCATGGTCGCCGGGTCCAGCACCCTGACCGATTCTTGCAGTGGGTAGGCCACGCCCTGGCGACCATTGAGCGCGGCACGCTCGGCCAAATCAAGCGACGCCCACTCGGGCTGTTTGGCGCAAACGGCGGCCGGGCCGTAGACCTCGGTCAGACCGTAGACGTGGGTGATGTCGATGCCTGCCTTTTCGCACCCTTCAATGACCGCAGCCGGGGGCGCAGCACCGGCAATCAATCCTTGCACGGTGTGGTCGATGCCCGTGCGAAGGTCGGCAGGCGCGTTGATGAGCATGCTGTAGACGATCGGTGCGCCGCACATGTGGGTGATGTGGTGCTCGCGGATCAGCGGGAAGATGATTGCCGGGTCGACACGGCGCAGGCACACGCTGGTGCCCGCATTGAGCGCCATGGTCCACGGAAAGCACCATCCGTTGCAGTGGAACATGGGCAGCGTCCACAGGTATACCGCGTGCTGTGGCATGCCCCAGGTGACCACGTTGCTGGTGGCGTTGAGATAGGCGCCCCGGTGGTGGGTGACCACGCCCTTGGGGTTGCCGGTGGTGCCGCTGGTGTAGTTGAGGGCAATGGCGTCCCATTCGTCGGCAGGCAGAGCCCATGCAAAGGCCGGATCGCCCTGAGCCAAAAACGCCTCGTAGCTCACGCTGCCCAGGTGTTCGCCCGCCGGTGCGGTGTCGTCTTCGACTTCGATCACCAGCACCTGCGGCTGACCCGGCATGGCGAGAGCGGCTTGGATCACCTTGGCAAATTCGCGGTCGGTCAGCAACACCTTGGCCTGACCGTGTTGCAGCATGAAGGCAATCGCTTCGGCGTCGAGGCGGGTGTTCAGGGTGTTGAGCACCGCGCCGGTCATGGGCACGCCAAAGTGGGCTTCGAACATGGCGGGCACGTTGGGCAACATGGCGGCCACGGTGTCACCCCGACCCACGCCGTGTTGTTTCAGGGCGCTGGCCAGCCGCCGGCATCGCTCATGGGTCTGGCGCCAGGTCTGACGCCGTTCGCCGTAGATGATGGCGATCCGGTGCGGGAATACCGCCGCGCTGCGTTCCAGAAAGCTCAAGGGTGACAACGGCACAAAATTGGCGGCGTTTTTGTCCAGGCCTTGGTCGTAAATGCTGGTGCTCATGCGTGTCTCCTGTTTGGGCTGGCGATGTGTGCCGGGGGCACCCGATCTGCGTCGGGTTGCGGACTCCCGCACTTCAGGCGTAGTGGTATACGCCTTGTCCGGTCTTGCGGCCCAGGCGACCGGCGGCGACCATTTCTTTGAGCAGCGGGCTGGGGCGGTATTTGCTGTCGCCAAACTGTTCGAGGTAGACCTCCATCACGGCCAGGCAGACATCAAGGCCGATCATGTCGGCCAGTGCCAGCGGCCCAATGGGATGATTACAGCCCAGGCGCATGCCATCGTCAATGTCCTGGGGGGTCGCCAGGCCTTCGCCCAGGACGAAGAAGGCTTCGTTGATCATGGGCACCAAGATGCGGTTGACGACAAAGCCGGGGGCGTTTTTGACGGTGATGGGGGATTTGCCCAGGCGTTTGGCGAGGTCGTGTACGGCGTCATGGGTAGCGTCGCTGGTTTGCAGACCGCGGATGATTTCAACCAGCGCCATCATCGGCACCGGGTTGAAGAAGTGCATGCCGATGAAACGGTCGGCGCGCCGGGTCACGGCGGCGAGTTGGGTGATGGAGATGGACGAGGTGTTGGACGCCAAAATAACTTCGGGCGCGAGCAACTGGTCGAGTTGTTGCAGGATTTTGATTTTGACGGGGTGGTTTTCGGTGGCGGCTTCGATCACCAGGTCGGCTGCTTTGAGGTCGTTGTAGTCGGTGCTGCCTTGGATGCGGGCCAGTGCGGCGGTTTTGTCGGCTTCGCTGAGTTTGTCTTTGCTCACCAGGCGATCAAGGCTTTTGCCGATGGTAGCCAGGCCTTTGGCCACGGCAGCGTCGGCGATATCGACCATCACGGCTTTCAATCCAGCCACGGCACAAGCTTGGGCGATGCCGTTGCCCATGGTGCCGGCACCCACGATGCCCACTGTTTGAATTTGCATGTCATTCCCCTTCGTTGAAACTCCAAAACATCACATGGTAGCGTCTGCCCCCTCTTTTTTTCTGACACAGGGCAAGAACTCGACAATCTCGGATAATCACCGGCATGGACAAACTCAAGGCGTTCGAGACCTTTGTCGCCGTGGCCCAAAAGGGCAGTCTGACGGCGGCAGCCAAAGCCGAAGGCGTGGCCCCGGCCATCATGGGTCGGCGCCTGGACAGTCTGGAAGAACATTTGGGCGTGCGCCTGATGGTGCGCACCACGCGGCGCATCAGCCTGACGCAAGAGGGCAGCGCCTTTTTGGAGGATTGCCAACGTCTTTTGGCCGACATCGCCAGCGCCGAGGCCAGCGTCAGCGCCGGGGGGGTGCAGGCCAGTGGTCATTTGCGCGTGACCGCACCAGCCGGTTTTGGACGGCGGCACATCGCGCCATTGGTGCCGCAGTTTCGTGCGCTTCACCCCAAAGTCAGTTTGTCACTGAACCTGAGCGATCGGGTGGTCGATTTGGCGGCCGAAGGGTTTGATTGCGGGGTGCGGGTGGGCGACCTGCCCGACTCATCGCTGGTGAGTGTGCGCCTGGCCGATAACCGGCGTTTGTGTGTGGCCACACCGGACTATTTGCAGCGACATGGCGTCCCCGCCCAACCCGGCGATCTGAACCGGCACCAGTGCCTGACCTTGTCCAGTGACGCCTCTCAAACGCGGGGCTGGGCGTTTCGGATGCCCACAGCCGATGGTCACGAAATCATCCACCTGCGCCCCAGCGGACCGTTGGATTGTTCAGATGGTCAGGTGTTGCACGCCTGGTGTCTGGCCGGTCTGGGGATAGCCTGGCGCAGCACCTGGGAGGTGCAGCAAGACATTACCGAGGGTCGTTTGGTGTCAGTGCTTGACGACCATGCGGCACCGCCCAATGGTGTGTATGTGGTGTTACCGCAGCGCAAGCACTTGCCTTTGCGCCTGCGGCTGTGGATCGATTTTTTGCGTGCCGCTTTTGCCCGTCCGGGCTTTGGCTTGCAAAGTTGATTTATTTTTTGCGGCTGCGCTCTTGAGCGATCAGCGCGTCGGCGATTTTCAGGGCGCGGCTCATGCCCCCGGCCAGCGAGCCGTCGGTATAGAAACGGCCATTGATGCCCAGCGAGGGCACGCCCTGGACCTTGAACGCTTGTTGCAACTGGGTGGCGCGACGGGCTTTAGAGACCACACCAAATGAGTTGTAGGCTTGCTGAAATGCCGCCCCATCGATGCCCTGCTTTTGAGCCCATTGCTGCAACTGCTCCATTTTGGCCAGAGGTTGTCGTTCGACGTGGATCGCTGCAAACAAACGCCCATGCAAGGGCTCGATCTGACCCAAGGCTTCGAGCACATAGTACATGCGTTGTTGCGGTTCGAAGTCATCGCGGAAGCGGACCGGCACGCGCTTGACGAAGACATCCGAGTTTTGGCGTTGCATCCAGGCTTTGAATTCGGGCTCGAAGGAGTTGCAGTGCGGGCAGCTGTACCAGAAAAATTCGATCAACTCGATTTTGCCGGGACCTGCTTCGGTGGCCATGGGCTGGTCGAGGGTGACGTATTCGATGCCTTCTTGAAAATTTTGCGCCTGTGCGCTCTGTGAAAAGATCAGCCCGCCCGTCAGGGCCAGGGTCGCTTCACGGCGATTGATGGGTTTCATGGTCTTTACCTTTGCACGCGCACCAAGGCAGAGGTCAGCTTGGAGGCATTGAGTTTTTGTTGTACCAGTTCGGCTTCGGTTTTGCTCTCGATGGGGCCAATGCGCACCCGATGCAATTGTCGGCCCGAGACTTCACGCACACTGACTTTGGGGTCAAAGCCCGCCAGACTGAGTTTGGCACGCACCGCCTCGGCTTCTTCGGCGCTGCGGTAAGCACCGACTTGTACATAGTATTCGAAGGGATCGGGGGCGTTGGCACGTTCGCGCGCCAAGTCGCCCAGCGGGTCCTCGGATTTGTCTTGGGGCGGCAGTCCCATCACCGCAGGAGGAGCTTGCACCGGGTTGGGCGTTTGCTCATCGACTGGCTTTTCAACCGGTTTGACCGGATTTTTACCATAAAGCGGCGCGTTGGGATCCCAGTCTTTGTTCTTCTCGGCGTCGGCGGCGCTGTTGTCTGCGCCCCGGTTGGTGCCTTTGTTCATGAAGGGGACAGGGACTTTGCTGACATAGACCGCCACGCCCAGAGCCACGCCCAGGCCGATGACCAGGCCGATGATCAGGCCCAACAGAGTGCCGCCATAAGAAAGGTGTCGACGAGGTGCCATGCTCACATGTGCTCAGGTGCTGAGACCCCCAGTATACGCAGACCGTTTTTCAGAACCTGGGCGGTGGCCGCAACCAGGGCCAGACGGGCGCTGCGCACCTGCAGGTCTTCGGTCAGGATCCGCTCGGCGTCGTAGTAGCTGTGGTAACTGGCGGCCAGGTCGCGCAGGTAGAAGGTGATGTCGTGGGGCGCAAAGTCGATGGCGGCGGCGGTCAGGACCTCGGGGTAGCGGGCCAGTTCGAGCATCAGCGCCTGGGCCGCCGGGCTGTCGAGGGGGCTCAGATCGGCTTGCGCCAGTCGTGCGGGGGTGCAGTCAGCTTCTTTGGCCAACACGGAGCAAATGCGGGCGTGCGCATATTGCACGTAGTAGACCGGGTTATCGTTGTTCTTTTGCACCGCCAAGTCGACATCGAACACGTATTCGGTGTCGGGTTTGCGTGAGAGCAAAAAGAACCGAACGGCGTCTTTGCTGGTCCATTCGATCAAGTCGCGCAGGGTGACGTAGCTGCCGGCACGCTTGGAGATTTTGACTTCTTCGCCACCGCGCATGACGCGCACCATGGTGTGCAAGACATAGTCGGGGTAGCCTTGGGGGATGCCAACACCTGCGGCTTGCAAGCCGGCGCGCACGCGGGCGATGGTGCCATGGTGGTCGGTGCCCTGGATGTTGACCACCCGGCTGAATCCGCGTTGCCATTTGGTGATGTGATAGGCCACATCGGGTACAAAGTAGGTGTAGCTGCCGTCGGTCTTGCGCATGACCCGGTCTTTGTCGTCGCCATAGTCGGTCGAACGCAGCCAAAGGGCGCCGTCTTGTTCGTAGGTTTTGCCGGCGTTGATCAGTTGTTTGACGGCTTCTTCAACGCGACCACTGGTGTACAGGCTGGACTCGAGGTAGTAATTGTCAAAGGCGACACTGAAAGCCTTGAGGTCCAGGTCTTGCTCGCGGCGCAAGTAGGCGACGGCGAATTGCCGGATGCCGTCGAGGTCATTCACATCGCCGCTGGCGGTGAAAGTGCGGTCGTCGGCCTGAACGGTTTTTTTCGCCAGAAAGTCGGCGGCGATGTCGGCGATGTAGTCGCCGTTGTAGGCGGCTTCGGGCCAGCCGGGGTCGCCAGGCTTCAAGCCCCGGGCGCGACATTGCACGCTGGAGGCCAAGGTCTGGATTTGGACGCCGGCATCGTTGTAATAGAACTCGCGGTAAACCTGATGACCTTGGCTGATCAGCAGGTTGCAAATGGCATCACCCAGCGCGGCTTGACGGCCATGACCCACGTGCAATGGACCCGTCGGGTTGGCTGAAACAAACTCGACCAGCACCTGTTGCTGAGTGGGAGAACGCTGACCAAAGGACTCGGCGGCGGTCAGCACCTCACGCACGACTTCTTGCTTGGCACTGGCCTTGAGGCGCAGGTTGAGAAAGCCGGGCCCAGCGATTTCGATGGCGTCTACCCACTGCACAAAAGTCGGATGGGCGAGCAGTTGTTCTTGCAAGGCCTGAGCCAACTGGCGCGGGTTTTGTTTCAGGGGGCGCGCCAGTTGCATGGCGGCGGTGATGGCCAGATCGCCGTGGGCGGCGAGTTTGGGTTTTTCGAAGGTGGCCGTTGCCCCATGGTCGGGGGCGAGGGCCTGCAGCACTTCGGCCAGCGCCTGGCGCAGATGTTCTTGAACTCGGATCATGGCAAGATTGTAGAGCCCACCTCATTTCATGGGCAGGCCGGCGGCCATCAGCCAGTGCGCCAGTTCGGCACGCAGACCATGCCCGGCGCGTGTGCGACCCATGTAACTTCGGGCCGTCAAGGTGGGGTCCAGAGCGAGCAGTTCGCGCAGAAACAGGGCAGCCATCTCCACCTGTCCCAACATTTGGTGACCCACGACCAGCATGCGCAGGGTGGGGCTGTGACGCCGCTGGGCTCGCCAGGAGGCCTCAAGCCAGCCGATGCTGGCGCGCGCTTGACCATGGATCAATGTCGCATGGCCCACCAGGCCCCATGCATAGGCCGTCAAGGCGCCTCCCGGCGGGTGGCGCATGGCTTGTAATGCATGGTGTTGGGCCTGGGCCGGTTGGCGCAACATGCTGAGCAACACAGATCGATACAGGTGGGTCCAGTGTTGAGCACCAGGGCACTGATCCGCTTGTTCCAGATCGCGCATGCCACGATCGAGATCGCCATGCAGGTGGGCCAGCACAAAGCCCCGGTTGGCCCAGGCCAGCCCATGGTCCGGGGTCAGGCGCAATGCCTGGTTGGCATGGTGCAGGGCCAATTCAGCGTCGCCATGGCCTTGACCACGGGTGTGTCGCAAGACTTCCCACTGGGCGCGCCAGATTGAGGGCTCGCCCAGCCGGGGCTGTCGATGGGTCCAGGTCTCCAACAGGTCCGTGATGCGTTTTTGTTGTTGGGGCGAGCCCTGGTGCATCAGGTGCAGTATGGCCAGACGCAGCATGCCATGGCTCAGGGCGCGGTCGGGTTGTGTCAGTGCAAGGGCACCGCTGTGCAGTTGCATGGCTTCGAGCAAAGCGGGGGCGTTGGGCTCAGGATCGCTGGAGTCCTGAGCCTCGGCTGGCCAGGACCAGCGGCGCAGCACCAGGGCTTGTGGCGCAGCCCGGAGCTCAAGCACCTCTTGCTGGTTCCAGCGCAGGCGACGCAGTAAGAAGTCGGCGCGGGTTTGTTGCAACAGATCGATCAAATCGGGTTCGAAGCCGGGCCACGGTACCCCTGAGGCTTCGAGCCCTTGGGTCTCCAAGCGCTGAACCCAGCTTTGGGCCCAGCCTAGGCCATCTGGTGAAGGCCCGGCCAACACGAGCACCCGTGGAAGATCCCCTTGGGATTGAGCCGTCGGTGTGGGCTGGGTTGCGGCAGTGGTGCGAAGCCGGAACGCCCGCAGCGGTTGATGCAGGTGCTTGAAGTACATCCAGCCCAGATCCTGGGCTTTGAAGTGTTCACGATCCGACAGACGGTTCCACACCTGTGCACTGACCCAGATTTCACCGCTTTTGACGTGTTGGGCCAAGCGGGCCAATTGGTTCAGGCTGTGACCCACATAGCCTTGACCGCCCCGCCAAACCGAGCCCCAATGCAAGGCGATGCGCAACGGCAAGGGACCCTCATGGGTGAGCAGCGGGGACTGAGTGAGCCAGTCGTTTTGCAACCTTTGCGCCGCTTGCAGGGCCAATTCGGGAATATCGAAGGCCAAAATCAGGGCGTCGCCGGGTTGTTGTAAGAATTCTCCGCCCAATTCATTCAACCAGCCTTGGGTGCAATGGTCTACCCATGCCGCAGTGCGCTGTGCCATCAGCGGCTCGCTGGTTTCCATGGCCCGGGTGAACTCGGTCACATCAGCCCATAGCAAGATCCGTTCAGGAGACGGCAAACTCATGGCTGAAATATAGATCAAAGTATTCATTTTATTCGATCTATGCATCAAGTGATGCATGCCCACAACAGCTTGACCGCTCTGTGCGTGGCATCCCGACCTTTATGTGGGGTGTACCCCATGCAATTAGCGTGCCGACATTAGAATCGAGCCATGAGCGTTTCGAGCAATATTCATGCCTCATTGATCCCCCGTTGGCGGGCTGCGCTGTGGGTGATTTGTTTGGCTGGAGCCTGTGCAGGGGCATGGGCCGAGCGGGCCGATCGAGACCGCCCCATGAACATCGAGGCCGATCGCTTAGAACACGACGACCTGAAAAAAATCTCGCAGTTTCAAGGCCGGGTGATCGCCACCAAAGGCACCATTTTGTTTCGCGGTCAAAGCCTCGAAGTGCGTGAAGACCCCGACGGTTATCAGCATGTTCTTTTGTTGCCAGCGACCGGGCAGCGTGCCTTTTATCGGCAAAAACGCGAGGGCGTCAATGAGTTCATGGAGGCCGAGGCCGAGCGCATTGAATACGACGGCCGGCGCGATCGTGTGGTACTCAGTGGCCGGGCCGAACTCAGGCGGTTGCGCGGCACCGCCTTGGCCGATGAGATCCAGGGGCAGGTGATTGTTTATGACAACATCGCCGACCAGTTCACCGTAGATGGCGCTCCACGGCAGGCTGCCACACCGGGTTCAGTCACCCCGCGCGTGCGTGCGGTGTTGACGCCCAAGCCCAAAGACCATCCAGCGCGCTGACATGAACGTCCCAGCAACACCGTTTCCGGTTTTGACTCCCTCGGTACCCTTCGAGCGCCACACCTTGCACGCCCGTCACTTGCAAAAAGCCTATGGCGGCCGCAAGGTGGTGCGCGATGTGTCGCTCAAAGTCAGCACCGGTGAGGTGGTGGGTTTGTTGGGACCTAATGGGGCGGGCAAGACGACGTCGTTTTACATGATCGTTGGATTGGTGCGACCCGACGGCGGGGGCATTGACATCGATGGCTTGGCCATTGAGCGCATGCCGATCCACAAACGCTCGCGACTGGGACTGAGTTATTTGCCGCAGGAGGCGTCGATTTTTCGCAAGTTGTCGGTGGCAGAAAACGTGCGTGCCGTGCTGGAGTTGCAAACCGATGAAGCGGGCAAGCCTTTGGCGAGTGCCGAGATCGAGCGTCGGCTGGAGGAGTTGCTGCGAGAGTTGCGGGTGGATCATTTGCGCGACGCCAGCGCAGTGTCATTGTCGGGCGGTGAGCGGCGCCGGGTTGAGATTGCGCGAACATTGGCGACCCAGCCCCGTTTCATCTTGCTGGATGAGCCGTTCGCCGGCATCGACCCGATTGCTGTGATCGAAATCCAGCGCATCATCGGCCACTTGCGCGCGCGCGGCATTGGCGTGCTGATCACCGACCACAATGTGCGTGAGACATTGGGCATTTGCGACCAAGCCTTTATCATCAGCGAGGGTCGCGTGCTGGCCGAGGGATCGCCGCAAGACATTGTCGACAACGCCGACGTGCGACGCGTCTATCTGGGCGAAAACTTCCGAATGTGATGGCACCATGAAGCAAGGCCTGTCACTGCGCGTTTCACAGCATCTGGCCCTGACGCCCCAGTTGCAGCAATCGATCCGGCTGTTGCAGCTCTCGACCCTGGAGTTGAGCCAGGAAATCGAACAGATGCTCGACGAAAACCCGTTTCTGGAAAAAGACGTCGAGACCGCCGAGCGCGAAGAGTATGGTTTGGCGCAGTCGGATGTGGTGGCCCCGCGCGATGACAGTGACCACGAACGCGATGCCCAGTTCAAGGAAAGCTCGGAGGTGGCGGTGGACGCCAACAGCGAGTCTGAAGTGGGCCCCGACGCCGAGGCAGGGTGGGAGGGCGACGGGACCCTCGACATGGCACCCGATGACAAAGAGTGGGGCGGTGATGCGCCCCCCAGCAAAGCCGCTGATGAAGACATCTCTGACGCCGCCGAGTGGGCGCGCAGCCAGGAAAGTCTGACCGAGCACCTGCATCGCCAGGCGCTGGCGCTGCGCTTGTCGGATACCGACCGCGCGGCTTTGCGTTTCCTGATTGAAAACCTCAATGAAGACGGCTATTTGGAAGACAGCTTGGAAGAGTTGGCCGCAGGCTTGCAGGGTGGCGAGCCACAAAGCGAAGACGAGATCGAGGCGTATGAGGAGTTGGTGTCGCGCTTGCAGATGGCGTTGCGCTTGTTGCACCACATGGAGCCGGTGGGCGTGGGTGCGCGCAACTTGGCCGAGTGCATGACCTTGCAATTGCAGGCCATGGGGGATCAGCAAGCGCCTGCGGCACTGCGCGACTTGGCCCTGGCCATGTGCCGGCAGCCGTTGGAGTTGTTGGCCAAGCGTGACTTGAAACGACTGGGCCAGGTGGTCGGGGGCAGTGATGCCGACCTGAAAGCCGCGCTGGCATTGATTGCCCGATTAGAGCCCAAGCCGGGGCGGCGTTTTGTTGATGTCGAGCGCCAGATTGTGGTCCCTGATGTCATCGTCAGTCAGCAAGGGCGGGATCGACAAGGGCAGCCCAAGTTTCGCGTCATGCTCAACCCCGATGTCATGCCGCGTTTGCGGGTGCACGACATTTATGCCAACGCCCTGAAGGGGGCAGGCAAAGGCGAGGCCGTCAATGGCTTGCAGCAGCGCTTGCAAGAGGCGCGCTGGTTCATCAAGAACATCCAGCAACGTTTTGACACCATCTTGCGCGTCAGCCAGGCCATTGCTATGCGTCAGCGCAACTTTTTTGTTCATGGCGAGTTGGCGATGCGACCGATGGTGCTGCGCGAAATTGCCGATGAACTGGGTCTGCACGAGTCCACCATCAGCCGTGTGACCACGGCCAAGTACATGGCCACGCCGATGGGGACGTTTGAATTGAAATACTTCTTTGGCTCTGGTTTGGGCACCGAGACTGGCGCCAATGCGTCGAGCACGGCGGTGCGCGCCTTGATCAAGCAATTCATCGCCAACGAACCCCCCAAAAAGCCTCTTTCGGACAACCAGTTGTCCGACATGCTCAAAGAGCAGGGCATTGACTGCGCGCGTCGCACGGTCGCCAAATACCGGGAAGCCCTGCGGATTCCACCCACCAACCTGCGCAAGGTCCTGTGAACGAACTTTCTCTCTTTTTACCTTGTGCCGCGGGCGTTGAACCCTATCTGGCGCAAGAAGTCGCTGACATTTTGGGACGGCCCCTGACCGAAGCGCAGGCGGGCCGTGCGGGAGTGTCCTTGCAAGCCAGCTGGCGTGAGGCTTTGTTGCTGAACTTGCACACCCGACTGGCGCAACGCGTGCTCGTGCGTTTGCGTCACGGCCCGTATCGGGGGGAAGATGACATCTATGCCATGGCGCGCGAGGTGCCATGGGAGATGTGGTTTGGCGTGCGCCAGACTTTCAAAGTCGATATCACCGCCCAACGCAGCCCGCTGAAAAGCCTGAACTTTGCTGCGCTGCGGGTGAAGGATGCCCTGGTGGATCGATTCCGCGACCGCGAGGGCGAGCGCCCCAGCGTCGAGGTGCGATGGCCCGATGTGCGGGTCCATGTCCACCTGACCACTGACCAGATGAGTTTGTTCATCGACACTTCGGGTGAGCCGCTGTTCAAGCGAGGCTGGCGCGAGGACAAGGGCGATGCGCCCTTGAAGGAAACCTTGGCCGCCGCCATGCTGGCGGCCAGTGGTTGGAGTCAGTCGCTGGATGGCGCGCCCACGGGGGTGAGCCAGGGCTTGCCGTTGTACGACCCTTGTTGCGGCAGCGGCACCATCGCCATCGAGGCGGCGCAAATCGCTTGCGGCATGGCACCCGGGATGCAACGCCACTTCGGGTTTGAGAAACTGCGCTTGTTTGACCGGACGGTGTGGCACGGATTGCGCCAGGAAGCGATTGACGCCACGCATGCGCCACTGGCTGAAGTTCATAGCAGTGACGTGGCATTTCGCATGGTTGACTTCGCCCGGCGCAATGCCGAGCGGGCTGGTGTCGACGAGGCTGTGCAGTTGCGCGGGGGCGATGCGCTGCAACGCAAACCGCCCTGCGACACACCCGGGGTGATGCTGCTCAACCCCCCTTATGGCGAACGCATCGAAGCCGCAGGTGTGGCCGGGCGGCAAAGCGCCATCACCGAGCAAGAGGGCGACTTTTTCTTGCAACTGGCCCAGCATTGGCGTGCCCACTACGGCGGCTGGACCGCTTGGGTCCTGACCCCCGACCTGAAACTGCCCGGTCGCATGCGCCTGAAAGAAAACCGCCGCGTACCCATGTGGAACGGCCCGATCGAATGCCGACTCTTCCGCTTCCAAATCCAACCCCCAAAATCCTCTTCTGTCCCCAATTAACCCCCCGTTGCCCAAAAGCAACCATTAATTGGGGTCAGACCCCAATTTCGCGAATTTCACACCCCCATGAAAGTCGTTCTCGACACCAATGTGCTGCTGGATTTGTGGCTGTTTGACGACCCGCGTTTTGATGGGCTGGGTGCGCAACTGCTTGACGGGACCGTGGTGTGGCTGACGACGCCGGAGATGCGGGAAGAATTTCGGCGCGTGCTTGATTACCCGCACCTTGCACTCCGGCGTACGCAGTGTGGTTTGAGCACAGAAGATTTATTGACGCTCTTTGACCGGCATGCAGCCGTGTGCGAGCCCGCACCCAAAGCACCCTATGTCTGCAAAGACCCCGACGATCAAAAATTCATTGACCTGGCCGTGGCGCATGGTGCCGTGCTCTACAGCAAGGACAAGTACGTGTTGGCGCTGAAGAATCGGCTGGCCCGGCTCGGGATTGATGTGCGCTCGCGCCTGCTGGACTGATCTGTCCCCATTTTTTCCGCTGTGGCAAAAAAACGACCAAGAATTGGGGTCAGACCCCAATTTCAGACCCCAATTTTCCATGGCGAAGACAAAGAATTGGGGTCAGACCCCAATTTACCAATTAAAAATCAGGGGATGAGGGTGAGGAGGCCTTGGAGGGCGTGTTGGAGGCTGGCCTGGCGCACGGCCATGCGGTCGCCGGTGAAATGGCAGATTCCGGTTTTGACAAAGGCGGGGTCCGAGCCTGCGATGGAGCCGCTGCCGTGGGGTACAGCCCAGGCAAACCAGACGGTGCCCACGGGTTTGTCGGCGCTGCCACCGCCCGGTCCGGCAACGCCAGTGATGGCGACGCTGACTTGGGCGCAGGAATGGCGCAGTGCCCCGAGTGCCATGGCGCGGGCGACTTCTTCACTGACGGCGCCGTGGGTTTTGAGCAGCGCCATGTCCACCCCGAGCATTTCGTGTTTGGCTTCGTTGGAGTAGGTGACAAAGCCGCGCTCGAACCATTGGCTCGATCCGGCCAGGTCGGTGCAGCGCGCCGCCACCATGCCACCGGTGCAAC
>JACCDX011767087.1_pt1 | contig 51285 bp, 52 predicted proteins | sample 7449681 | NCBI WGS metagenome assembly JACCDX01 (sample SAMN15323450, study PRJNA562643) | freshwater metagenome | isolation source: river surface water | place: USA:Blue River Watershed | collected 2017-08-18
CAACATACTCTAAGAAGTTCTTCTAAAGGAACCGTTGCTTGACTTTCAAGGTAATGGAGATAGTCTATTCTTAAAATTTCTTTATGTTCGTTAAAATAGTCCATATCTTCTGTCTTTTCAAATTTCTTTGTCTTCTTATCATATCCTTTCATAAGGTCAATTACAACATATTCAATACGACTACCTACAACCATAGGTGTTCCTCTATTTTGCATCTTTTGAGCAACTGCAAAATGAGCCGGAGGAGACTTGTTCTTATATTCCAGCTTTGTAAGGCCTTGTGTAATCACGAAACTTTTATAATTATACTTTCTTTGAAACAGGTCATTCACATTATCATTTATAAGGTCCAATAACCCTGATATTTTAGAATTATTCATAATTTCTTTCTTCTCCATTTCCTTCGATAATTTCGTTATTTCATTACTGTTGTTAAGGATATATCTAATAGACGCTTCATACACATTTCTTAAAAATTTACAATTATCCCTTCTTGTCAAGGCAATACCTCTAATTAACATCTTATCACTTACCCTACCATCTCTATCCATCATATAAGCACAGTATCTTTTCTTTGTTAATATCATAAACTTAACATATGCCTTCTCTTCAAACTCTAACTTCATAGGAGCTGGGAACAAGCTAATATCAACCATATGCTTAACAATTCCTTCAGCATACTCCCAGATTTCATTTGATGACTTTCCTTCAAGCTGAGGGAAGTAGGTATAACAAGAATCTGTATCATTATAAATAACATTAGCCTTATATTCATTCTCTAAGAATGCAGAGGCTTTCTTAATTGATTCTCTACCTTTTGCAGTGACACACATAGCACCTGGAAGTAAAGGTAAATAACCTTTCTTAACACCCATAGCACCATACATAGAATTAGCAGATACTTTATAGGCATTTTGTCTTTTATCCAAAACAATATTTATATCATACAAATTCTCTGCTTCTTCATTCTTACCCTCTTTTTTAAGTTCTTTAATCTTGTCCTTATTTGCTGCTATAATTTTTCTTGTATCTTTACGAGCCTTTAACAAGTTTGTTAAAAGGGTAGGAATAACACCATTACCAGTTACATCTTTCTTTAAAAATCTATATCTAAAATGACCGCACACAACTTTCTTTTCTTTTGGGGGAGCTTTCTCCGCATTTTTATTTCTTATGTGTTCTTTAGCTTCAGACTCACTCATACCCTCTTTTATAAGCTTTTGCATAGATTTTTCTTCTCTTTCTTTTTTACGTTGAGTGCTTAAAATAATCTCAGGGTCGTGACAACAATTTACGTGGTCTTCCCAGTCAAAAATATGACATAACTCATCTGGAATTTTTCTACCTTCAGGGATATCATCATTTATAAGTTTTGAATAGTCAATATTATGGGCTTGGATAATAGAAGGATAAAGAGATGCAAAATCGAACGGTAAAATGTATTCGTATAAACCTGACTTTGGTTCCTGAACGAAAGCGCCCGTATAATTTTCATCATCCTTAACTTCATATGCATTTGATTGGACGATAATATTATTATAATAACAGTATTTCAAGACCTGAGCGTACATCTTAATTTGTTGACCTTTAGTATAAAGGTAAAACATAGGAACACCATTAGTAGTAGCAGATTCGACTAAATCAAACCATATAAGAGCTTTCTCAAAGATTTGAAGGGTAACCCAAGTATCTTGAGCGCAGTATTTACCAACAATAGCTAATTGATCTGGTTTTTTCCCTTCCCATATCTTGAAAAGTTCTTTTGCTTTAAGAGGGTCTTTATTACTATCTTTTAATATTTCTTCACAGACAGTCTCAAGACGGTAGTTTGAAAGCTTATAATTTCTCTTAATGTAAGGAAGTAAATCAATAAACAATCTACCTTCTGCTTCAAGGTATTTAAGGTCTTGTTTACCGTAAGCACTACTTTCCCAGTTAATTTCTTTAAGTTTTGCAGTTTTACCTCTCACTGCACTCATATTTTCAAATTCTGTTCTAACTCGAAGAAGGTCAGAGGCTCTATTATGCATATATGGAATATCCCAACCAAATATATTATAACCAATAATAATATCAGGGTCAAGTTCCCTAATCAATTTAGAAAACCCAGTATAAAGGTCTGCTTCAGTCTTATATTTCTTAAGAATAATACCATCAATTTCATCAGGGTTTGAAAGTGATAAAATATATTTTTGATATTCTTTATCTTTACCCTTTTGGGTAAGCATAGTAAAACCAATCATAAAAACTTTATCGTTAGGGTTTCTAACATTAGGCATACTACCTTTAACGGAAGAGTAAGCTTCGTTATCAAAAGACATAATTTTAGGATAAACAATAGGCATATTTATACTTTCTTCGTCGTCCATTTTCTTGAGGTTCTTCCAGGATACTTTATATTCGTGGGTTTTTGTACTTGTTTTTTCCTCGTCGGATATTTTTATACCTTTGCAGTTAATCCAGCTGCTTGAAGGGAGATTAGCAATAGCAAGAAGTTTAAGGACAGGAGTGATGGAAGGTTCGGCAGTATGAATTTTAATATTTTCAAGGTTAATACCAGGAACTCTAAGTGGTTTTTTCTTAAGACCATAGGTAAAAGAAGAGATAGCTTTTAAACTTCTAAAACTCATCTCAATGAAGGAGTATTTTTTATTAACATAATTTCCTTCCTTATTCTTCTCGATATTAGCATAGTATAATTTCTCTTTATAAACTCTCTTAATGGTGGTTGGATTGTTCCCGTTTTGATAATACATATTTTTTAAGGCTAATTGAACTTTCATAATTTGTTGTTCCGTCCATTCTATTTCATCGGGTAATTCTAACCATATAGGAATATCAAAATCTTCGACATAGATATAAACGCTTTCATTGAGCTCATTCCAGCCGTAGGCTCTAATGATGTTTTGCGCTATCTCATTAGACTTGTCGATTTCATCTTCGAAAGTCCAGTGAAATGGCATAAATTTGAAGGTGGATAATTTATTTGACATTGTAGATGTTAAATAAATTAAAATAACTTTTTAAATTCATTTAGAACAGTTTAATATAAGAGGTAATTTTTGTTTTGTAAATGACGGAGATATTGAGGGAGATTTATACGAGATGATAACCAAGTTGTGTTTACCCCAGAACCATTAAAACGAAAAGTATAGGTATTTTTATCTTCAGTAATATGAATTCTATTAAGTAATTCTCGTTGACGTTCTTCTTTTTCTGGAGTTCCAAGAAACATAATATATGTTCCTTTTAAACTTTCACCAGGCTTAGGTTTTATAACAATCTTAGATATATTTGATATGAGAGTAGGTGTTAATTGCACTTTCATATGAACACCAGGATCAACTCTAGCAAAAGTATCAATGTTTCTGTCTATAGCATTTATACTTTCATATGAATGTGTCTGTTTGTAATTTTCAAGGGTCACTGTATAAAAAGTTCCTTCTATAGGTATTAATTCATTGGATAAATTATATACTTCAATTTCAGCAACATCTATAGGTATAGGTCCTCTCATGTACGATATACTTAATGTTATATAATCAATAGGTGTAGATTGAAGAAGAAGTTTACTTTCTTCCTCTTTTCTAAGGCTTTCCGCAGCAGCAGCTAAGGCGGCTTGTTCAGCAGCTCTTTTAGCTTCTGCAGCAGCTCGTTCTTGTTCTAATTTTGCATTATAAGCTGCAAGTGATGCTCTTCCTTCTGCCTCTGCTTTTTCTCTTGACTCTGCTCGTCTTTTAGCTTCCTCTTCTGCCGCTGCTGTAAATATAGCAGCGTTCGCTTCTATTGTTTTTTCTATTCCAGCTAATTCTGCTGCTCTTGCTGCTGCATATTGTTCTTCTAATTTTTTAACTCTCTCTATGTTTTCTTTTTCTGCTTCTTGTCTTGCTTGTTCCCTAACTCTATCAGTTTCAGCTTGTTCTTCCGCCTCTCTTTTAGCTCGTACTTCTAGTTCTTGTGGAGTTAGTGGTCTAGATTCTTCTGCTTTTCGTTTAGAGATTTGCAAGGAGATTATACCTATCCAAATGCCAACTAAAATTATTATTATCAATAATCCTAATAATATTTTATTCATCTTTTATATTTAAGGAAAATATAAAAAAATTATCTTGTTGTAATAGTGACATTTGCTGTTCCAATACCATTAGCATATTCCATCATATCTTCAAAGCTTCTAAATTCTTTACCGTCATTACTTGGACCATAGGTTGAGAAATATTTACCGTTATCATAGCTTACAATAGTAGGGAAACCTCTGACATCATATTCAGCTTTATCTCCCATTGATTGAATCATTTCGATAAGACCATCATTATCGTCTGCATCAACCGCAACAACGCTAAATCCTTTAGCATTATCTGCAAGCTTTTGATAAGCTGGTTTTAAGCGATTACAATGACCGCACCAGTTAGCAAAGTATAAAACTACAACCTTACCGTCTCTTTTAAGGTTTAAATTATTGTCAAAATCTCCTTTTTTAATCTTAGTGACTTTAAATTCATCTGCCATTTTTAATAGTAAGAAAACATATTTTTAAAGTTTTTTATAAAATAATTTATTATATAATCCTTCAAACGAAATTCCTCCCATAGTTGTTTTTATTACTTCAAGCATCTTTGACCCTCCTTCTGGTGTGATAAAAAATGAGTTATCATCGAGTAAAATTATCTCTGGAATTTTATCTTCAAGTTCTCTGCTTTCACTTATACAAACACATAATTTATGGTGGAGGTCAACTACACTTGTTGATTTAAGAATTAACATAACATTATTCTTTGTTGTAACTGCTAAATTAAATAATTCCATAAACACATTTTGACCCATAACTATATCTGCGATTTGAATGTTTTTAAAGTTTTGTTTTATGAGGTAACTTCCCCTGTTTTGATTTTCTAATTGACTATAATTTTCAAGGATAATTGTGGTTTTACTTAAGAATAAAATACTTTCAATTCTTGGATACATATTATAGACTTTATACATCTTTCTTTTTTCTTTACGAATGATATCAATTCTTCTAGACCATTCATCGTTTAAGATAGCTTCTTTAAGGGTTAAAATATCTTTCTCTCTGTCTTCAGGTTTTAACGAGAGTTTAATAAAACAATCCTTGTCGTAGTATTTTTCAGTATTAGTACAACCCCAATAAAAAAATAAAGTTTCCCCTATAATACCATCTGTAAATTTCTCTGTTATATAATTTTCATAAGAGTGATTTTCTGCGTTAAAATGATACTTATAAGGGAATATACCATCATCCTTTCTTGCACGGGGAAGTTCTCCCTTATAATTCTTAAAATTAAGAGACTTACATTTACCGTAAATATGGAGGTCAAATCCCAAGTCAGATCTTTTATCAAGGTCTTTAATTAAATCAAGGCGTAATTTATGACCTTCATCAACACATCTGTCACTTACAACGACACTGAGAACTTTATCATAGATTTTTGACGGTCTTATACCTTCTTCGTCACAAAGTTCTTTATATGTCTTAGAAAGGTGCCATTCAACGTTATTCATTTGAAGAGAGTGAGAACCATTATAAAGAGGATTTGCATTATTCATTAAAGTACAAAACTGAGCCCATCCAGGGTGAGTTTCCATTTTAGGTTCCATACAAAACCAAATAGTTTTAGCAGGGTCAAATCTTTCTGTGGTTGAATTAAGGACTAAATAATAATCTGGATTACTTGTGTTTGGGTCTAAGACGAAAGAATTCCATTTACCATTATTATCTTTAGAGAAGCGTTTAAAGTCATTGAATAATTCAATAGGACTTTCCCAGTTACAAAGAGGTTTAATTGTTATAAGATTATTAGAATAGTCTTTTATTTTATAAGGAAATGGAGGAACCTTAGATTCGGTTTCAATACCTCTTAATACAATAAGATTATCATTGTCAATTGTATATAGAATTGAAGGTGAAGAATTCTTATAGATAAGTGTTAAGATAGGGATATCTTTAAGGTTATTTTCGACAAAATTTTCATTTTTAATAGTAGACTTTACAAGGTCCTTTTTACTTTCAAAAACATATTCGTCGTTTTTTAAATATTTAGCTTTAATAGAAAAAATATGTTTATCATTAACCTCAATATCGTTAAAATTAATTCCCACGGTAAATTTATTAATAATAAGAACTTGTTCTATATCTCTAAAGTTGTTATAAGGTACAACTTGAATAGCGCCTTTTGGAAAATTAAAAGCATCAAGAGAAGGAACGGTAAATAGAACCTCACACCCGTGTTTATTATGAAGAGCCTTACTTAATGTAATAGCGTGGTCTTTATTTTTATTATCAGTAGAAATGAATATCTTCACAGTCATTTATACTTAGTTATTTACTCTTTAAGGTTTATTTTCTATGGTTCCACAATCTTTAAATATATTATATCCTTTAAATATCATACTGGAATATGTTATTATAAAAATTGTTCCTGAAACTATCTGAGATTTTGTCATTTTAATATATAAAATATAATATTCTTAAACTGCCATTTCTGCTTTGATTGTAGGATGAGGATTATAACCTACAATTTCAAAGTCTTCTGCTTTAAAGTCGTCTATGTTTTCAACTTTTCTCTTTATTAACATTTTAGGGAAGTCTCTAAGGTTTCTCTTTATCATTTCTTCACATTGTTGAATGTGGTTTTTGTAAATGTGAGTATCCCCTAAACAAAAGGAAAGAGTATGTGGTTGTAAATTTGTAAGATGGCAAATCATATATGTCAAGCAAGCATAAGATGCGATGTTAAAAGGAAGACCTAAAAAGACATCACAACTTCTCATATAAACTTGACAGCTTAATTTCTTATTGTCACTTGACACATAGAACTGACAGCTTAAATGACAAGCCGGAAGTGGAATATTATCAAGTTCGAGCGGGTTCCAAGCTGTCATATAATGTCTTCTGCTAAAAGGGTCATTTTTGATACTGTCAATTAAGTTTTGAAGTTGGTCTATTTTGTCCCCAAATTTTCTCCATTGATATCCATAAGATTTTCCATATTCACCTTCATTAAGGTTATGTAGACCTCTTTTATCTAAGAATTCTCTTGAGGTATTTCCTTTCCATATATTCACTCCTTTATCTTCAAGAATTTTAGTGTCTGTAGCACCGCTGATAAAAAATAAGAGTTCTTCAAGTACACCTTTCCACCACACTCTTTTTGAGGTTAAAAGAGGGAAAGAATTAGAGATATCCATAGTAAAATGTTTTCCAAATAGACCAATGGTTCCAACACCGGTTCTATCATCTCTACTTTCACCGTTATTTAAGACGTCTTTAACAAGGTTGATATATTCTTCTTCACCAGTTTTTCTTCTATATGTATAATAAGAGCAATCATTTGTATGGCGTTCTTCCCACATTCTAAAAGAAGATGGAAGTTTATAGTTATACGAAACACCATATTCACATAATACATTTATGACGGTGATATAGATATTAGAAATATCATTTCTTTGTAAAGCTTCATCGATGAGGGAAATTCCGCCGATAATAAAGATGTTCGGGCATTGAAGTTCTTTTGCTTCATCAATAGCATCATTTAAAGATGATACAATAGATACATTTTTAGGGTAAGGTGGAGTATTTAAAAGAGTTTTAGAAACAACAATGTTAAATCTATCTTTAAGGGGTTTATGACCGAGACTTTCAAATGTTCTTTTACCCATAATAACTGCGTTGTTAGGGTAAGATGTAGTTACAGCTTTAAAGTGAGCCATATCTTCATCAACTCTACCCCAAGGGAGAGAAACTCTATCATCGGAACAGAAAGAATTTTTTCTATCGACAGCGAAGATGATATTAATCATTTTAAAAGAATAAATTTATTCTTTTAAAGTAGAAATGAAACGTAAAAATCAATTAGATGAAGATAACTCTAACATAAAAAAGGTTAGGTTTGTGAACCTTAATAAGAGATGTGCGGACGATTATGTGTTTTATGAGGAAGAAGGAGGTGCGAGTGACGGAGAAGAATATTATGACCGTAGAAAGAAGACTAAACTTCTTAATGGGTTTGTTAAACTTAAATCAGCCATATTAGAAAATAAAAATAAAAATAAAAATATTCCTTTTTATATAAACTGATGAATGTTGTATTAGATTTAGACAATACTTTGATATACAGTTCTTCCGTGAATAATTTGGGTAAAATTGAGGGAAGATTTTTCTATACAATTTATGATGACCTTGTTATTATAGCAAGACCTAATTTATTCGAGTTCTTAGAATGGTTATTTTCTAATTTTAATGTTTCAGTCTTTACCTATGCTGATAAAGACTATGCATTATTTATAATAGAACATTTTATTTTGAGGGATAAACAAGGTAGAAAACTAAATAGAAAGTTAGACTTTATTTTCTACCGATATCACGTTGAAATGGGAAGAAGATTATATAATGGAAGAATAAAAGATTTGAGGTTATTATGGGGTGCATTTGATATGTTTGGTTTTAACAGTAAAAATACTGTGATAATAGATGATAACGAAGATGTGATTAATTCTAACCCAAATAATTCTATTTATATAAAGCCATATAATAGTTACGACGAGAGGGATACCGAGTTATTACAGGTTAAAAATATATTGAAAAATATTCAAGATGTTTAAGCTTTAAAAAACAAAATAACAAATAATAAAAAAAATATATTTTTTAATAAATAAAAGATGGAGTGTCGTATGAATGTTATTCTTGACTTAGATAATACCATTATAAATGCCTTGGATGATAGTGATAGAAAAAAACTTTCGGGTGATTTCAGTAGTAAGTTTAAATATAGAGATATGATACCATTCTTTAGAATTTATGCTCGTCCCCACCTTGATAAATTCTTAGATTATTTATTTGCTAATTATAATATATCAATAATGACTGCAGCTGAAAAAGACTATGCATTATTCATTATTGAAAATTTCATCCTTACAAAACCTGAAAGAAAACTCAATTTTATTTTCTTTAGATACCAGGTTGAATTATCCAGAGAAATATATGGTGGTGTAAAAGACCTTAGAGTTATCTGGGAATTATTTCAAGTTTCAGGATTTACCAAACAAAACACAGTTATAATAGATGACCTTGATATGGTGTATGAAACCAATCCTCATAACACTCTTAGAATTAAAGGCTTTTTTATAGTTGATGAAGATACTGGAAAAATAAATTATGATATGGCAGATGATGACGAGCTTCTAAAAATAATGTCAAAATTAGACCATATAAGAAAGGTGTATATTTCAAATATTTGCAACGGATTAAATAAGGCTATACTTGATGTTGGAATATTACCATCAAAAATAGTGGAAGAGGAATCACAGCCTGAACTTTCAGAAGTTAAAAAAGATGTAGAAGAAGAGGTTAAAGAAGCTATATTAGAAGAAGGTAAGGATGATGAAATAACAAAAGAAATACAAAGGGAAAAGGAAGAAAAAGAAATAAAACAGGCTATAGAAGAGAAGATTGAAGTCCAAAAGGAAAAAATGGAAAGTGAAATAGAAGAGGCTAAACAAAGTTAAAGTAAAGAACAATTATTAATAATATGAGATTAATTAAAATAAATAGTTTAGAGAGGAGTTTCCCCTGGAAATTATATGATAGAATTTTCCCCTTAAATGACCTTAAATATATTGAGTATAATGCTGTGAATAATAAAATAACATTTAAGTTTGATAAGGAGGTTGTTTCTAGAAAATCAAATTATCACGATTATTATACCCTGATGGATAAATTAAATAAGAAAGAAGGGGACATTGAAGTTTAAACATATATTTTTTATTTTATAAAATGAAAAATATAGTTAATATTGATACTAAAGTTGTGTGTTGGCATTGCAATCAGAAAGGATTTTATTCTTTTGAATTCTCAAGTATGACTTGCCCTCTTTGTGAGAAGCAAACAGATGAGGAGGATACTAATGGTAATTATTTCTGTGAAGATTGTGGAATTATGTTTGACGCATTTGGTTGTTCGCACGAGGAAGAAAAATGCAATGCTCATTTTATAGGGAAGTATGCGTATGAAGGTATAATATACAATGGTATGCCTTTATTTGAAAGTCTAGAAGAATGGAAAAATAAGATTGGAGATATAATGATATTAAAATGGATTTGTCCTAATGAAGGGTGTCTTAAGCGTGACCTCTGACACGTTTCATATGCATTTCCTCACTTTCTTGAAGGGCATTTCTTTCTGCAATTAAAGCTTCTTGTCTTTCCCTCATACCTTTTGATTTTATATCAGTTTCCTTTGAACGTGCAGTTGCGCCTGTTCTTGAAGAATCAAGGATATCATCCATACTCATACCTTGAGGTTTATCAGGGATTTCACTGAGGTCTTCTATAACTACAGCTTTCTTACCATTCTTAACATTAACTTTTTTACCGGTAGATGCTTGAACGTAGTTTCTATTTCTATCTGTAAGGTCATCTCTCTTTTCAGCGTCAGGAATAGATGAACGAGCCATACCAGAATGTTCTTCTTTTCTTGGAAGGTATTTCATTCCACCAATAGCACCGTCTTCATCAGTAGGTGAAAATCTTTTATCAGGGAAGAGGGTAGTTTTACCTATTTTTCTTTTTCTTTGAACTTGAGGTGCTTCTTCATCATCATCTTGTTCTTCACTGTCACCTAGAATATCTTCAATTTCAGAGTGTCCGCTGTCTGATACATTTTGGTCGTCAAATTCTCTTGCTTTTGATTTCTTCTGTTCTTCCATAGCTTGGAGCTTAGCTTGAACCATAGAAACACCTTTATTTAAGAGGTTAATAACATCCTGACCTTCGTGTTTTTCGATTTTACCAGTTTGTGGGTATAGAAGGATGATTGCAGGGACGGATTCAATTTTATATTGAGTTGCATTTACTATGGCTTTTCTTATGCCTATATTATCAATATTAACAACTTTGGTGTTAAAATGAGGGGAAATATAGTTTATTTGTTGTTCGATGGCTTTACAGCTTGGAGAATGTTTACTTGTTAAAACAATAAATACTTCGCTCATTTTATTTACAATTAAAGTGATTTTTTAAATAGTGGTTTTTTTAATTTTTTTCTTTGATGGATTACAAAGAATGAGTGATAGTCTTTATTTCAATCAATATGTAGACGAAAATATCCCTTATAAATTTCAAAATTATACATCTCAAAGTACAAGCTCAAGAGACTATTTTGGGGGTCTTGGAGACATAAATAATAATTATCGTTTTTCAGCTGGTTTTAACGGGAGAAAAAGATATGATGATATCTATAGTAAAGAATCTGTGTCTAAAATTAGTATGGAAATTACAAAAAGATTAAAAGGAGTTCACCCTGAAGGTAAAAATATTATTATTCCAGTTGACACTATTTCCAGTGTGATTGATGCTATGTATAATAAAAATACACACGTTGAATTTGACGTTATGGTCGAGATGGTTATAAATTACATTGTAAATCAGGTTAAGACTGAGTATGCAACCATTCAACAGAATAACAATCTATCAATATGGGTAACAAATTATGATGTCACAAGTGGTTTACAACGCTTTAGTGCGCCTAAGTTGAACAATAAAACACGTTTATCATATACCCACTGGACTTATTAACTCTCAAAACTAATAAATCTTAAATTAAATATTTATTAGTTAATAAAAAAATGGAACCATTTACAAGAGGAACAGTTTTAGATGAAAGAGTATTACAAGATTTAGGATATCCTGTAACTCAACCTCCTTCTTCCTTTAATTTTCGTCAGAAAAGACAACAAGTAATGAACTCTCGATATGACCCTCAAGATGAAGTGAGAAAAGCGTTCGCTGATGTATATAATGGTGTAATTATGACAAAGACAAATCAGTGGGAAAAAGAACCTTACGGAACATATGGTATATATAAGGCTCGTTTAAACAGTTATACTTCATCTGACTCTAATATTATAATTGCAATTGTTCCGGATGATGTTAACCCATTAGGGACTGATAAGTTAATTGATAGTTTACCCTGGGTTTCATTTCAGACAAGAGAAATGACAAACTCTAAAAAAGACCTAAATGGTTTTAACCTGGGTTATCAAAATTATATGATTAAGAATGATTGTATGTTACACGATAAAATTAAGCTTGCAAGTGAAACACCTACAAAATACATTTATAGGTGTGAAAATCTCCCATTAAAAGTTGAACTTTTAAAATTAAGGGAAGATAGTCAGTTTTCAAGTGAAGGTACAATATGGTCTGCTTTAGAGGTATTTTCTACTATAGTATCTTTTGAATAAAAAATTATTATTTATATAAAAATAAATAATAATTAATAAATAAAATGAGTGTGAAGATTAATGGAGAAGAGTTTAAGATATATCTTCAGGATACATTAGAGACTATAAAAGAAAGGTATTGTAGTAATAATGATACTATTCCTAAATTATGTTATATGAATATTACAAAACAGAATAATATAACTTCATTTGAGACTAAAAAAATAGGTTCAGTTAATATCTCTATATTAAAGGAAAATGCATATGATGTAAATCCATTAGAAGGGGCTGAAATAGAGGCAAAAACTTTCTCAGAATTTTATTTAGAAAATGAAATAGATATGGATGATTTTGACCGTTCATTCAATAAATTTGTTATTGATGCTTTAGAGAAGTTTCCTTTTTCTTCAAGAGATGAGGTATTCTTTACATACATAATTATAACTAACTCCGACCCTGTAAACGAAGAAACTTATTCTGATAGTTATGAAAGGGCGATAGAAGATAATCAGGAACTTATAGATAAGAAGAATGAATATGCCTTATACTTTGACTTTTATAAAAAAGAGTTAGAAAACGTTAAACAAAGAGTGGAAAAACACATCTCACAATCGGAAAATGTTGAGGCTATTGTTAACTCAGTTTTAGAACAAGATGAGGAAAAATATATAGAAGCACCTGTTGTTGTTAAATCTCCACTTAAATTAACAGAATACAGTTATAACGGTAATTTTAAGTACAATATTGATGTTTATGATTTTTTCAGTAAGTTTAAGACGACAAAAATATGTCCTTATATAAGACTTGGAAAATATCATAAAGTATATAATGGAGTTAGAATTGTAGATGAAGAATGGTTTGAAGATTATTCAGAAGACAATGAAGTTACAATTCAGATGTTTATTTCTGGTAAAAAAGAAACTACTGAAGAGATACTTTCCCTCTCAAAATACTATTTAGTCGAAATAAAACAACTCTCTGAAGATAAGGGTATTTTTACCTTTAGTATGAGTATAAATGTTAACGAACAAATGGACCTTACAGAAGACGAAATTTTTGAAAGAACAGTTTCTTACTTTACTTCACCTTTAATTGACTTTGGTTTAAAAAAAGACTTTGGTAAAGGTTATTTTATTATGAAAGGACTAGAGCTTTCGGACGAGCTCTTTTTCGATACTTGCTTAAATGACTCTAAAGTTAATAAAGTTGTTTTTATAGATGAAAAATATAAGATACAAAAGGAAAGGGGAGGTATCCGTTTTTATGTATCAGAAAATAACCTTGAAACATCAATTAAATGTAGTTTAGTAAAAAAATCAATAACAAAGTCAACAGACCTTGAAGCAGTAGCATTTCCACAGTTAGTTCGTGTTAAGGATATTATAACAGTAATTCAAATAACAAAAGGTTCAAGTATGGCTGAAACCTTAAAACTCATAGAACTTTTTGAAAACCTTTTATACTATATACAATCAAGGCAAAAATCATTCTTAGAATATTACGGTAAATTTATGACAAAATTAGAAAATATTGATGCAAAACAACTTAAAAAGAAGCCAAAAGATGATAAAAAGATTACCCTAAAGGATTTATACCCACAAATATATATTTCTGGTTATGCACGTTTTTGTCAGCCTGTTGCTCCAAAAATTATATCTCGGGATGAGTATGAGAATGATTTAGAAGAAGGAACTGATGCTATGATATTTCCAAGAAATGAGGAAGAAGGACCTCAAGATTACTATAGTTGTAAACACGACGCTAAATATAAATATGTTGGTATAAAAGAAAATTCATTGTCAAATAAAGACCAATTTAGGTTTCTTCCGTGCTGTTTTGAAAAAGACCAAAGAGAAGGTGATAAACTTAGACAAAAATATGAAACTTATAGAGAGGATGAAGAAGAAAGTGGCTTCAAATTACTCATAAAATCTAAGAAAATTCTTCAAGAAAAACAATATGGGTACTTACCTCAAAATATAGCTTATACATTTACAATAGTAAATGAGGACTGTTTAACAGGAAAATCCCGTTTTTTAAGAACAGGTGTTAAGAAGGGAGAAGATAGCACGTTGTATTCCATAAAGAAAGCCCTCAACTTACAAGAAAGTGTTTCCGATATGAGAAAGGTGATTTCTAAAGTTATAAAAAATAATTTTTCAAGCCAGTATGGTTTAAAGCCTAAAGAGATAAAAAATATTCTCAAAAATAAATTAAATATTGACCCTGAATTATTCCTTGAAATATTAGAAAATGTTTTTAAGGTTAATATTATCTTATTTTGTAGAGACCGTATTTCTAACAAAGAAGGAAGTATGTGTAAGCCAAAATTTAAGAAGTTTTTCATATTAAATCCAAATAAAAAACTTTATAGTAAAACTATCATCTTATATAAGACTGATGGTGGTGAATTTGATAAACTAGACTATCCTCACACTGAACTTATTGTTTTAGAAAATAATATAAAATCAGAGGATGGTGTGGGTGAAATTACCACGTTTTTTGAAAAAGATAAATTTATCTCTAATTTATACGCAATGTATTATTCATTCGTTGAAACAAAATATATAAAGACTGAACTTAAAAATAAAATTATAGGTCAAGTTGATGATGGTAATGGTAAAATTAGAATTTTATACATTAAATATAAGAATGAAAACTTAAACATATTAACATCGCCTTGCCCTAACTTTCCATTAACACAATTTTTAGAGAACGAAGAAGTCATATATACTACTAAAACTGAACTCATAAATCCTTCTATCGTAATAGACTTTTTTATGGATGAAAATATAGCTGATATTAGAAAAATATCTGTTGGTTCAACTATAGTTGGTTTATACGGTAAAAAGGGAGACTTAGAGATGTATATTCCTTGTATAAATACTTTATCATCTGATTTCTCAAAATTACCCGGAAGTACTAATATTAAAGAATACGACAGTAAAAAAGAATTACCTGCTCCATCTACCCTTACTTTCTCTATTTTGAATCAGTATAATTCATTCCTCAAAATAAGCAATAGTATTATATCTTTTTCAATGTATCTTTTTAGTCACTTGTTTCAGTATGAAATGAAGAACCTATTTTTAACTAAAGATGAAAATGAATTTCTCAGGGAAATAAAAGCTATTCTTGTTGTTTTTGGAGATAAACACTTAACTGTAGTAGAAAATAAATCATATGACGAATTAACACGTGAATTAACCCTAGAAAATAATAGTATCATAAACAATAATAAAATAGTTGTTCCAAGCGTTGAAATTAAGAAAAAGGTTTTATATTCCTTATATATTCAAATGAAGCATAATTTACCCTCATTGATAGACTATAAATTTAAGAAATATGTGGATAATTTTTATACTTCATCAAAAGATTTTAAGTCTCCAACAGGAGAACAAAATGTATTTTATACTATGAAAGAAATTAGACTTTATATGATACCTATAATTAATCCTTATAAAGTACACTATGAAATACCTGATGAAATGTCTTTTTATTATAAGAATATGAATATAGATGAAGAAACTGTATTTAGAGCTATAAATTCAAACTCTATAGAACAAGCTATATCTTACGCTAAACAATGGTTTAAAAATAAAGCAGTATCACTTTATACTGAAAGTGTGGTAGACCCTGATAGTGTTAATTTTATCCTTTATGAGATGGTTGATGAATATAATATTAAACAACACGAATTTATGGGTAAAAACGACAGAGATATATGTCAAATATTAATGGCAAATATTGAAAATGAAATTAAAATTTATGCTCTTTTACCGGTTTAAGAGGTATAACTTATAATATCAAATGATTATAAGTTATCACGCACAAGGTCGCCTTGGAAATAATATTTTCCAATACATCGCTGTAAAGATTATCCAAAAGTATGTAAAACAACTCGGTTTTGACTGTGAATATAAGTTTAACGAAAGGGTCAGATATTGGTTTTCGGAATTTAATTACCGTCAGTTATATGACCTTCTTGTTCTCTCTACTACTAACCGAGAAAACTTAAATGCCCTAATTCACTTTCTTAATAACAATTGGTTCTTTGATGGGTTTTATCAGTTTGATTACCACATCATAAATGAAAGAGAATTTATTCGTTCTTTATTCACCCCTGAAAATGAAGAAAGAATTAACGAGAATTATAGGGTATGCGATATTGTAAATGGTGTTATGAAATATAAACCCTCTTTTAAAGATGAAGATATAGTAACTCACGTAAGACTTGACGATTTTATAAATGTGGGTATTTTGTCCCATAAAACTGTGTCTACAATAATTAAGGAAAGTGGATTAAAAGGAAAGGTTTATGTGGTTTGTGATAAACTCAAAAAAGACTTTGAGAAAAAGTATATGGACGACTTTAAAAAAGATACTGAATTTACTCTTGTGTCAAATGATGATATGTTTAAAGATTTAGCATATTTATGGTATGCGCCAAACCTTTTATGTAATAATTCAACTTTCTGCTGGATTGCAGGCATATTAGGAGAATGTAAGAAAAGTTGGTGTCCTGTAAATAAAGGGAAACATCCCCCACAAAACTTTGAAAGGGTAAAGGAAAACACTATTACTTATGAATGGGATGAAATATTAGTATGATTACACTTTTCATATTCTTCTCTTAAAGACTGTGAAATAGGCTTATCGTTAATAATTAATTTAGAATATGTTCTATATACACCTTCGCATTTATTAGAGGTAAGAGTTCTACGAGTATTCATCTCTCTTTCAACCTTAAAAAAAGGTTCTATAATAGAGGAAATTATATTATTTCCCAATGTAATTGCAACTGCTAAATATATAGTTTTTTGTAAGCTCATTTTATATAATATTAAATAATATTAAATAAAATTCAATTAAGGTTAATTATCAGTCTTGTGATTACACTTTTCATAAGCATCTTTTAAAGACTGTGATACGTACTCATTTTTAACTAAAGATTCACGGTATATTTTACATATATCTTCACAGTCTGGAGAACGAACAATTTTATTCTCAGACTGAACCTCAACTTTACGAGGTCCTAAAACTGTTGTAACAAGTCTATCAGCAACTGACATACCGACACCTGCTCCAAGACCTGAGACCATACTATCTTTTAATGTTTGAAATGTAGAAGGGGTTGTTGAAGACATATAAATTGGCTTTCTATTATCGAGAAATGACTTTCTCGTAAATGATTTTTTATTGTTGATTGTAGTCATTTAAAATAATACAAATATTATTTTAAATTTATTATAATGGAAACATTAGAACTTAGTATCAAGTATATTAACATTGGAACTATTTTTCAGTCTCTTTCTCCTCATATGCAAACTGAGTTTCTGGAGACACTCCAGGATTTTTATCCTTATACTGAGACACCTCCAGCCTACGGTGATATTGAAGAACTTAGTGATTATCATTACTATGTAATTTACGGTATAATCCATATCTTTTATGAAGACTATGAAAATCCGGAGCTTACCTCCCTTCTTGAAAATTATATTCATAATGAGTATGAAAGACGACCTGAAAGTTTAGATATATTACTTCACCTCGCTACAAGTCTTGAAGGTCAATTACAAAGTTTGATTTAACTATATTCTTAATGTAGGCACTAATTTTACTGGAGCTACTATTAAGCTTCCAGTGGTATTATCTCTTGTTAATATAAAAATACTATCATCTAATAAAGACTGAGCAAAATAAGAAGTTCTATTATCAATAGGTTTTGATGCTTCAAACAAAGGTAATTCCTTTTCATCAAATTTGAAGGTCATACCTGTTTTTATAAGCTTAAAATCCATCTTTTTATTAGGTAAATCATCAAAGTAGTCTCCAAGTTCAACATTATCCTTAGAAACTTTAAGATAAGCTTTTTTTCTATCTCCTTCTCTGATTATATAATTACCGTCTTTAATGCCTTCTTTTTTACCTAACATAAAGTAAGCTACTAAAGCTATGACAACAATAAGAATTATTAATCCAACTATTAAGAGTGTATTCATTTTTAATCTTTTAAAAAGAAAATATTTAAAAGATTGATTTTTAATTATAAAATGGAGGATGAAACTAAATGTTTATTTGTAAGCACAAGAGGTCTTGCTAAATCTTGTGATATGCATCCTGAATGGAACCACTTAGACCAAATGTCGTATCCATCTTTTACCACAAAAAATAAATATGGAAGCACAATTTACCTCCACTTTGATATGGTAGAACAGTTTATAAATATGATTATGGATAAGATGGAAAATCCTTTCATTATTGTTTCAGGTAATTCAGACCATACAACTCCTGATGATTTTCCATCAAGTTCACGTCTTTTAGATAACCCTAAATGTTTGGCTTGGTTCTCCCAAAATACAGTAGGAGAACACCCTAAACTTCACCATCTTCCAATAGGTTTGGACTATCATACCTTATCCTTTAATAGAGGCTTACACGAATGGTGTAGCACAAAAACACCAATTCCACCTAAAATACAAGAACTTAGTCTTACTGCAATAAGAAAAATGTTAAAACCATTAAATGAGACTAACTTCAAGGTAGCTGTTACAAATTTTCATCTTGCGATGGGAGGACCCCCGAGAAGAATAGAATACAGAGCCCCTATATATAATACTTTGAAAGACAAATCTTGTATAGGTTGGCTTCCTAAACAGACCCGAGAAGAGTTTTGGCAAACACTTAATAATTATGCCTTTGTTATATGCCCTTTTGGTAATGGTTTAGATACTCATAGAACCTGGGAGGTATTATGTATGGGAAGAATTCCTATAGTTCAAAAGTCCCCACTTAATAAAGTTTATGACGGTCTTCCTATAGTTGAAATAGAACACTGGAACAAAGTCTCAAAAGAATGGTTAGAAAGTAAATTTAACGAGATAATTCAAGGTAAATTTAATTATGAAAAGTTATTTTTGAAATATTGGGTTAATTTGATTAATAATTTTAAATGAAAAATATTATTATTTTTAACTTAGTTATATAAGTTAAAAATGCCTTCACTTTGTAAAGAGTGCCCTAAAGGAGCATCTTTCGGTTATACTAAACCTGAATATTGTAAAACCCATAAGAAAGATGATATGGTTAATGTCATTAATAAAAGATGTAAAGAACAAGGATGTAATAAACTTGCAAGAGGTAAAACTGATTTCTGTGCCTCTCACGGAGGTGGGAAAAGATGTAAAGAACAAGGATGTGATAAAACTGCTCAAGGTAAAACTGATTTATGTATATCTCACGGAGGTGGAAAGAGGTGTAAAGAAGATGGATGTAAAAATAGTGCTATAGGTAAAACTGATTTCTGTAAATCTCACAGAGGTGGAAAAAGATGTGTAGAAGATGGATGTAAAAATAGTGCTATAGGTAAAACTGATTTCTGTATATCTCACGGAGGTGGGAAAAGATGTGTAGAGTATGGATGTTATAAGAGTGCTCAAGGTAAAACCGATTTTTGTTCTAAACACGGAGGTGGGAAAAGATGTAAAAAACAAGAATGTGATAAAATTGCAAGAGGTAAAACTGACTTCTGTGTATCTCACGGAGGTGGGAAAAGATGTACTAATTGTATTGATTGGATTGACAGTAGATGTGGATGGTCTAAGTATGATGGATATTGTGCTACTTGTTTTAAGGTAATATTTCCTGATGATGAAAGAAGTAAGGTTGTTTATAGGCATACTAAGGAGATAAGAGTTAGAAATGAAATTAACGCTCACTTTGAGGGGTTTATACACGATAAGCCATTATACACAGGAAACTGTGATTGCACTCATAGAAGAAGAATAGACCATAGAAAGCTCATAGGTAATACAATCTTAGCTATAGAGACAGATGAATTTGCTCATAATGGATATGACCCATTAGACGAGGAGATAAGATATGATGACCTGTATATGATACATAGTGGTAAATGGATTTTTATAAGGTTTAATCCAGACGGAGGAAGGGTTGATTTAGAAGATAAGTTAGAAGTTTTAATAAGGGAAATAAAAGAACAGATAAGAAGGATAGAAAATGAAGAGAATGAAGGGTTATTAGATATAGTAAAGTTATATTATTAAAAAAATATATATTTATTCATACTCAATATATTATTAGAGTTAATAATATATTAAATTACATATTAATGAACTTAGGATTTATAAATAGTTTAGCTCCCTTCTTTAGAAGCATCTCGTGAAAAGGAACATGTTCGCAAAGTTCCTTAGCCTGGCCTGAGAATGGATTTCCTATAAAAGATGAGTAAAAACAATCCTTTAATTTCTCGGTATGATACAAGCCTAAACCTCCAAATGCACTTTTTACAGGGATAAGAGGATAGTCTCTTGGTTTTGGGATTTGATGTTTTCTAAGAGAGTTCCATTCATCGCCAGTTCTTCTTAATACATCTTGATAATTTTCAGGACACTCTTCGCTTCGTAATGCATAAATGTCATAATATTCCTTGGTTTGATTAGCAAACATAGCATCCCATTCGGTGTAGGTAAAATTACTCAGAAAACCTTCTTCATCAATTGGAGAAGTATTAACTTCATCACAGTCCATCATAAGAAGATAAGTATCCTTCTTGAAGTCTTCTTGTAATAAACTTAAATACATATTTCTGGCTTCACTTAGTGCAAGAGGACGAGGGAGAAAAGAAGATGGTTGACGGTAGACTTTTCTATTGTCAGGTTCAACCTTACACCAGCTTCTACAAATTTCAAAGGTTCCGTCGGTTGAATGACCGTCTATAATGATGCATTTATAAGAGTTAAAGTAAGAAGCGTAAGACATAGTGTTCTTTAGAATTTTAGGGATATGCTTACTTACATTCTTGGTGATAAGGGCAAGAAGAACGTTTTTAGATTTAATCATAGATTTAATATATTCCATTTTACTTATATTCATTCTTTGCTTTAAGTATATTAAAGTCAATATCTTTAACTGACTGGCATCGTTCTTTTTCATTATAACTTTCTCCTACTATTTCATAGCTGAAATAACTAACTAAAATGTCGCGTATATTTCTGGTATGCCTATCACCTCCATAATACATAGCTAAAAAACCAGGGGTTCCTTTAGGTTTTTTAAGCATTCTTGCAACGGTGTATATATCCATCATAGCTATTTTTATAGTATAAGATATCATAATATTCAGGTTAGATTGATTGTTTTCAAATATTTTATAGTTTTCCACGCTTTTTATAAGCTCTTTTCTTTTTTCTAAAAACTCTTCTTTTGATACTGTGTTATCTGAGATGAGTTGAAGAACATTTATATAAAATTGTATAACTGTCATATAATCGTTAGTATTAAAGGGCGTATCAGAGTATTTAAAATATTTTTTAAATATTATATTGATATTATCCTTAATTATTGAGTTCCATAAATCCATATCTCTAAGTTCTTTTATAGCTTGTTTTCTAACTTGTTTTGGGATAAGAAAATCACTATCAATAGTAAGATATTCCTTCAAGAAGTTCATACCATTAAGTATTATATCAAGGGTCATTTGAAGTTTATAATGATGTGTTATAACTATGTTGTGAATTTTTGATTGAACTGTATCTTCAGGTTCATAAAAGAATTTTTTTAGGATATTATAATATATAATAATTCCTTGGTTTAATTGAGCATCTCCTGAATTACCATATGTAAAATCCCTCATATCAATATAGTGCCATCTTATGTCTCTTGTGGGACATTCTTTTTTATATCTTGGAGTTCTTTTTTCTTTTTCGGCTTTAGAATAGCATATTTTATAGTCGTGAATAAATTTAGCCAAATAACCTTCTTTATCGGCTGTATCTAACGAAGGATTTATTTCATAAATTTTAGGGTCACTTAATCTTGGTTCATATGATTGTTCTGTATAAAAATCTATAGGGTAATTTTTACTTGCAACACCGTCAAATAATTTTAAGAACTCAGGGTCATCTATTTCATAACAACACTCTTTATTCTCCCATCCTTCTCCTGTTATCCAATTTGTTTTACATTCACATTCTTCGCAATTATTTTCCCTATCAAAATGGTGGTCTCCAAAAAGTATAATATAAGGCAATCTTGCCCCTTCTTTCTTAAATCTATTTCTAAGGTCATCATCAGGTTTAAGAACTGTAACTCTAACTGGTCCTGAAACTCTGGATATAGGTTTGTTTCCAATGATGAATTTACTCATTTTATAATAATGTTAATTTTTTATAAAAAACTATAAAAAATTAAATAAATAGGGTTCTAAAAAACTCATCCTTTTCATTCTTGTTTTTATCCACAAGTTCATCTACCATTTCTCTTGTTATTTCTACGGGTAATGAAAGCTTGTTTTTTAAACTTTTATACTTTTGTTTTGTAGGAATAAAACGGGCTGTATTTATCTTAAGTAATATCGTCTCAATATACCGTTTAAGATTTCTAACACCTTTATCGTGTTCACAGTGCTGGTTTATTATATACTTCATAATTTCTTCCGAAAACACAACATCACTTTCTTTAAACCCTATGTTCGGATAAAGTTCTTTTGTAAGGTATTTTGTACCTATAACTACCTTTTCTTGAAGAGATGGGGTTGGGATTTTTATAATATGAAGTCTATCCTTAAGAATAGGGCTAATAAGACCAATATCGTTAAATGCAAAAATGAAGATGACCTTACTCAAGTCAATAGGTATACCGTCAAAGTATTTATCCTCAAAATTATTATTTTGAACGGGGTCTGTCAAGTGTATTAATACATTTTGAATATCTATACCGTCATTTGTGGTTGAAATTTTATCAAGTTCATCAAAGAAAAATATAGGGTTCATTACCCCACATTCTATTAATCCATTAACTATAGCTCCAGGACGACTTCCTGAATAAGTGAATGAAAATCCATTTAAGAAGGCGCTATCTCTGATACCACCACAAGAGAAGTTTTTCATAGGTCTTTTAAGACATTCTGAAAGACCTCTTCTTAATAACGCAGATTTTCCAACACCTGCTTCGCCGTGAAGGGCAATAATACGGGGCATATTTTTATTTTCTGTAGAGACGATTTGAGCCACATAATTTACAATTTCTTCTTTTACTTGTTGCATACCATAAGTGGCTTTATCAAGGGTAGAATATACATCATCAAAATATTGAGAAATTCTATCAGGGTGGTCTGTTTTTGAGACTGGAATCTCAGAATATGTTTTGAAGGGTATTTTAAGGAGAATTTCAAACCATTCAAGATGTTTATGTTTATCGGAATCTACATTTTTCAGTCTTGCAATAACTCTTTCTTTTATTTTATCATCAAGGTTAGATTTCATAATTTTTTCTTTTAATGCTTTATATTTAGCTGGAATATCATCCTTTTTATCATCACCTCCATTGAAAATTTGACTGAAAATATTAGGTGGAGGTAAGGGGAAGAATATATGAACTGGGTCATCTTGAGGTGGTGGTGTCTTTTTTTTAGAGTTCTGAGTATCATCACCGCCATCATTTTTTCTTTTACGACCTCCCCTTTTAGGGGCATCGTCTTTTTTTGGTGGCATCTTATTATTAAAAGTAAATATAATTCTTTAAATCAGGTTGTATTGTTTTTCCAACTCATTACAATCTTCTAAACAGTAATCTATAATTCCCCTGATAATTTCTTCAGATAATTTGTCCCTATTATATACAGCAGTTATTTCAAGTTCTGATTTTATAGGTCCTTTACGCTCAGGGTTAATGTTTATAATATGACTTGGAAACTCAAGTTTTCTGGTTGAAACAACGGTGTAATTATCAATATTATATTGTTCGAGTAGATTTTCATCTGTAAAACCATAAGTAATATTAAAATGGATTTCATTATTTAATTTAACCATAACAGCAACAGTGTATTGTTTCACAGGAGAATGAAGGTCGAACTTATTACATACAACTGTAGATATGTATTCTACATTAGTCTTAGGAGCAGAAGGAATTTCTACCCAATCATCTTGTTTTTCTTCTGAAAACGAAGTAAGTTCTTTTTTATATTCTCTCCAGTATCCATCCATTGTATTATTCAAGTTAGGTTTAAGGTTAGAAATATCTAAGTCTTTTCCTTTTTCGTATAAAAGCTTGAGCCATTCAATAGCACTATCACACTCTTTATTAAGAACCTTGTCTTTTACATTAACAGAAATAGGGTATTCTATGGTTGAAATGTCTTTGGATATAATAAAACCTATAGGAGATACTGATTTTAACATTCTTGAATACATTGATATTTGACCTTTGATAAACTTGATATAATTAGAATTTTGAATAACATAAGAATTTTCATCAGATTTTACTGTGGAGAATTTAATATCAATTACGATATATTCGTTATCAGGGACATTATTAAGTTCATCAAAGGAAGATTTAAAAAGTTTTAAGAATGCGCTCTTTTTAAGGATGATGTCAGGGTAACCAGTTATATTATTATTCCAGTCTTTAACCTGTGCTTGAAATATGACATCTGTTTTATTAGACAACGCATTTTTGGTTTGATGATAGCCGGATTTTCTCTCAACAAAAGTATATGAGAGATTATTAAGTTTGCACTTTTCAACTATAATATTAACCACATACTCTTCCCATTTGTTTCCCATATCCATAATAAAAGTTGAAAAATCGCACTCTTCAAAGGTTGGCTTTGTTTGTTTAGACTTATCTCCATATAAATTAAGATAGTCTAATAAGGGTTCCTCTAAGAGGAAATTCTTGATTTGTGAGACAGAGCAATAAAACGACATTTTTAAAGAATGGAATTAATAGAATGAAATAATCATTTAAATTATTTTTTTATTACCCTAATAATAAAAAAATGAGTTACTATACTTTAAGAGAAAGTTATACTGAAGGTTCATTTAAAGATGTTGCTTCAAGAGAGGTATATCAATTCACCGACTGGTTTAAGGCTGAACCTCTCTCCGATAAAAATTATATTAGAGCTAATTTAGCAGGTTTTCACAACGCTAAATATGAAACTTATACTTTACCAGAGAGTATGAAGCAGAAAACTCCTGAATATAAGATGATTATTCCTCACGCTCAATTTTTGCCATCAGATTACCCAATGACTTATCCTTGTACTACAGTATATCCAAAGAACACAGAATACACAAAGACAAAATCAATTGTATTACAGCCTTAATATTCCTCATCGTCTTCAGATTCTTCATCCTCAGGTTCTTCCACATCTTCTTCCAGATGTTCTTTTCCATCACATAGGCATGGATAAGTTTTATATTTTCTATTAAGGAATTCTATTTCATAGGTATCTTCTGTAGACATTTCAAAGTGTTTTCTATTTTTAATAAAGATGTCTACAATGTCTTCATAAGTCTCTTTCATACCTGAACCTGTGCTTGACATAATAACACTACCGCTTGAGAATACTAAGAATGTATGTCTTTTGTCCTTCTTGATTTCCTTTTTCTTGTTCAACATATTATTATATTCTTCATATGTTGAATACTCTTTTATAAGGTCTTTTCCATCGTAATTAATTTTTACAATTTCTGGTTCCAAAGATGCATCACTTTTAACTTTTATATTAACACCTGTTGCAAGGCTTTCTTCATAGATGCTTGTATGAGATGTATGTTTTTCAATAAACCTATCAAGTTTTTGTCTATTAATCTTAAAACCAACGTTAAAATCCATATTTTGCATTACTGTGTTAAATAATACCTGTAAACTTTCCCCATAACTTAAGGTATAAAGTTTTTCATTAGTCCATTTTTCAACTATATTCATAGTATCATAAAGGCAAGTTACAGCGTTTATAAAATGACTGTCATTTTTACATCCTGTAATTTGGAGCTTACCATTACCACTTACTTTTATGTTTATTTGTTTATTATCATCCAATACAATAACAAGGGAAACAGAGTGTAAGAAATAATCTTTATTAGAAGAAGGAGTTTCAGAGACTCTTTTACTCTTAAGACACGCACCTCTTAATTCCTTCTTCTTTTGAACTGAAATAATACTTCCATAAGGAAGATTATTATTGGGTAAAACAACCTGAATTCTTTTTTTTCTTCCTCTCTTTTTCTCTTGGGGAGTGAAGTCTGTTATTGGTATATAGTTGAAGAATTTTTCAAGGTCAATTTTCAAGTTGCTTATAGCTATAACAGTTTTAGTGGAGATAGCTATATCTTCAAACTTTTTGATGGTACCGTCAGCTTTAATAATACATTTCTCGTCAGTCATCCTTTTAAATGCTTAATATGTATTTAAAAGAATAATTTTTCTTTAAATTTCATTTAATCTTCATCTTTAAATACTAACATAGGACTCTTTTTCCGTTTACTATTTTGTCGGTTGCTTGCATTCTGTTTTTCTTCTTCTTCTTTCTTTATTTGTTCTAAATCTAATAGGGGTATCTCTGGTTTGTCAATTTTTATTTCTATATTTTCAGGTTCAATAATAGGGTTAATAACGATAATAGTTTCATTATCTTTTTGTTCTTCCTTAGGAGGTTCTTCTTTTTGTTCTTCCTTAATAGGTTCTTCTTGTCTTGGTATTTTGACAGGTTCTTCTAGAGGTTTTAATTCAGGTGTTTTAAACTTATTTATAAGACTTTTAATTGAAGGTCTATCAACACCTATTAAATCTGATACTGGTTTTTTATTTTCAGGGTCAATATAAAGTGGTTTTATAATATGAGATGGTCTTTTATGTGGCATAGTATTAAATATAGGATGGAGTGAAGAACCTGAGTATTTTCTCTCAGTATTTTGTTGATGGTGATGTTGATGTTGAAATTGACTTACTAAAGGTATATATTTATTACCCATAGATGCAAGTTTAAATTGAGTTATACCTGATGCCTTTTCTTCTAGTTCTTTTATACGTTCATTAAAGGCAGATTTTACTATTTTTTCTGTGAGTTCTTTTTGAAGGTCAATTTTTTTATTATTATCATCGTTGTTATATAAGTTTGGAATTATACTTTCAGGGTTATTTATAGCTGCTTTATAAACTTTAGTATGTTTTATAGAATCGCATATATCAGGTAAAACAAGGTCATCGTCTTCGCCCTTTTCTTCTTTTTTATCTTTATTCTTAAACATTTGTTTGAAAAATTCAAGAACATCAGATGGTATAGCTGGAGATTGTTCTGTAAGTCTATCATATTCCATTCTACATACTTTTACAAAAGAGTCTGCGTCTTTTCTAAACTCTCTTTCTACAGCAAGTTCTATCTGAATATTTCGTTGAAGTTTTCCCCATCCAAGACAACTTGCTAAATGTTTTTCACTTCTTTGAGCCCATCCAAACTGTGTTTGTAAGCCCTGTAATATACCAATAAAAATACCCATACCACCGAGTGCACCTTGACCTATACTCATATATTCTGCTGGAACATATCCTTGAAGACCAATACCAAGAGAACCTGTAATAAGAGAAAGAACCATTGTAGGTATAGATAGGTATTTATTCTTTCTTTTATATTTACGGTGGGATTTATCGTGTAACCATTTATATACTGCTGCAGTATCAGCCCATCCTGATAAAAGACTTTCAATTTGGTCGGTCCAAGTAAGATGCATTGATTTTTTAGAGATTTCTTCAGGTTGATTTTCCTCCTCTTCTTCTGGAAGAGGAGATTTTGGCGTTGTAACTTTACTCATTTATATATTATTAATATATAAATAAAATTAAACTTTTTTAACTTATAACCAAGGCAATTCTTCTAAACTAAAAGTATACTGGCACTTTTCGTCATATGGACTAGCCTTCTTACATAATGGGTCAAAATGAGCCCCATCAATATACAACAATACAATAGTAACATAATCTGGGTTGAATTTACCAGCATTATAATCATATACTTCTAATGTGGTTGAAGATATAAGGACAATATTTATTTTTAATTTTTCAGCAAGAAGTAAAATCATACTTTGGTCCGCCCAATAATTTCTGTTTGCAATATTCTCGGAGAACTTTAAGTATGTGGTTAAATAGAATCCTTTAAAGACTTCTTTTACCTCTTCTTTATCAAAACCTTCATTTACAAGGTCTTTTATGAATGCTTTTTTAAACTCTTTTATTCCGTACTTGCTATATTTTTCAATAATCTTTTCTACTTTATTTTTAAGATTGACATCATCCATACTGATTGGAACTTCATTAAAGCAGGAAACTGACATATTTTCCAATAAAAGTTCGTGAAGCTTGATGACAGCCAAGTTTCCATCTTGTAAATTTTCATATTCTTCCAAGGTTAATGTCTTTGATAATACAGTTCTAATATCATATGCAGTTTGCGGTCCAGCATCATCTCCTAATAAGTTCATAACAACAGAGTGGAATAAGCAACTGCCATCTCCAGGTGAAGGAACCCTATACCAATACTCATTAATCAATTGTTTATTTTTACGGATAGGAACGAGAGACATATGTGAGTTTCTCAAAACCCCAGTTTTTCTGAATACAAATATACTGTATAAACCATTCAAGAATTTTTCCTCCTTAGATAAGGATTGTGTATCGTATTCGTTGAAATTCATTATTTTTTCAAGATTTATTCCTTTAGATGACAATAAAAATTCAAACTCTTTTAAGAATACTAAATATTCAGTTTGATATGTAGCTGTAACTGTGTTCTTAAAGTCTATTGATATTTCTTTGTTATAAAATCCTTTTTTGCCTTCAACTGATACTTTCTTTATTTCATAATCTTTAGTTATAATGTCTTCATTATCAAGCTCTCTTTCTACCAAGTGTCCGTCCATAACTGTTCCCATAAACATACCGTCATCTTTTAAGAGACAATCTATGGTATCAACAAGGCTCATAAGCATTTCTCTATTTTTAAAGAAGAAAGTCAAGCTGAAAAACATATTTACGAAATCAACATTTTTACCAACAAACTTGCATATTTTTTCACTTTCCTCTCCTCCTGCTTTTAACACTTTATAAGGAAGATTTTTTAAGAATTTTGCCCCTTCTTTTAGTCTTAAGTTTAATGTTTTGATATTATCATCTGAAGGCTCAATTAAGAATAATTCTTTAGTTTCAGATTTTGAATATTTAAATATATCTCCGCCTACTCCTGACCCTATATCTACTACAACTTTCCCTTTTGTTTTCTCTATCATATCCTTCTTTATAGAGTTTGCCATTAACCTTAAATTCTCAAGTGATTTTCTAGGGTTATAGAAAGAGTATAATTTCATTTCAGATGTTTCTTTAAAATAAGAGTAATCTTGAAGAGTCTTTTTAGATGCAACAATTATTAAATATTTCGAATATTTATCAAGAATATCATCTATATTTTTATCCTGAAAAAGGTTGTTTATAAAAAGTATATTTGCATTATAACTGTTCATGCTTTCATAATTATCAATTATATACAAGTTCCTGTCAACTTCCCTGAGAAATATATTAAAGTTAGTATCAACTCTATACTCTGGGTCAACTGCATAAACATATTTAAAAAAGTTTGTAAATGTCATAGATGTTGAGCCTGTTAATGGGTTTGTATCTATAATACCTTTTGTTGTATAGTTTAATGCCTTAATGGTGTCTTTTATAAAACTTAATATTTCATTGTTCTTTTCCATTGTCATTTTCTTATTTTTCAACTCGTTAATAATAACATATCCTTCTCCCTTTGGAAAATGGTCTTTAGGTAGACCTTTAGAATCTTCAACATCTTCTTCCTCTTTAATTGGTTCTTTACGAGAAGGTTTAAGGTCAATTCTTTGTTTTACAGGTTTTTCGCCTTGCCCTCTACTGAATTTTATAAGTTGTTCCAAGTAAGGGAGGGTAAATTGATAGAGTATATCTACAAAGGTAACTTGAGCTGTTTTTATGTGGTTTGTTTTTTCAGGTACTTTATCAAATCTAATTCTGTGGATAGCCCATTCATTATTATGAACTCCGACCTCTACGACCTTCTCTTCAAGTGAAGAACCAGGAATACCATCAAATAATTCTCTCTTACAGACTGTAATAGTATGTTCTATACCAGTTATATCATCCTTAAATTGAACGAAGTTTCCAGGTTTTGTCTTAGAGCATAATTTATATGTAATTAAGTTATCATTCTCATAGTCCTTTCTAAACAGAAAATCGATTGTAACTTTGGAAGGGAATTTCCACTTTAAAGCAGGTGCTCTACTATAAGGACCTAACGGTTGAAATATAATACCATCATTATAGTCTACGAGGTCAAATACGTCATATCTATTACTCATTTTATTAACAACTGATTTCATAGTGTCAATGACATCTCCGGTAGGAATTTCAAATACCTTTACTTCATAAGACACAGGTACAGAAGAAGTTGAAAAGTGTTTTATACATATATTATTGATTTCAAATACTTTATTAAGTCTCATAAAAAGTTCTCGTTCAAAGGTTCTTTCATTCCCGTAAAGTAAATTATCAAAAAAGTGAACCTGTGTTACCTTAGTTGACGGTATATACTTAATTTCAGCCTTTGAAAATGATTTTAATATTACCTTTTCTTGAGGTGATAATGTGCTTGCTTTTATAGTAGATATAGAGAAAATGTCTGTGCTGTTATAAGCAACTAAAACTATAAGTTCTGTTCCATTTAGATTTATCTGAACGAAGGTTATATTATAGCCTACACCGTCAAGTTTATTGGTAACAGCATATCCTTGAAGCTTTGTATTTAAAACATCTTCATCAGATATATTCTTAGGTCTAACATCTGCAGGATATCTTATAGTATTAATTTGGCTTGAAATAGCAGTAAAGTAATATTCAGAATAAATTGTGCTTGAACTATACACAAACCCTAATATTGTCTTTAATTCTCCCATAAACTTTATAAATCCCTTTTCTTCAGAAGAAATACCCTTGATATAATCATTATCGAATTCAACCTCAACTTCGAATACAATTTTAGGATTTTCACCTTCATAATGTTTACCGGTTAAATCAACCTTGTAATTATCCATAAAATATGTTGTTCTTACTCTCTTCACGCTAAGGTTGACTTTTTCTGAAGATTTATCCCAGTCTTTTTCTGTTATTTTTTCTTCTTTAGAAGATGAAAAACGAAGAGTTGATTTATTACCTTTCATAATACCATTATCTTCATATATTTCCCCAACAACATTAATATCTATATTTTTACCCTTTATTTTATTCTCATAAATAGGAGAAACTTTTTCTGTGGTGACAATACCGTTAATTATTCTTTTTAAGAGAGTAATCTTTCTATATCTCCCTTTATATTCGACGGTGTCAACAGTCTGTTCTTTCTTCTTATGAATATTTAAAAAATCAAGGTTATTTGTTATTGAGAAAAACTTTGGTTGAGACATATTAGTGTCAAAGGTTTTATCAAGCTTTCCAAACCTTAATTCAAATTCTTCATCCGAAGATGTTCCCAGAGAATTTAAAAGGGTTTTTATCTGGGTAAATTCTTCGTTAAGAAAACCAAATGATAAGACGGTCATATTTAATAATTTTAAAATATAAAAATTATTAAATTAAATCAATTAATCTAAGTTTTTATTCATACGGACAAACTCAAGTAGCATTCTCCTCAGTAAAGGAGGCATATTTCTGATATCAAATTTTATGTCTCCATCTCCTGTCTGGGAGGTATTTATTCTCTCACCACTGAAAGGAACATCAAATACTTTAGCTTTCTCGTTTCTAAGAGAGTGTATCCTAATAATAACAAAAACATGTTCCATATGCTCTTTATCAAAGGTATGAATACCATCTATCATTTCCCTTACTTCTTCAAGGGTTATATCTTTATTATTAGGATTTTCCTCTATAAGCTTATTGCATTTTTTCAAAAGTAGGTCATAGAGGGGAAATGAAGTGTCGTCTGATAGCATTTAATATATTATTTATTTCTTTCTTAAACCGCCTTTACCATAAACATCATCTGTTGTAAAGTAGCATACACCCTTATCATCATCGCATACAACATTATATGGAAGACCTCCATAAACTGGAGCTTCACTTTCAATCTTGAATCCTTTCTTATCAACAAAAGTTTTTGTGTTTTGAAGTCTATTCATAACTTCTTGGATAAATTCAGCCATATCTGTAGCTGTCTTTTCCCCTTCATATCTCATAAATGGTCTACCGTTATAATAGAGGATAATATAAGGCACATATTTAAAAGGAACAATTGTCTTTTTACTCATCTGAAACACCTCAGGATATTTATTTAAGTTATTCATCCCAAATAAGACTGAAGGAAACATTCTTGGAAGTTTTTTAAATTCAGGGATGGCTTCCTCACAGTGCATACATTTACCCTGGTCTGCGTGGAATAAAGTCACACAAATTCCTTCTACGTTACAGCATAAAACAGGACCTTTCATACCATTAGGATCAACATAAAAGTCATCGTGAGTTAAATAATAAAAATTATTCATCTTTTTTATTATTAGATATAGAAAATTTAAACTTATAATTCTTTTTTTATTAATTAATTAATAAAATGAAAAAAATCATTGAATTACCTGAAGAACTTAGTGATTACATTCTCCTTAAATCCAAGGAACTTGCATACACAATGTGTACCTTTTTCGAATACATCATTTCTCCAAGGGAACATTACGTTGAAATTAATTTATCAGAAATGAAGCCTCATATAACCGAACAAATGTTAAGTTATTGCATTCAAAACATTCTGGGAATTGTTGTTGATTTTAATACTGATTATACCGCTGACTATGATAAAATATTAAATATGGATGATGGTAAAACTGAATATGTTATAAATGATTTCTTTATATTAAATATGAACGATGACTTAAAATCAGTCTTAGAACCTCTTCTTAATTCTGAAGGGTATTTATTCCTCTCTAAAAAGGCAATGAATACTTTTAGAAATTATTTAGACCATGTATTAAATCAGGCACTACTTTCATTAACTGACGGAAATATTTCCGAAAGTGTCGAACAAGACATAAAAGATAAAGATATAATGTCAATACTTAACGAGAACATTATAACCGATGGAGATAACGTAATATACCCTAAGAATTATGGCTTTAATGATGACGAACATAATATTATGTTGCAAAGCTTTATATGGTTGCTATGCGGATTAACAGATTGGTTAGATAAAGACTATATTGATACGGTAGATGTCACATATATGTTTTTAATATTATTCGGGTCAAGAGATATTGGGGCAACAATATCATCTAAGCAAGAGCCAGATGATATTAAAACAACCATAAAAGAGGCTATGTTCGTTAATGATTTTTATATTAACGAAAAGGCTGTTAATATTCTTAATAAAAGATTTAGTTATATAAATTATTATACAGGTGAATTAAAGCCTCAAATTGTAAAAAGAATAAATCAATTTTCCATCAATATTTAAAAGGTTAATCTTCAATTGTCACTCTTGGTTTTTTAACTATAATAACCTCTTCATCTTCAATTACAACCTTATGGTTAATAATAACCTCTTCATCTTCAATTACAACCTTATGGTTAATAATAACCTCTTCATCTTCAATTACAACCTGTACTTCATCAAAATCTTCAATTGTAACTTTTCTTTCAAAATTGTGCTTAAATGAAGGGTTAATTTCATTCCATATATTTAAAAGTTCTTTATAAGGTAAATTAAACTGGTCGGACATAGAAATAATTAATTCTTTTGTGGTTTTGTTTAAGGTGGTTTTTAACTGTTCGTTTAAAAGAGAAATAACGCTCATTTTATTTAGCTAATATTATATTTTAATTTTTTATTTTATAAATAAAAAATCAATTAAATGGTTTAACAATACCAATAAGTTTTGATACTATTAACTATGTCCTTATACCACTTCGAAGAAATTTTTGTGTTATAGTTATTATATTCTTCTAGCTGGTGTCTTCTCTTTAAACTTTGTTCGGATGTAGCCTTTAACAAGTCATTAGATTGTCTTATTGCTTTATTAAGCTGTTCTACGATTACAATATTCATTTTTATTATTTAAAAGGATATTCTTTAAATAATAAATGTCATTTACTCTCTACATCAAAACTAATAATCCTTATCTTAAAGAACTTTATTCTAAAAGAGCGAATCATGAGGATGACAGCGGGGTTGACCTCTACTTTCCTGAAGACGGTATTATTCCAGCTATGTATAACAATAAAGTCGTAACTTCAAAAATTGACTTTGAAATCAAGTGTCAAATGAAACTTAGAGATAAACCTATTGCATATATGCTTGTTCCAAGAAGTTCCATCTCAAAGACAGGATTACGTATGTCTAATTCTATCGGTATTATTGACCGCGGATACAGAGGGCATATTATGGCTGCCGTAGATAATTTCGGACACGCTTATCACGTAAAGCAAGGTGAAAGACTCTTTCAAATTATTGCACCTAATTTAGCCCCATTAAAAGTCGTTGTTTTAGAAGATGATGAAGAACTTGAAGATACAGAAAGAGGTAGTGGTGGTTTTGGTTCAACTGGTAATTAATTTTTAAATTTAGTTTAAACTTAAAAATTAAAATGACCCTGGGTCTTTTTAAACAATTTCTCTTGTAGCTAAATATACTGTTCTAATTGGACCTAATATTCCATTAAAACACACTCTATAATGAACGTGTCTTGGTAATATTTTTCCTTGAAGTTTTACATAATAAGGTTGAGGCTCCATTATGTTCAATTTTACAATACCTTCACTATTAGACTTTGAAACACCGCTATTTTCATATTCTCCATAAGCACCTTTATAATTGGTTATTTCACCTGTTGTCGAAGGATTGGCAGCCCAGTATACAACTTTTGAGTTAGGTTTAACTTTAAGGGTAAGAGTTAGTGTTGCATCTTTAGGCATACTTTGTACTAGAATATCACAAGGGAAAACCGCTCTTCCAAGGAACGGAAGATATGTATCTCTATCAAACATAATATAGAGGGTACTTAACCCTATAATTAAATAAACAATCTCTGCGATTTTTTCTTTTCTTGTAAATTTTTGAATAAAATTAATCTTAAAAAGAGCTATAGATAAGTAATTTAAAGCTCCCACTATCAAAAGAACCATCACAAATTTAAACATCTTTTTTCTGACTGTATTATAGTCGTGAATATCTTTTCTCAACATTTTACTATAACTTTAAGAAAAAAATTATTTCTTTGTTTTCTTCTTTTTCTTTGAAACCTTTCTTCCATTCTCAAATTCTAACCATTTATTATAGTCTTTCAACAAGTCATCCATCTCTCCTCTCCATATATCCTTAATAGTCTTAATTTTATATCTATCAAGCTGATGTTTAAGGTCTGTCTCCTTGTCTGTTAATTCCTTTATTCTCTTTGATGTCATACTTCTAACCTGAATATTCAATAAATAGTCATAAGACCCTTCTTTCAAAGCATATTTTTTAGTTGAAAGTTCTTTATTGAGTGATTCATCATCTCTTTCTTTAAGGGTAATTGTATTATTAATAATTTCTCCTATAAATTTAATCTTGTTTCTAAGGTATAATAATTCCTCTTCCATTGACTTAATAATACCTTCTTTTCTTACCTCGTATAAGGAATATCTTACATTACAGAATTCTTCAAGTATATCTTGAACTGTTTCGTATTTCTTAATCTTATTAGAAGGGTCAAATAAAACCATATTACTTGTATAAACACTATCAAGCAAGTTTAAGGATTTATGAGAAACTTCAAAATCTTCAGTTACATTTATAGTGAAATCCACAATACTTTCAGTACAGTTTGACGAGAAGGATGTAATTTGTTTTTCTTCTTGAAGTTTCTTCAAAAATTCTTCATATTTATCAATACTGATATTAGCCTTACCAATAGGTAATTCTGTAACTCTATATGTTTTCTCCTTCACCTTTTCATAAACACCTTCTGTTATAATCTTTTTACCGTCAACTACTATATTACCTGTAAATCCTCTATACCACGGTTTAATTTCATCAAAATCCTTTTTATCCATCCAGTTATTAATCTGGGTAATTATATCCTCAAGTTTATATGATGGAACGCTGCTACTGAAACCACTTCCAATACCTGCACTACAACCATTTACAAGGATCATTGGAACTATAGGAACATAAAATTCCTTTTCAACGGTTTCACCTTCTTCAATTCTATCATTTAAGAAATCATCATCTTCAGGTCTAAATATATTTCTTGTAGGTAAATTTAACTTTGTAAATAAGTATCTACCAGATGCTGCATCATCACCGTTCTTAACTCTTGAACCAAATTGACCTTCATTAAAGAACAGTGGAATATTATTACTACCAACGAATGTTTGGGCTAATTTGATAGTTGTATCTACCAAGTTTTGTTCTCCGTGATGATATGAAGAATGTTCTGCAACATAACCTGAAAATTGAGCTACTTTTATAGATTTATCATTATATAATAAGCGTCTCTTGAAAGCACTAAATAATATCTTACGTTGACTTTCTTTAAGACCGTCTGTCATAGATGGAATACTTCTTTTACAATCATCAATACTAAAGAGGATCATTTCATTGTTTAAAAAGTTTGACACAGAAAGGTCTTGAACGACATAATCTTTACCTTCTTCTTGCTGTGAATTTTCATATTTCATAATCCATTCTTTGCGAAAGTCTGCGTTCTCTTTTCCAAATATATTAACCATCATTTGGTCTCCATTTTCATCAACTTCAAATTCTACTATTCTTCTACCAAAATCCTCTTCGATATCTTCATCTTGAGCTGTACCCAACCCTTTAAAGTATTTGATATCGTCCTTCTTTGGTTTATTCTTATCAATATATTCTTCCGCTGAATGCTGGGTAAAAAATGATTTATTATGTTTTCCAGCTATCTTAACGATTGGAATTCTCATCAAATTAAAAAAGCCTTTTCTCTTAGCCAATGAAGGGAAAAGTTTGTGGATAAAGTTAAACAACAAACCAGTTATATGATAACCATCGACATCAGCATCTGTAATTGCCATCAGCTTACCATATCTTAGTTTTTTAAAGTTTTCGTCAATTGTATAATCAACGTCAAATTGAAGGTCAAATGCTTGGATTAAACTCTTTACTTCACTGTTCTTTAATAAGGATTGAATTGAGGCGTTTCTTACGTTTAAGAATTTACCTCTAATAGGTAAGGAACCAATATAGTCTCTACCCTTTACTTCCTTGTCACCAAACTTAAGACCGTATTTCATACCAGAAATAGCATATGTGTTTGCAGAGTCACCTTCTGTGATACATAATACACAGTCAACATTTTTACCCTTCTTTCCAGCAAAATTAGCATCTTTTAATCCTTCAACGTTAACTGTACCTCTTTTTCTCTCAGTTTGATTTTTAAGGTTGCTTAGTTCTTTAGATTTGAGAGTATCTTTTATCTTTTCCACAAATTCCCACTTCATAAGTTTCTTTAATTCAGCTTCTTTTAAGTCTGCTTCTACAGGAGGACCGTCAAATCTTGTTTTGTTTTGGTTTCCAAATAATGGGTTAGTTACATCAGCATAAATGAATATAAAAAAATGCTTCTTTACGTGAGATATATCTATTGACTTATCTTTGAGAGTTGTATTAATCTTTTCTGAGATTGGTTTAAAGATTGCATCAGACCACTTTTTAACGTGGACTCCTCCGTCTTTAGTATAGATACCATTTACAAATGAAACGTGAGTAAATTCATTGTTGGGACAAATCACAACTTTACAGTCTTTAGAAGCAAGTGTCATCATATCTTTAGGTTCTTCTTCAAAGTATAATTTAACATAATCTTTGATATTATTTATAGGTACTAATGTCCCATTATAAATAACCTTTACACCTTTTAATGATACGGTCATAGCAGTATCATAAATTAACTTTTCAAATAAAGCCATAATATCATCGGTAAAACCCTCTACTCCAAATCTCTTAAAATCAGGGATAAATTCAACCATAGTATAACCATTTTTACCATCTTCTACTGTTTTAGGAAATCCTTTTGTCTTATAAGAAACAGGTTCTTTTTTATACATATTATCTCTCCATACTTGTGTATATATTTTACCTGCATCTTTATTATATATTTCTAATGTAAACATTGAGCTGAAAATATTACTGCACTTGATCCCCAGTCCATTTTTCCCTGAGGTTTTGCGTTCTTCGTTATCGTTATAATTTGAGGATGTTAAGAGGTTGCCAAAAATAAGTTCAGGGATTGGGATTTTTTCTTCTGGGTGGATATCAAGAGGGATATTTTTACCGTCATTCCAGACTGAAATTTTATTGTCTACAATATTAATTTTAATAAATTTAGGGGTGATATTCTCTTGTAATGATCTCCAAGTATTATCAATTGCGTTTGAGACTGCTTCAACGAAAAGGCGAACTAACCCTTCAGGGTAGGTTATATTTTTCTCTTTTATATTTTCTCCAACCTTCACATAAATAGGGTCAGAAGAAGGAATATTCTTACAACTACCAATATAAGTATCAGGTCTCAGTAAGATTTGTTCGTGTAATTGAAGTTTTTTATAGGTAACATCACCTTTCTTTTTACCCACATCAAAACTTTCATTAAATTTAGTCTCATCTAAGACTACTTCTTCATCGTCGATGACAACAGGTTTCTTCTCAGCTTTCTTTTTGGTTTTAATAAGAGTTTGAGAAGTGTTATTAGAGATAGCCTTGATTGCGTCGGATAATTTAACTTTGGAAGACATTGTTGTTATGATTGAATTAAAAGAAATAAATTTATAAATCAATTAAATTTATTTCTTTTTATTAATATAAATGCGTTACGCTACATTAGAAGACCTACAAGAGGCTATTGAAAAAGAAAATAGAGAACGTCCTTCTTTCAACTTAGAAAGAAGAATAGACCCAAATTACGTCCAGGCTCTTAGTTTAACTCAGAATCAAGATGATAAAAATTTAATTATGCAGTTATCTGAGGGTGAGGCTTATTTAAGCGAGAAGGATAAGGCTTCCTTATGGACTATTACTAATCCTTCTCAAGTATCAGAAATTCTTTCATCTACAAGGGAAAAAGCATTAGGAGGAGAGGTTTGTAAGAATAGAAGTAAAGAATTTGACGATTATAACCGTAAATCAGACATAAATGCATTAAAGTATTATATTTGCCCTGGCGATGACCCTAAAATTGCATTAGATAGAGAAAATATGGTAGTTAGAATGGCAGACTATCCTATTTCTTTTTCAACTGTTCCTCTTGGTTTAACCTCACAACCAACAGGTTTAAATCCAATGAGTGAAACATACCCTATAGATATTCCATTGATAGATATGGGGGAGCTTAGTGTTCCATATGGCTTATCATCTATGACAAGAAATCTTGTTAAATATATTCCTCCAGGGTTAAATATGTAATTATGAGTAAAAAAATATTATTTTTTTTTCTTTCTTTATAATAAAATTAAGAATGTCAGTCTCAAATAATTTAGCAGCTACAAAAATTGATGTTGGTTCCGTTGCAGGTTTCGGTCAATCATTGGCTATTTTAAACCCTGAGTTATCCCCTTGTCCTCCTCGTTTTTCTTTCGACCAATATGGTCGTCCTGCAGCACCTGATTCATTAGATACTACTACTTGTCCAGGTTTATATGACCCATCTGATCGTATTGCCGTTGAAAACTCTTTACGTTCTTATCTCTCCCCACGTTATTTCAACTTACCACAAGGTGTTGACCAAGGTACTGATACTATGTTTGGTAGAACTACTTCTGCAGGTAGAAACTACTTAAATACTGTATCTAATTTACCTAGTGCTAGTGCATATCTTGAATCTCCTCAAACTTTAACTGAAGCAGGTATGTTAAATAGACCAGACTTTTCTAAAGAACCTTTTGGTTTCTTACTCTATGAAAGAAGAAATTAAGTCTTTTAGTTTTTAATCTTATTTTTAGCATTAAAAATTATTTTTTATGTTTAAAACTTCTATTAAATTTTTTCCATACTTTACTAGCTTCTTTTATGTCTTTTGTTGGATGTGAATGATAACGGCTTCTTTGTTCCATTGTTGTACCTATTTGCCTCATATGTGCGAAACTTATCTTTTTCCTCTTGTATAAAGACTTTAAATTTTTAATACTCTTTATAGCCTCCTTTTTATTCTTAAATTTCATACCCTTAACAGTACCCTTTGGATTTTCGTCAGTAAATAGGTCTGAATGGTCCTCTCTTTTCTTGTATGAACGACGTGGAACTCTTGGGTTCTTTTTCCCTGTTTTTTTACGATAATAACTCCGTCTTTTATAGAAGGTTCTTGAATTACCAGCCATATTTTAATTAATATACAAAAAATTAATTAAAATATTAAATTTTACCTATAAATTCATCTACACATTTACTAAATATTTTATTAAATTCTTCTTCTTCGATTAACCCTGAATATTCTTTTCTAATTTCATCCTCTGGAGAATAATAATCCATAAATTCTTCAAAAACTCCAAAATTAGCTTCTTCTATAGCCTCTAATACACTTTCACGTGTTTTTTCAGGAAGACTTCTTATGTTTCTATTTATACGTGCAAATATCACACTTCTTAACTCATCTCTTGGGTTTATGTTAAAGCACATATCTTTATCGTTTATAAACCCATTTAATGTGTTAACTATACGGGTAAAATAACCTGTAGTACAAGAGTCATCACAGTCAATAATTTCTTCCAATAATCTTTTCATAAGGTCATTTTTATTCTCAAAAGAACAGATTTTATTATAAACAAGTAAAACTATATCTGAGAGTGAAAGTCTCTCAAATCTAAATGGGTCCGTCATAACCCTATAAAAGAAACTATGTAATTTATCTTGTTTTCCGAAGGAAAACGGAGCTGAAGGCGAATGAGTTTCCTCTGAATTATCAATATTTGATAATTCTTTATGAATTTCCTCATATGAGGTCTTTACAAGGTCGTTATATGTCTTAGTTTTAAGATACTCTTTATATAACGCGCGAACTATGTTTCGGGTATTTTCATTAATAGTTTCATTATGAGCGTTTTGAGCGTTCGTATAGATTGTTTTATGCTTATTTTCAAAGTAAAGGTCTCCAAGCTCTTCTATAACTTGTTCTCCAAAAATAATTTCATTTCCTTCTCCAAGAGTTATAAGTATGTCAGCACACTCACTTCTAGCGTAAATACTCTCATTTTTATCATCCGCAATATCAAGGATATATTCAAGCACAGTATTTCTCTCATCACTAAGATAATCATATTGGTCTATTATATAACGTGCACTCATAAGAGTTAGTTCTAACGGATAATTTCTGTCTTTTGACAAACTGAAAAAATAAGGGTGAAGTTCATGTACAACGTGACCGTCTAATTTAGTATTTTTTGAATTATTAGCAAAGAAAAAGTACCTATTATAGATATCATAATTATCATTTTCAATAATTGTTTTTGATGCTTCTACACAGTGTGACACATAGTCTTTATAAGGGATAAAACACATATATCTTATACATTGAATTCTGTCTTCAAATGACACAGAATTATCCATTGCAAACCTTTTTAACGATAAGAATGGATGTTCTTTATCATCAGGAATATACGAGTCTGTAAAAGTTGAGGTGTTTATACCCAGAAAATTTACAGGTAAATAATCAAAGGTTCCAATCTGCTGAGAATATTCATCTTTTTTTACGGTATCCATAACATTCATTTTTTTAATTTACCGAGGTACTTTTAAATTAATATTTTTTATATTTTTTATACATTTTATAGCCACCTCCAATTATGAGTGCAATGAAAAAGAGAATAATGATTATGGTTATAGGTCTTAATTTAGTTGATGTTTCTTGGGATAATCCTTCTTGATTACTAAATCCTTCTCTTGACTTTATAAAACCACTTGGAGCTACAGGTTTAAGACCTACAAGTTCAGGAGTTATAACAATAGATGGACCTGGAGTTGTAATTTCACGAGTTGTTATTTGTGGACCTTTTCCACCTACTAATGCTCTTGTTTGAATATCAGATGAATTTGTAGCTATATATCCTTTAATAAATTTTTTCATTCTTTCATTGTTAATTTCAATGTTGTTTATTACTAAGTTTTCTGCAAGGTTCATCATAACCTCTTGACAGCTTCCACGGTCTAAACACTCATTTAAAACCCTATCATCATTTCCAAAGTTTGCAAGGTTCAAAATATCGCATTTTTTACTACATTTTCCAACTCTTAAAGGAGATATCTCTGCTTTACCTTCAACTATAAAGTCTTTAAGATTTCCAAAATTATTTGAAACTTTTAATAAATTTTGAGGGTCTGTATAAGCAGATTCTTTTTCTTGTGTATAAAAACCATCATTATGAAGTTCAACACAAGATTCATCGTTATTTGCCCCAACATTTCTACAATATTTTTTTGAGGCTACTAAATTAATGAAATCGTTACCATTTCTTTTATCGTCTGATTGAAGAAGGTAAATATCACATTTTTCGTCCCAATTTCTAGCACATCTTTGACCCATATATTCAGGGCATTTTTCTAATTTAAAACCAGAGTCGTGGATGTTCTTAATACAACAATCTTCAGGTAATATACTCATTTTTACCATAAATAAAGATAAAAAGATTTTAATAATGAAAAAACTGGGTGTTAAAGATTTTAATTAATTTATAATAAAATGTCAACAGACCTCTTGGAAAACTTTGAACATGATTTCATCTCTATTGAACCTTTAAATAAGAAGTATTTAAAAGTAGACCTTGCTAAAGAAAGTAAAACCTGGGAAGATTTCTTAGATAAAAGTCTCGACTACTCTAAAGACCATAAATGTTGGGTTCTAGTTCACGGTGAATTAAAAGAATTTATCGAGCTTCTTAAAAATGTAGAAGATGAAAGCGACAGTGAAGATAGCACTGATGATAGCACTGATGACGAAGAAGTTAGGAAAGCCTTAACAAGAAGATTAAAAAGTGAATCAAAACATACAGAGATTGAAGAAACTCACGTATCAGATAGTGAGCTTGAAGATACTCTTAGTGTTGTAAGAAGAATTAGAGGCTTATATAAACGTATAAGAGGCCTTGAAAAAAGAATTGAATATTTAGAAAAAAAATAAGCTTAAAGTAATATTGCAGAATATATAAAATGGGTATACCGATTCCAGTATTTGATAGTAACAGAATTGTCGGGTCGATTAAAGAATATTTAATTCTTTTGTATTTAGACCTTATTTCATCTGATTATTACAAGAATGGAAAAAACTTTTTATCAGGCTTATATTTATGGTGGTATTCAGGGGGAATATTATTTGATAAACATACTACATTTATTCCTTTTATTACAAGAACAAACTCTAATATCTATAAAATACCTTATATAATTAGACCATATAATAATGTTGTAAAAATAACCGACGAGAAGGGTAATTCTCTAGAGGAATATGCTGGTCCAGCAAAAAACTTTTATGAGATGAAATTAAGACCAAAAGACTTAGAATGTAAAAGTGTTATTATAAGCTATGATAATGGTGAAGAAGATAAGTTAATAGATGAATTTCAGTATATAACAGGAGTTTAATTTTTTTCTTTTTATTTTATTTAATAAAAAGAAAATGGATAATATACTCGACCAATGTTCTATAAAAGAACTTATACTTTTTGATGTAACTAAGCCTATGGCAAGCACATCAACTATTATTACCATAGCTATAGGTTCAGTTATACTGAATAATATAATTTATAATATTGTGCTTAGAAACTCCTCAACAGAATATGTTGAAACTTTAAGCGAAGAACAAGGAAGTGAATTTGATGTTTATAAAGATAAAAATATTTCCCCTGCTATATTAGGTATAAGTGAGTTTATAAATAGTGGTATATATGCACCTATGGTTGAAGAGTTATTTTTTAGATTTTTATTTTTGAAGCTTGTTTTAATCAAGATTTTTAAGTTTAACTTTCACACTGCTAATTTTTTTCACGCCGTTATTTTCGGCTCATTACATATGACAAATGCTATAGTAGCAGACCAAGAATTTAATAGAACTGTTATGCAGAGTGTTATGGCTGGTTTTGGAGGTTTAATAGCAGGTTATACTTATAAATACACAAACACAATTTTAACCCCACTTTTATCCCATTTTATTAATAATATGTTAAGCGCTGGAAGTGAGTTTGTTGAATATTCAAGATACTATGAAAAAATTATTGAAAAATTTAGAATTTTAACCTCAGTCTAAGTATGTTAACTTAACAGGATTTAAAGGGAGTTTCCCAGTTGGAGTTTTGTTACTATATTCTACGTTTTCTGTAAGGTTATTTACAACGTTAAACATATCCCTAAATTCTTCAATCGATAAATTACCTCCATATTGCTTTAAAAGCTTCCAACTTAAAGCTTTTCTTATATTCATCTTTATAGGATACTCTTTAAAGATGGCTTTATATAAAACATAAATCAAAGCTCCACTGTCCTTATAAATTATATTATTACAATTATCGTGTAAGTAAGAGCACATACAATTAAAACTACAGAAAATTCCCTCCGTATCAAAATAACCATTCTTATATCTTATAGGTAACCCTAAAGGATGAATATTTAAAGGAATAGAATGACGGTCCCACCAGCAGTGAATATGGGTTGAAGATGGAAGTTCAGCATTCTCATTTTCATTCTTAAAACAAGTATAAGCTTTTATTTTCATATTATTGCTTACAATAGTCTCATAATTCTTTAATTTATTATCAGAAATACCTAAATTTTCAAGGTCAGTTTGAAGCTTATCAATATCACTCTTTTTAGATACAGGTTTTTTAGATTTTTGAAATGTTGTAGTAGTAACAAGGTCAGTTTGAATAACTTCCTTAACCTCTTTCATAATATACTTCTTGTCTAAATGTGCCGGATTGATATCATTAAGCTTGATAGTTGTATCCTTTTCATCAAGGTCATCAATCTTAAATTTGATAACAGCCTTAGATTTACGCTTAATAAACTGTGTCATTTTATAAATATAATATTAAGGTAGTATTATATTTAAATTTTCATTTAATTTTTTTATTCTAACATTCTTTTTCAACGTTCTTTACTACTTGGTCTTTCTTAGATTGATTATAACCATCAACGTACATTTTTATCTTAGTTTTTGTGTCTACATTAAAGTCTAACATTTCATAATTAAAATTTAAGGTTCTTACTACGGTATTTTCTCTTAGTTTATATGATTTGGTTGCAAGACAAGAAACTATGGTCTTAATATAAGATGAAAAACTTTCTATTTTTTCCCCAGTTTTATTAGGGAAAGTTATACCTAAAATTTTACAGTCTATTTGCTCTCTTAGTTTATCTAATGGAAATGCATCAAAAGTTGCCCCGTCAATATAATATTTACCCTCATATTCTATTTTTGAAAATAAAAAGGGAATATTAGACGACATAACACACGCTATAGATATCGGCATATCAGGGTAAGTATCAACAGATAAATATTCTCTTAAATTATCAGTTATGTTATAAGACGGACATATCAATGTTTTATCAAAATTTTCATATAATTGTCTAAAGGTTGGCACATACCCTATTTTATATTTTATCATTGTCTCTATATATTCAAACATCAAATCAACGTTTACCATACCATAACAGTCTTTCAACATAAGAGGATTTAAATCCTTAAATAAGACTGAAATATCGTTAGTACACAGATAAGTTATGATTTCTAACGGGGTATAACCAATAGCTAATAACATACATATATAAGAACCTACAGAACATCCACAATAATATTTTACACTTGAAATGTCCCTGTAAATATAATCTAAATATCCAAGAATAAGAAAGCCTTTAATAGCTCCTGATGATATTACAAGACCTCCATACATTTATAAAAAAAGATATTTTCTTTTAAGGTTTATTTTCCAATTTTATGTTCTTCTTTACAAACAAAATATAATATGGTTAAGAATAAGACTATAAGCATAAAAATTATCACGTGATATACCTTAGCATCACACTCAAAATATCTAGAACACATAGGACAACTGCTTATATGGTTCAAAGTATCTATACAGCTCTGTCCCTGTTGTCTTGACCTAAATCCTTCCCTTATTCTCATAGTTGTAGCTGGCTGAGATGAAAACATTTTCATTGCGGGACTTGTCCCTGCGGAAGTAGATTGAGTTAATTCTCCTGTAAGTGGCCCTAAAGAATTAGTATATATATCTTGTGCTTGACTTAAAGACATATTTCTTCTTTCATTATTCAACATAGCAATATTTAAATTAGGGGAGAAATTATTCTGATTATTCATCTGATAACTAATAGGGGGATTTATAGGTGTTCTTATGTTTCTTGTTGGAGCTTGTGGTTCTATTATATTATTAGGTTCCATTAATGATGTATATTTAGTTCTTATACTTTCAGTAGGCATATTTATATCTTCTATAATAGTAGCTTTTGGGACAATCTGTTGAGATGGAACGTCACCACCTAAATTATTTGCTTCTGCTATTAAATCTCTTAGTAGTGTTGGCATATTTATTATTATAATAAAAAAAAGATTAATTTAAAAAGAATTTAAATCAAATAATAAATGGATATTGATAAACAAATTCAAGCATTAGAAGGCAAATCTATCCCTATTTCTTTAGGGTCAAAAACTGTTTTTATGAAAATAGGTATCTCCCTTGTTATAAGCTTGGTTTTTCTCTACGCACTACGTCCTTATTATCTTTTGAAAATAGAGGCCGACCCAACCGAGAAAAAATGCGTTGCTAAACTTAATATGAAATATTTTTCTATAACAACTCTCATCTTCACAGGAGGTATATTTTATCTTTTACAACAAATGAACGTGTTTACAGACTGAAATCTATAATATATATTAATTGAGGTTCAACTAATATATAAATTAATTTGTTTTCTTTAAAGATATATCTTCAAAATCAAATTCTGGTCCTCTCATTTTAGGCTTTTGCTGAGGTTGCGGTTGAGGTGTATATGGGGTAAATCCCATTGGATTTTGTTTAGGTTGAAATTGTTGTTGAGGCTGAACTTGAGGTTGTGGTTGAAATTGTTGTTGAGGTGGAGGAGGTGGTATATTCATAGGATTAAATAAGGTTAAAATATTAACACCATATTTTCTTTCAGCCCATTTTCCACCAATAAAGAAGGCTGCATTCATTGCTACAACACCTACTAATCTTATTTCCACAGGCCATTTCTTTTCATCTTGAATATAATTCTTCTCACCAAGCTCAAATAATAAACTTTCATATTGATTTATACAATTCTTCTGATAGTTATAAAACCCTCTGATATCATCAAAACTTCCAAAATTCAACAAAAGAATTTCTAACCCTAAAAATGAGTATAATAACCATTGTTTATATCTAAGAGCTTTTGAGTCTATTTCAAGCTGTTTTTTAATGGAATTATAATCCTTTTGAAGAGTAATCAAATCAGTGTGTTCTGTATGGTTTGGAATATGAGCGTTATGATACTCCTTTTTAAGCTTGGCAAATTTATTTAATAAGTCGCGCTTCTTTTCTTGTTCATCTCTTTCATCACTTGTAATATAATCTAAACTTCTTATACCATTAGAATCAACCTGAACTCTCCCTTCTGTTATTTCAGACAAACTTGGAGGTATATTACTATTATTAGTTTGTTGTTGAACTTGTTGAGGATGTTCTTGACTCTGAACAGATGATTTTTCTCTTGGACTATCATCCTCTCCTTTTAACATCTTACTTAAAGGACTTTCATTCTTCTTTTTTTCTTCTCTTCTTTCATCCCTGTCATCATCTCTACTTCTTCTTTCATCCCTGTCATCATCTCTGCTTCTTCTTTCATCCCTGTCATCATCTCTGCTTCTTCTCTCGTCCCTATCATCATCCCTACTTCTTCTCTCGTCCCTATCATCATCCCTACTTCTTCTCTCATCCCTGTCGTCATCCCTACTTCTTCTCTCGTCCCTATCATCATCTCTACTTCTTCTTTCATCCCTCTTTTGTTTTAGTCTGTTTTTAAAACCAAATTTTATACTTCCCTTTAAGTTGTCTAAATCATCAGATTTATCATCATATGATTTATTTTCTAATATTTTACTTTCAAAGTTTTTAAGGTCATTATCAGATGCATTTGTTATGTCTATAATTTTTTGTTTTTTATTGATAGATGACGGTGACTTAGGAGGTGATTTAGGTTCTTCGGATTTATTACTGTGATAGGTACTATCACTCATTGAAGAAGAAACAGATGTGCTTTGTTTTGAAATCCACTCAGTGTTTCTAAAGGTTGGTTTAACCTTTGATTTATTTTCTAACATTTCCATATATAAACGAGGTTCAAACTCATATTTAGGAGGATAGAAGGTTAATAGAGGCCTATCTGTTTCAACTTTGACAAATTTTATACCTTTTTGTTTTGTCATTTCTTTTTTGATTATTTACTTTTTCTTTAAACGAGGTTAAATAAATTTAATTGATTTATAGTTTAAAGTTCTATGGTACATATAATAAAAAATGACCTTTGAAGATATACTTAAATCTATTGATAATTTTGAAACTAAAGATGAGTTTTTATCCCTTTTAAACAAGGTTAGCAATGATTATTATAATTCTCAAAAATCTCCTTTAACTGACGCTGAATTTGATACTCTTGTATCTATGTATGAAAAACGATTTGACGAAGAGTATTCTTACCTTGGAAGTAAGGGTGATATCAAGTTACCTATATTTATGCCTTCTTTAAACAAGGTAAAAGATAATCACGCGTTAGGTTTATATAAGAAGAGGTGTGAAGGTTCATCCTATGTTGTGTCTGACAAAATTGATGGATTATCGTTACTAGTTGTTGTTAAGAATGGAAATGTAAAATTATATACAAGGGGTGATGGAGAGTATGGTAAAGATGTTTCTAATATTTTTGAATATATAGATATAGGTAAAGCTACTATTTTATCTTCAGACCATATAGTTAGAGGTGAGATTGTTATGCCTTTAGAGAACTTTAAAAAATACTCTTCTCAATTTAGTAATCCTCGTAATCTTGTGGCTGGTGCTATTAATTCCAAGGAGAAAAATCCTGATATTTTAAGAGACCTTAAATTTATAGCATATTATAAAGATGATTATAAGGGTATAAATACGTCAGAAGATGTTTTCAAAATTCTTAAACATATGGGTTATTATGTCCCTTATTATGATGTCGTAAAAAATATAAACGAAGATAATTTAAGGGAACTTTTAAACACGAGAAAGTCTGAAGCAGAGTACGAGATTGATGGTCTTGTTATTACATCTCAAAAATATAATTATGAAAATTCAAAAGATAATCCTAAGATGACGGTTGCATTTAAGTCTTTAGGTGAAACAAAAGAAGTAAAAGTTTTAGACGTTGAATGGAACGTGAGAAAATATAATTATTTAAAACCTAGAGTTAAGACTGAACCGGTATATTTTGGAAATGTAAAAGTTCAATACTTTAGTGGGTATAATGCAAAGTATATAAAGGATAATAATATTGGTGTTGGAACTGTATTATTAGTTACTAGAAGTGGAGACGTTGTTCCAGATATTTTAAGAGTGATAACTCCCACAGAAGCATTAATGCCTGATACTGAGTGTCACTGGAGCTCATCTGGTTTAGAACTTATATCAGATGAAGACAACTCTGATATAAACCTTATTAGTAGACTCGTTTCTTTTTTTACAGTGTGTAATATTAAAGGTATGAAAGAGGGTATTATTAAGAAAATAGTTGAAGGTAGGGAAATAAAGGATGAGAATGAGTTTTTTAATATTACAAAAGAAGATGTATTATCAGTGGATGGATTTAAGGATAAAAGTGCAGAGAATGTTATAAACTGTATAAATGAATTAAAGGGTAAAATAGGTATTCAAGGCATAATGGTTGCTTGTGGTATATTTCAAGGGTTTGGTGAGAAGAAAATACATAAGATTATTTCAGAAGTTGGTGATACCCTGAGATATTGTGTAAGTGATGATAATATAGATAAGAAGGACTTAGTTTCAAAAATTTTAAAAATCGGAGGGTTTAATACAACTGCAGAAAAATTTGTCAATCATCTTGACGAGTTTAAGGAGTATTATAGTAAGGTAAAAACCTCTTTTGGTGTACCTAAACCTATAGTTATTCAAAAGGTAGAAATCACAGGTAAGGTATATTGTTTCAGTGGGTTTAGAGATGCTAAACTTAAGTCTAAATTAATGGAAGAGGGTAACAACGTAGTTGATACCTTAACAAAGGAAGTAAATGTTCTTGTTGTAAAATATATAAATGAGGGTTCTTCTAAGGTAGAAAAGGCAAAGAAGTATGGTATAGAGATAATGGAACTTAAAAAGTTAATATAAACTATTTAAAAAATATTTTTATAGTAGTAAAAAAAGATGGGCGATGATGTTAAGAATATTATGTTAAATCTGTATCCTAAACGAAATTTTCCAGTTCCTTCTGACCCTGAATTAGATGCGGAGCCGGAAAGACAAGAATTTGTTCACCCAGTTATGCTTAAGAATAAAAAGGTTGGTGAAAATATGGGTAAAAAGTGGTTTTTCTCGGCTATAATAGCTGGTATAAGTATCTTTTTATTTAGTTCCTTTTTCTTGGATGCTATAGATGATATATGTATGAGAAGGGATACAACCGTATTTAATTCTAGAGGAGACCCGAAGATAGGTCTTATTATCGTAATTTTCACGATAATACTCCTAATAACAAGAACCTTTTTTAGTTTAATTTAATTGATTTAAAGAAAAAATTTTATTATTTATAATTATAAATAATAAACTAAAATGAGCTCACAAAACCTTAACTTACTCCCTTCTGTTGAACGCCTTGTTAAAGACTACGTTAAAGGTGTTTATGGTGTTGAATTAGAGACCTTGGTTTCTAACTATAATAATGTTAATAATCTTAATACCCATATTGAAAATCTTAATACTAAGATTTCTGCAACCAGAGATACCGTTAAAGAAATTCTTGTTAAGAAGTCAGATGACCCTGAAACTCTCCTTACAAATGCATATCTTAAAACAATGACTGAAAAGAAGAAAGTTTCAGCTAAAGATAAGGCAAAATGTATTCATCCTATTGCAAAGGGTGAAAAGAAAGGTCAACCTTGTGGAACAGGTGTTTGTGATGAAAGTAAGACTGGAA
>JACCDX010601127.1_pt1 | contig 51278 bp, 47 predicted proteins | sample 7449681 | NCBI WGS metagenome assembly JACCDX01 (sample SAMN15323450, study PRJNA562643) | freshwater metagenome | isolation source: river surface water | place: USA:Blue River Watershed | collected 2017-08-18
GCATCTGCTACTAATCTCGCATTTACAACAGTAAGTGCAGGTTCGGCAACTGCAACAATAGGTACAATTGTGGCTACAGATATAAACACTACAAATGAAACTGTAACGTCTCTTTTTGCAACAGGAGCATCTGCTACTAATCTCGCATTTACAACAATAAGTGCAGGTTCGGCAACCGCAACAATAGGTACAATTGTGGCTACAAATATAAACGCAACAAACGAAACTGTAACATCTCTTTTTGCAACAGGAGCATCTGCTACTAATCTCGCATTTACAACTGTAAGTGCAGGTTCGGCTACCGCAACAATAGGTACAATTGTAGCTACAAATATAAACGCAACAAACGAAACTGTAACATCTCTTTTTGCAACAGGAGCATCTGCTACTAATCTCGCATTTACAACAGTAAGTGCAGGATCGGCAACCGCAACAATAGGTACAATTGTGGCTACAGATATAACAACAACAAATGAAACTGTAACATCTCTTTTTGCAACAGGTGTATCTGCTACTAATCTCGCATTTACAACAGTAAGTGCAGGTTCGGCAACCGCAACAATAGGTACAATTGTGGCTACAGATATAACAACAACAAATGAAACTGTAACATCTCTTTTTGTAACAGGTGCATCTGCTACTAATCTCGCATTTACAACAGTAAGTGCAGGTTCGGCAACTGCAACAATAGGTACAATTGTGGCTACAGATATAACAACAACAAATGAAACTGTAACATCTCTTTTTGTAACAGGAGCATCTATAACTAATTTAGCATTTACAACAATAAGTGGCGCAAGCTCAACCGCAACCATAGGTAACATAATAAGCAACGATTTAAGCATAAGTGATAATCTTATTGCGTTTGGAAATAGCAATACTATTGCTTCAATATTTACCACTGGAGGGAACGTAGGTATTGGTAATACAGCTCCAAGTTACCTATTAGATGTTGCAGGTGACATTAATTTAACAGGAGATCTTTATAAAAATGGTAGTTTGTTTACAACTTCTCAATGGACAGGTAGCGTAGGTAGTTCTTTAAGCTATACAAGTGGAACTGTAATAATGTCAAATGCTTCTATTGGTAATTTAACTGGATCAAATTTAGTTGTTTCAAATATTACAGCCAGTAACGTAGTTATTACTGGAGGTAGTTTGATTGCAACATCCAATAGTAATACTATAGGATCAATGTATACTTCTTTTGTAACTATTCAAAACTTAGTTCCAATAACCGATGGATTATTGGCATATTACAATGGAAATTCATGGACAGGATCGCAATGGTCAGATTTAACAACGAATGGTAATCATGCTACAACAATTAGTGGAATAATAAATACTACAACTGAAAATAGCGTTACTTATTTATATGGTGATACAAATGCTTATATTAATTTTCCTTCTGGAATTTTACCTACAACTTATACTCTTTTTCATGTTGCAAAATATAATGGAAGTAATAAAGGTAGAATAATATGTGATGATAATACAAGTCCAAATTGGTTATCTGGTTTCTGGAATAATAAAAGTGAAGTAGTTTATCATGAAGGAGATGCTATTGGAACATCTGGTAATTTAGGAAGTGGAGGAGTATCGAATTCAACCAATTGGGTTTTGAGTAGTGATAAAAGAACAAGTTATAGAGCTAATGGTAATTTTACAGCTACAATATCAAATGGAGCTTCAGCTAATGTGTTAAGTGTAAACGGAAGCAGCGAACGAAGTGATTGGGCTGTAAGTGAAATTATTGTTTATAATAGAGAACTAACAACAGCTGAAGTAGAACAAACTGAAAGTTGGTTAATGGATAAATATTCTGCATTTACATTTACAACAGCTGTAACATATTCAACAACTTATACAGCAGGAACAGTAACGTTATCATCAAGTGCAAATTTTGCTGTAGGTATAAACAATACTTCACCAGATTACGAATTTGATGTAACCGGAGACATTAATTTTTCAGGAGATCTTTATAAAAATGGTAGTTTAATTGATTTTGTTTGGTTGGGAAGTGTAGGAAGCGCTATAAGTTATACAAGCGGAACTGTAATAATGTCAAATGCTTCAGTTGGTAACTTGACAGTTACAAATAGTCTAGTTACAGATTCTACAATTACAAATTTAAATGCAACTGCTATAACTACAACTAATTTAGTGGCTACAAACGAAACTGTAAGTTCATTATTTGCTACTGGGGCTTCTGTTACTAACCTAGCATTTACAACTATAAGTGGTGCAAGCTCAACAGCAACAATAGGCAACATAATTAGTAATGATATAACCGTAAGCGATAATTTTATTGCGTTTGGAAATAGCAATACAATAGCTTCTCTATTTACAACTGGTGGTAATATAGGTATAGGAAATACAGCTCCAAGTTACGACTTGGATGTTATTGGAGACATCAATTTTACAGGAGACCTTTATAAAAATGGTAGTTTATTTGGAGGAGGTTCTGGTGGTAGTTCTTCTCAATGGACAGGTAGCGTTGGAAGTCTTATAAGTTATACTAGTGGAACTGTTTTAATGTCTAATGCAAGCGTTGAAAGTATTACAATTGCAAATGGTTTGGTTACAGGAGATCTTACTATTACGGGAAACAGTTTAAAAGCCATTTCAAATTCAAACACTGTAGGAGCTATATTTACAACAGGTGGTAATATAGGTATAGGAACAACTTCACCTTCTGTTAAATTAGACGTTGCAGGAGGACTACGTATTACTGGAGGTAGTTTAATTGCGAGTAATAACAGTAATACTATAGGTTCATTGTTTACATCTTTTGTAACGAGTGGAAGTAGTCAATTAGTACCTATAACAAGTGGACTTTTTGCATATTACAATGGAAGTTCATGGACAGGAACCCAATGGACAGATTTAACAACAAATGGTAATCATGCCACAACTATTGGAGGAACAATTAATACTACAACTGAAAACAGTATCACATATATATACGGAGATACAAGTTCAAGTATAAGATTTCCCACTTCAGTTTTACCAAGTACATATACATTTTTCCATGTTGCAAAATATAATGGTGCTAGTAAATATAGAATATTTGATGGAGTTACCAATAATTGGTTGTCTGGTTTTTGGGATATTTCTGGAGTTGGTTATTCAGGTGTTGCTTATCATGAAGGATGGTTAGGTAGTGCTCCTCCAGGGTCTGGTGTTTATGGATCAACTAATTGGCTTTTGAGTAGTGATCAAAAAGGTTTATATAAAGCTAATGGAACACTTGTAGGAACACTTGGAGGTGGTCAATCTACACATTTATCTGTTCAAGACGGGGCTCATTCCGGTGAAAATTCAGATTGGGCTATAAGCGAAGTAATAGTTTACGATAGAGAACTTACAACATCTGAAATTGAACAAATGGAAAGTTGGTTAATGGATAAATATTCTGCATTTACATTTACAACAAGTCTAACATACTCGACAACTTATACAGCAGGAACTGTAACGCTTTCAACAAGTACAAGTGCAAGTTTTGTTGTAGGTATAGGAAACACAGCACCAAGCTATTTATTAGATGTAAATGGAGACTTGAATTTTACAGGAGATCTTTATCAAAATGGTAGTCTTTTTAATGTTACTAGTGTTTGGAGCGGAAGTATGGGCTCAAGTATAAGTTATACTGGTGGTAATGTAGGTATTGGAACTATAACCCCTAAACACACTCTTGATATACAAAAACAAAATGTAAAAGTAGGCATAAGAGCAACTAATGAAGGTGAAACTGCAACTTTGTATTTAGGAACACCTAATGCAGCTGGTGACGTTTTTAAAAGTGCTATTATAGCTCAAGGAATAGGTGGTTGGAGTAGAAATTATTTACATTTTTCTTTAAATGACAATGGTAATAGTAATGAATCAGCACAAAACGCTAGTTTAGCTCATAGTAGATTAACTATAACTTATGATGGTAATGTTGGAATTGCTAATACCTCACCAAGTTATAAATTAGATGTTGGAGGTAATATTAATTTAACAGGAGATTTATATAAAAACGGAAGTTTATTTACAACATCTCAATGGACTGGTAGTGTTGGAAGTACTCTAAGTTATACAAGTGGAAATGTTATTGCAAATAGTTTAGCTATAGAGACTTCTGGAAATATAGGAATAGCTACAGCAACTACATCTACCAATTATATTTTCTTTGGAGTGACAAGTGGAGGTACTTCAAGCACTACACAACCAAATATAGCATTAACTAGTACTTCTGACGGGGGTTACGTTGTTACTTCAAGTACTGATGCTTTTGGTCCATCATGGGCTAATTGGAGAGCTTTTGATAAAAATACAGGAGGAGAGGGTTGGCATACTGACGCACCACTTTATAGTGGAGGAGATTATATTGGTAGTGCATCAACAACTTTAGCAAACGCAACAGTTTATTCTGGTGAATGGATACAATTACAATTACCTTCAAGTTTAGTTGTAACTTCTATGAAAATAACTCCGCGTAGTAGTTATGGACATAGAGCTCCTAGAGATTTCATTTTAGTAGGTTCTACATCAGGTAATCAATCTTCTTGGGTAACTTTATACTCAGATACTGGAGAAACTTGGGGTAATGATGGTGCGGCATCCGCAAAAACTTTTATAATGACAACAACTGGATCATATAATTATTATAGGTTAATAACAAATAGAATAGAAACAAGTGATTCTGTTAATATAATTGAACTTGAATTTTATACAACTGATTTATTACCTGGAACTTATCATAATACATATTTAGGAAAAAGAATTTATTCAGGAACAAGAGGTAGTGAATTACTACTTTTTAAAGGAAATGACTCTGTAACTACAGAAATAGATCGCATTAGATTACTTTCTACAGAACACCGTTTTGATACAGCTTCTGTATATGGTACTTTTGATCAGGTTGCTACAAGTGGAACAACACGAATGCTTATAGCATCATCGGGGAATGTAGGTATAGGAAACACTATACCTGGTTATAACTTAGATGTTACTGGTGATGTTAATTTTACAGGAAACCTATATCAAAACGGTACTTTATTTAGCGCAGCTGGAAGTCCTGTATATATTACTCGTAGTGCTCAAACTACTGGTGCTCAAACTATTAGTTCAGGAACCAATGTATTATTATTTCCTGATTCTGGGCAAAGTTCAGGTAATATTGTTTACAATACAGCTGGTACATTTACAGTTAGTGACACAGGTTTATATTCAGTTTATGTAGATATTGATGTATACAATGCAGATGACATTATAGATTTGTATATACTTAAAAATAACACAGAAGACACTATCAACGGTAGAATTGCTTGGAGAAATATATCTTTAGATGATGCAGCTTCAATTAATGCTTTAGTATATTTGGAAGAAAATGATTACATTACAGTTATAGTAAATAATACCTCTGCAAATTCATTTGTTACACCTTATGCAGGTAGTAAAGTAAATAGTTTTGGTATGTCTTTATTAAATTCTTCAAGTGGTGCTGGGTCAGGATCACAATGGACTGGTAGCGTGGGAAATCCTATAAGTTATACAAGTGGAACTACTATCATGTCAAACGCAAGTATATCAAACATTACAATAGCAAACGGAATCGTAACAGGAGATCTTACAATTACTGGAAATAGTTTGAAAGCAGTTTCAAATTCAAATACAGTCGGAGCACTTTTTACAACAGGTGGTAATGTTGGTATAGGAAATACATCTCCTAGTTATGATTTAGATGTAATAGGAGACATTAATTTTACTGGTGATCTTTATAAAAATGGAAGTATATTTAGTGGAGGTGGATCGTCTCAATGGACAGGAAGCGTGGGAAGTACTATAAGTTATACTTCAGGCACTGTAATAATGACAGACACTTCTATTTCAAATTTAAGTTCTATGAATGTATCAGTTGGTAACAGAAATATATCTGGTGCAAATGGATCTGTAATAATAGGTAAAAACAATGGAGCTGGAGGTAATAGAAGTTTTAAAATTGGTTACAATGACAATTTTGATTTAACAATTGGAGATTTTATGACAAGTTGGACAGAAACTTTTAAAATAAATTATGCTGCGCCTGCTGGAAGATTTTATATAGATAACAACGGAAGTATAGGTTTTGGTACAACTGCTCCAAGTACAAATTTTGATTTCTTAGGAAATTTTCGAGTAAGTTCTGGAAACGGTGTTATGTTATTTAATAATTCAGGTAATTTAGATATAAGCAAAAATGATTTTGTTACATTAAATTTACAAAATACAGCTACACCAGCTCAAACTAAAATTTATTCATTTACAGACACAAGATCATATTTTCAAACATATGGAGATCTTTTATTTACAGGTATTGATTCTGACCAATTAAGAGGTTTATGTATAAGAACATCTGGAAATGTAGGTGTAGGTACAACTAGTCCAAGTTATCAACTACAACTTTCTACAGATAGCGCAGGAAAACCCGGTGGTGGTACATGGGCAGATAGTTCTGACCAAAGACTAAAAGAAAATATTGAATTTGCTGATTTAGAAATTTGTTATGACATTGTAAAAAATTTACCTTTAAAACGCTATAGATGGAAAGATAATACTTATTCAGACGAGCAAATAAAAGACAGAAATGTTATCGGTTGGATTGCTCAAGATGTTAGTACTGTTTTCCCAAAAGCAGTTGAAGAAAAACCTTTTAGTTTGTTAGATGGAACAATTATTGAAGATTGTCTAAGTTTAAATGAAACAATGATTATGAGAAGTTTATACGGTGCAGTTCAACAATTAATTAAAAACTATGAAACAAAAACAAAAGAATTAGATAATCAACTACAAAATGAAAAGCAAAAAAATATTTTATTAGAACAGAAATTAAATGATTTAGAGCAACGATTACAAATTTTAGAACAATAGATATTTAAATTCTTTTAATTAATTTTTTTTTATAGAAAAAAATTAAATTGGCAGTAAGGAAACCAGTAAAATTTCGTAATGGTTTAAATGTAAATGAACCATCTACATTTGGTAATATATTCGTAACCGGTGGAAATGTAGGTATAGGAAAAACAGCTCCGAGTTACGTCTTAGACATTTTAGGTGACATTAATTTATCTGGGCAATTATTTCAATCAGGATCTTCTTTTGTGACTTCACAATGGACAGGTAGCGTTGGAAGTGCTCTTAGTTATACAAGCGGAATAGTAATAATGACGGAATCAAGCATTTCTAATTTAACTGTTAATTCATTACTGACTACAAATATTTCAGCGACAAATATAACAGTTTTAAATTTACAAGCCGTTAACGAAACTGTAACAAACTTGACAGTAGTAAATGAAAGTATTCAGAATTTGATTGTAAGTAATGACGTAAGTATAAGCGATAATTTGATAGCTCTGGGAAATAGCAATACAGTAGGAGCTATATTTACAACAGGTGGTAATGTAGGTATAGGAAACGGTAGTCCAATCGGAAGATTGCATACGGTTATGGATTCTGCTACAGCAAACGGAGATGCAGCTTTATGGGATTCAACATATGCTGTTTTTGGTCAAGCTTCAGCAAGCGGAGGAGCAGTAGGATTAGGATACCATGCGGTTTCAGGAGGTAGTTTAAGTTCTATTACTCCAGGAGTTGCATGGAGAAGAATGGTTTATAGAGCTGATTCTCACAACTTTTTTGCTCAAGGAGATAATCAAAGAATGATTATAAATAATAGTGGTAATGTAGGTATAGGTACTACAAGTCCAAATGCAACCTTAGATGTAGCAGGTACATTTGAAGTTAGTGCAGGTAGTGGTTACATGTTTTTTAATTCAGCTGGTAATTTAGGTATAAATATTACCAGCCCTAATACACGATTAGATGTAGCGGGTACATTTGAAGTAAGTTCAGGAAATGGTTACATGTTTTTTAATAGTGCTGGTAATTTAGGTTTAAATAATACAAGTCCAAATGCAACATTAGATGTAGCCGGGACATTTGAAGTTAGTTCTGGAAGTGGTTACTTATTTTTCAATACTGCTGGTAATTTAGGATTAAATACTACTATTGCAAATTGGGAATTAACATTAAATGGACCAAGCAATTCTTCGCAAGGACCTCATATATGGATTACAAATGATAATAGTACATTTCCTACATTTCAGCAATTAAATTGGATTCCTGATAATATAAGTTTAATGTTTGACATGTATTTTGACGGTGCTGGTTCATGGAGAGCGTCAAGAACTGGAACTAATTTTCAAATCTATAAAATTAATAATCGTTTAGATTTTAATTCAGTTTCAGGTAGTGCAGGAAGTAGTGTAAGTTTAACTTCTAGATTAACAATAGGAAGTTCCGGAAATGTAGGAGTAGGAACTACAAGTCCAAGTCATCAATTACAAGTTGAAACTACAAATACATTAGGTAATTTGTTCTTAGGAAATAATGTTCAAAATAGAAAGTTACTTTTATATGATGCAAATAATAATCAACATCAGTTTTATGGATTGGGATTAAATGCTAATGTATTAAGATTTCAAGTTGAATCAACAGGAGCAGCATATAGATTTTTTTCGGGAACAAGTGCAACAAGTTCAAATGAAGTATTTACTATTTTAGGTTCTGGTAACGTAGGTATAGGAACTACTAGTCCAATAGGAAGATTACATACGGTTATGGATTCTGCTACAGCAAACGGAGCTCCAGGTTTATGGGATTCAACATATGCTGTTTTTGGTCAAACTTCAGCTAATGCAGGAGCAGTAGGATTAGGATACCATGCGGTTTCAGGAGGTAGTTTAAGTTCTATTACTCCAGGAGTTGCATGGAGAAGAATGGTTTATAGAGCTGATTCTCACAACTTTTTTGCACAAGGAGATAATCAAAGAATGATTATTAATAACAGCGGCAATATAGGTATAGGTACTACAAGTCCGCAAGGAATTCTTGACGTAGTAGGTTCTGATAGTGTATTTTCAATTTTTAGAGGTAATGCTAATGATGCAAATTCAAAAACTACATTAAACGCAGTTAATGCAAATTGTGCTTTATCACCATTGATGTTTGGTACAAGTTTTTATTTCTATGGACGTTTTGGAGGAACAAATTATCGTTTGATTTCAGGAGCAAGTACTTATTTTACAGGTCAACACGGTAACCAACCTATAGAAGGTCAAGAATATCTAAAAACTGATATTGAAGATTATGTAGGATTAATTGTAAGTTCAGCAGATGAAGGTTATGTATCTGTCAATCCCATAACAAATCAAGAAATAACTGGAAAAGATGCCATTCAAATTTCAGAATCCCTTCCTAAAATAAAATTATCTAATATAGATCATGATAAAGCTGTTTGGGGAGTTATTACAAATGTAAAAAATGAAAATTATAATTCAGATGGAACAATAGAAAAAGATAATCAAACGGAATGGGGAGATAGATTAACTGAAAATACAATTCGTATTAATGGTCTTGGAGAAGGAGCTATATGGGTAACAAATAAAAATGGAAATATTATAAATGGGGATTACATAACATCATCTAGTATACCAGGTTATGGACAACGTCAAAATAGTGAATTTTTAGCGAATTATACAGTCGCAAAAGCAACTTGTTCTGTTGATTTTACAAATTTAGAAATTTTGAATACCAAATATAACATTCGTTTTATAAATGGAAATGGAACTGTAATATCAGAAGAAGAATATAATATTAGTAATGAAAATGTATATATAGCTGCATTTATAGGTTGTAGTTATCATTGTAGTTAAATAAAAAACTTCAAATCAAATAATAATTTATATTTTATTATTTAATTTAAATTTGATTCAGACTTCTTTAGTAGTAGAGCGTGTTCATCTTTAATTCTAATACATAAATCAACAGCTTTATTTACATCTTCAATTACTGCTTTTGGAATAAATTTTTTATAATATTTTATATTTGCAAGTAAATCTGTAATAATTTTTTTATCTTCTTCATTCCATTCACGTTTCAGTAATTCTTCTATATGCTCTATAATATTTGACAAGTTAATTATATTTTATAAAAAAATTATTTTTTTTTATTTTTATAAATATATAAAATGGGTTGCGAAGATTTAATTAAATTATTTTTTCATATGAATTTAAATATTAAACTTTATCATTGGCAAACAAAGAGTTATGCTCGTCATAAAGCTACTTGTGATTTACACGAGACGTTGTCTACTCTTAGTGATCAATTTATTGAAGTTTACATGGGTAGATATGAAAGACCTGAATTTTCTGAACAATTCCCAATTATGGTAAAAGAATTATCTGATAAAGACGCCAAAGATTTAATCGAAGAATATATAACAGTTCTTAAAAAAGAAGTTTCTAAATATATTAAATCAAGTGATACAGACCTTATGAATATTAGAGATGAAATGCTTGCAGAACTAAATAAAACTTTATATTTATTTACTTTACAATAAATTTTTATATATTAATTATTTTTTTATTTGATTAATATATAAATGAGACCATCTTTTTTAGGTTTTATAACTAATGCAATAATTATGAGTATTATAATAGTTTTAATTATATCTGAATTTTATACAAAAAAAATTGATTCTATAACATCTATATATTTATTAGCCGTTTTATCAATTGTTATAAGTTTACATACAAATCATCACTATATTGAAGAAATTGTTTTTAATTTTAATCCTTTAAGAGGAAAATGGAAAGTAGAAGACGAATAATTACATTTTAAAATAAAAGTAAAAAAAAATGATTCCAAATATAAAAAAAATAATTTTCATAAGATTTATATTTATAGAACCTAGTCTACATACTTGAAAGTTTAAAGCATAATCTAAAGTAACATATCTGTCTACTTGTATTTGAGAAAATAATCTATTAAAAAACCAAGGAGAATTAATTTGTGTATTGACAGAATTTGAAACACTATTTGTAGATGTTTGAATAGCTAATTCAGGATAACATATATATATTTTTAATTTATTTTCTACATAAAATTTATTTATATATCCATCAATATAAAAGTTTAGTAAATTATTCATTTTTCCTTTTATTAATTCCAACATTTTTTTAGCTCCAGATAATGAAATTATATATGCATGTACTCCTAAAACTGATATTGGTTCGCATATGTAATCGTTTATAATATTAATTGATTTATTATTATTAAATAATAAATTTTGAAGACTATTTTTTTCATAACCTGCACAGGCACCAAGAAAAAGAGCATCAAAATCATCAGGCGTATTTTCTATACATTTATGTATATATTTTTTAAATTTTTTGTAAAGTAATACATCATCTTCAAAAATAAGGGTATATTTATTGTTGTTTTTTACAGCTAATTCCCAAATCATCATATGGGTAATACTTATTCTATTACCACTCTTATTACCAAATTTAGTGTATAAATCAGAACAATATTCTCTAAATAATTCATCAGATTGATTATCTGGAGTAATTCCTTTAAACCATTTTGCATCTATTCCAAAATTTTTTAAATAATTAATTTTGTTTATAGGTTCTTCTAAACCTAAAATATAAGTAGGGATATTCATTTATATATGTAAATAAATTTAATTTGATTTTTGTTTTAATAAGTCATTTAAATTAAAATTTGTAATGTAATTGTAGTAAGTTGAATATTTTCTTGAATCACTTTCATCTATATATAAATTGAGAGTTGTTTTTTCAGTGTATTTTCCACAGATTCGCAAACTTTGTACAAATGTATTTACAGTGCTTTTTATTTTTACAATTTGATGAGTCAAATGACGAGTGTAATTGCTTGATGTAAATGATAAACCTCTGTTTGCGCATCTATCAGCAATAATTATAATGTGAGAATACTCATCGAATGAATCAATGATTTTATTTATGGATTTTTGTTTTATAATTTTTTTTGTATTTTTTAAGAATAAATATTTTTCTGAATTTAATACTATAATAGGGATTTCAGGATATTCAATTGTCAAATTGCGTGCTAACCAGATCATTTGTTCAATAAATGAATACTTGTTAATTAACATCATTCCATTTTTTTCTTTTAGAAAGTCATCTACAACATCATTTATATAAGTTTCTTGATGAACAACCAGATTTTTGATTCCATAATACTCTTTTGGTGGTTCTATTTTGATGACGTGATGAATATCTATTGTTTTATTCAAAAAGTATGGTGTCGCTGTAATGTAATAATTTCTCAACCCGGTTTTCAAAGGGCAATTGTTGATGACTAAATCAGCTTCATCCATTAATAAAATATACTTTTCTTTTTTGGGTAATAATTCTAATAATTTTTCATATCTGTACTTGTTGTTTATAACAATTATAATTTTGCTTTTTAAAGTTTCTGTATTTGAATCTACTATTTGATAATCAAGATTTTCATTATTTAATCTTTCTTTGTACTGATTCAAAACTAAAAGAGAATTTTGAACAACTAATATTTTTTTGTAATTTTGATAATTTTCTTTTTTTAAAATTTTAATAATTTCTTTTGTTTTTCCACTTTGTACTTCGCCATAAATCAAAGTGTTTTTTGCAATTAACCAATAAGCGTATTCGGTTATATAAGACCTAAGGATTTGAGCAACATTGTAATCATTTGATAAAATTGCAATGTTGTCTAAAATTTCAGTTGGGATTTTCATTAATTTAATAAATATTTTTTATTTTTCAGTTTTTTGTTTATAGTTTTTTATTTAAATGATGTCATTTTGTGATTTTATTATTTTTCTAAATTTCACCTGGAAATTTTGATTGCAAAAATGCTTCAAGAGCACCAATTCTAAGTTGGGCTGCATCGAGGTCAGCACGTGTCGTGGCATGTTTTTGTTTTTCTGTTTGTAATTGACGGTCTACTTCTCGTAAAGCTGCTGTTGCAATGGTCCAAATTGCATTTTTGTTAAGGGTATGAAAATCATTTACTGCTTGTCCATATACAAAGACCTGTTCTTGATCTATTGGTTTATCTATTTCAACTGTATGCTCATCAATTATTGAGACTATATTTCTAAATTTTTGGGTATTGTTTTCATCAACATATAATTTAATATTAATATATGTAGATCCATCTGTTGTTTGATTATGTAATACAGATGTACTTATTGTTTTTGGAAACAATAACTGAGTACCAAAGTTACCAACTGTTGTCATTGTGTAGATATTGGGGACATAATCTGTGCATAAATCAACTGCGTGTGGTAAAATAGACCTTACTTCTTGTGCGATAAACCCAATCACTTCAATGTCTGTTCTAGACAATGTGTCAATGTATTTATATGTTTTAGGTTTAATTTGACGAAGGATTTCAAGAGCATTACTATCATTTATATCATTCAAGTTCTTTTTAATACGTTCATCTGAAAAAACTTGCAACTCAGCACATGCAATATGATCGCTCGCATAAATTGATAACGGACGTGACGTTGTAGCACTGCCATTGGCGCCAGCACTGTTATAGAAACGTGCAGTTAGATTAGTTGATACGCTTCCATCTACCTGAAGTTTAGCTAAAGTTGGGTTGTTTGTTCCTATACCTACATTACCAGAAGGATTAATTCTCATTCTTTCTCCACCTCCCGTAAGAAAAAGCATATTATTTGATCCTTCAGCTGCAATGTAATAAGCTATATTACTTGAAACACTTCCAAAACCTATATATCCTGTTCTCGTTGAACTACTGGGTGGAAAAAATTCTATAAATCCTGTATTGGAACCATTGTCGTTTAATTTTAAATGACCTCTTGAATTTCCTCCTCCTGCATTTGAAATAATCCCAAAAACATCTAAATTTGAACTTGGACTTGTAGTACCAATACCTATATTACCACTATTATTAATAATCATTCTTTGATTATCTCCTTGTGCAAAAAAGTTGTGAGAATCTGCTCTATAAACCATTCTTCTCCATGCAATACCTGGTGTAATAGAACTTAAACTACCTCCTGAAACCGCATGGTATCCTAACCCTACTGCTCCTCCGCTTGCTGAAGCTTGACCAAAAACAGCATATGTTGAATCCCATAAACCTGGAGCTCCGTTTGCTGTAGCAGAATCCATAACCGTATGTAATCTTCCTATTGGACTACTATTTCCTATACCTACATTACCACCTGTTGTAAAAAGTGCTCCAACAGTATTTGAATTTGAAATTGCTCTTAAATTTCCTGTAACTAATCCATTTCCAATAGTAATATTTGATATATTTGCATTAGCAATAGTAATATTTGATATATTTGCATTAGCAATAGTAATATTTGAAACACTTGCGTTAGTCATAAGCGTAGTTCCGCTTGTATAACTTATAGTGCTTCCTATATCACCTGTCCATTGTGATGCTCTTGGACTAGAACTTGAATTAATTAGTGACATTGCAAAACTATTAACTTTGTTAGAATCATAAGGGGTTGTGAAAAAGTTTGCAGAGTTATTTTTAACAACAACTGTTATATAATCTGTTTCTTCTAGATAAACCATTGCATTAATAGAAGTTGCGTCATTAGCAGGACAATTTATCCACGCAATTCTACCATTTATAGAGTCTTCAACACCGTTTTTTAAAATATACAAGTCAATAGCTCTATCAGCATTATAAAAATCTACATCAACGAAAATAGAATATAAACCATCTTGATTTACAGTAAATCTTCCAGTTGTAGGATTATAGTTGATATCTCCTGTATCTTGACCACTATCAGGAAATTTTAATACATTATCACCGGAATTTATAGATTGAGCATCTTTTGTTTGAGCACTTCTTGTTATGTATACAGGTCTAGGTAAATATAACACGTCATTTTTATATAAATCTCCCGAAAAATTAATATCTCCAAAAACATCTAATTTATAATCTGGATCAGCAACTCCTCCTATACCTACACTTCCATTACTAACAAGTACATTATCAACTGTCAAATTTGTTATTATAGTATCTAACATTGTAACGGAAGCTGCAGTATATGAAATAGGATTACCAGTATCTCCTTGCCATTGAGAAGAATTGAATAATGCCATCCCAAAACTATTTACTTTATTATTTGCATATGGAGTTGTGAAACTATCGCCTGAATTATTAAAAATATTGACTGTAATAAAATCTCCACTTTCTAGATATACATTCGCGTTAATAGTGGCTGCATCATTAGCTGGACAATTTACCCAGGCTATTCTTCCTTCAGATGAATCTTCAACTCCATTTTTTAAAATGTATAAATCTACAGCTCTATTAGCATTATAAAAATCTACATCAACGAAAATAGAATATACACCTTCTAAAGTTACATAAAAAGCTCCAGTTGTACTATTATATACTATTTGACCGCTCGAACGTTCGTTATCCGGAAATTTCAAAACATTTGACCCACTTGATATAGTTTGAGTACCAATTGACTGAGCACTTCTAGTTAAAAATACGCTTGTAGAACCATTACCACCAGTTCCTCCTCCTCCTGTATATAGAGGAACTCCGTTTTTAAATAAATTGCCTGTAAAATTTATATCTCCAAGAACATCTAAATCGTAAGCTGGATTGGCTATTCCTATGCCTAAATTCCCGCTTGTAACTAAAATATTATTTACAGTTATATTTGTAAATCTAGCTTCATTTGGTCCATTTAAACCTATTGGACTATTATTAATATATAAATCTTCTAAAAAACAATAACTTAATTTACAGTTATATAATGTAGCATCTTGTATATAATCTAATATAAAATTACCGTCTTCATAAAAATTTGACAACATTTTTGTTCCGCATTTATACAAAACTCTTAATATAACTTATCAAAAAAATTTTGTCTATTTAAAAAAAATATGAAAAAAATATTAATTTAATGAAACTAAATGAATAAAAATATTGAAGATACTTATAAGAAATTAACACAAAGAGAACATGTTTTACATCGTCCTGGTATGTATATAGGAGATGTTAATAAACATATTGAAGAATTATGGATTTTTAATGGAACAAAAATGGAAAAAAAGGCTGTAAATTATTCACCTGGTTTTATGAAAATTTTTGATGAAGTTTTAACTAATGCCACAGATCATAGTTTTAGAGACGCTACAGTTACAAATATAAAAGTAGATTTTGATAAAACTACAGGTGTTATAAAAGTTTGGAATAATGGAGCTGGAATTCCTGTAGTAGAGCATAAAGAACATAAAATGTATGTTCCTGAATTGATATTTGGTCATTTACTATCAGGTAGTAATTATAATGATACAAATACTAGAACAGGAGCAGGTACAAATGGTTTGGGGTCAAAATGTACAAATATTTTTTCTAAAAGTTTTCAAGTAGAAACAGTTGATAATCAAACAAAGAAAAAATATATACAAGAGTGGACAGAAAACATGACAAGTAAATCTGAGCCAAAAATTACTTCTTGTTCAAATAAAAGTTATACACAAATTACATTTATACCAGATTATAAACGTTTTGGAATGAAAGGTTTAGAAAATGATACAATTTTATTAATTCAAAAAAGAGTTTTAGATTGTATGGCTTGTACAAATGCAAATGTTCAAATATATTTAAATGGACAGCATTTAAAAGGTAAAGGATTAGTAGATTACGCAAAATATTTTTTCGATGACAACAAGGTATTTCATGAGTCATTTACTCAAAAAATAAAGGGTACGGAATATATTTGGGAATGGGGTATTGCACCAACATCAGATGGATTTGAACAAGTTTCTTTTGTTAATGGAAATGCAACTAATCAAGGTGGGAAACATGTAGATTATATTTTGTATCAAGTAGTTAATAGATTAAAAAAATTACTAGAAGAAAAAAAGAAACTTAAAGATATAAAACCAAATTTAATCAAAGATAAATTATTCTTATTTTTAAGAGCTACAGTAGCTAACCCAAGTTTTAATTCTCAAACAAAAGAACAGTTAACAACTCAATCAAAAGATTTTGGTTGTAGTCCAAATGTTACAGATGCTTTTATTACAAAATTATACAAAAGTTCAATAACTGAAGATATAGTATCTCTTTATAGATTAAAAGAACAAATGGATTTATCAAAAGCAACTGATGGTACAAAAAAAACAAGATTATATATTGATAAATTAGAAGATGCTACTTGGGCTGGTTCAAATCGTTCTCAGGAATGTTCATTATTTGTTACAGAAGGTTTATCTGCATCTACTTTTGCCAAATGGGGAAGAAATATTATTGGTAATGAAAAATTTGGAGTATTTGCTTTAAAGGGTAAAGTATTAAATATTAGAGATGCTACAGTTCAACAGTTAATAAATAATGAAGAAATCAATAATATTAAACAGATTTTAGGATTAAAGCAAAATGTAGAATACACAAAAGAAACTATAAAAAATTTAAGATATGGAAGTTTAATTATATTAACAGATGCTGATGCTGATGGACATCACATCAGCTCCTTAATTGTTAATTTATTTCACTATTGGTGGCCAAGTTTATTGAAATTAAATTATATAAAAAAGATGATTACTCCTATAATAAAAGTTAAAGATGCAAGAACAATTAAAGAATTTTATAGTCATCAAGACTTGGAAGAATTTTTAAAACATAATACTAATAAGAGTTTAAAGTTTAGTTATTACAAAGGTTTAGGAACATGGGAAAAGAGTGAATGTCAAGAATTATTTAAAAATGGTAGGTTTAACGAATTATTAAAACAATACTATTATAAGAATTCTGAATGTGATGATTACATTAAATTAGCATTTGAAAAGGAAAAGTTGAAGAATACGACAAGTTGGTCTGATAAAAGAAAGGAATGGTTAAATACATATGATAGAAATTTGTATATTCCCAAAGAACAAATGGATATTACATTAAAAGACATGGTAAATAAAGAACTGATACATTTTTCAGTATACGATAATGCACGTAGTATTCCAAATTATATAGATGGATTAAAACCTTCACAAAGAAAAATATTATATTATATGCTAAAAAAGAATATTACAGAAAATATTAAAGTTGCTCAGTTATCAGGTTACGTTTCTGCAGAAACAAGTTATCATCACGGTGAAGTTAGTTTGCAAAAAGCAATTGTATGTATGGCTCAAAATTTTATTGGTGCAAATAACATTAATTTATTGTATCCAAGCGGTAATTTTGGTACAAGACCTTTTGGAGGATCCGATGCTTCAAGTGCTCGTTATATTTTTACGAGATTAGATAAAATTACAAAGGTTATATTTAATGATAAAGATTCAGAGTTATTAAAATATTTAGAAGATGATGGTCAAACAATTGAACCTGAATTTTTTCTACCAATTATCCCAATGATTTTAGTTAACGGTTGTGAAGGTATTGGTACAGGATATTCTACATTTATTCCATGTTATTCACCTTTGCAAATTATTGATAATTTAATATATATCATTGATAAAAAAGGCAATGTAGATGATTCTTCAGAATTGACAGAATTAATTCCATATTATAAAAATTTTAAAGGTGAAATTATAAAGGATGAAGAAAAGCAAAATAGTTGGAAAGTTCATGGAATATGGAAGAGATTAAATGACAAGACAGTTTTAGTCACTGAATTACCTGTAAACGTAACAAATTATACTACATATTTACAAAACAAGATAAAAAAGGAAGGGGTAATAAAAGATTACACTGATGAATCTATAGATGAAAATACAAATATTCAAATCAAGATTGAATTTACAAAAAAACAAGATTTGGATAATTTAATTGATTCTGGAGAAATTTCAAGAGAATTAAAATTAGTTGGAACATTAAGTACAAACAATATGTATGTATTTGATGAACAATTAAAATTGAATAAATATAGTAACCCAAACGATTTATTACTAGACTTTTATGATTTCAGAATTGAATTTTATGAAAAACGAAGATTATTAATTATTAAAAATTTAAAATACGAACATTTAATTTACAGTAATAAAGTTAGATTTATAAAGGAATATATCTCTGGTGAATTAGATATTAACAAGAAAACTAAAGACTATGTAATTGAGTTGTTAACAAAAAGAAAATATGATAAAATAGATAATTCATATGAATATTTATATAATATGCCAATTATAACATTGACTTTAGAAAAGGTTAAAGAATTAAACAATAAAGTTGATGAATTATTAAAACAAATTGAAATTTATAAAAATAAAACACATTTAGATTTATGGAAAGAAGAATTAATTCAGTTAAGAGAAATGATCAATTAAAAATTGAAAAAAAAATTAAAATGTAAAAATATTATGCATCAAGTTTGCCTTGGTTACGCTTGTTTAAATACAAAACTCAGAGCTCAAAAGCCATCTATTTTTGCTTCAAGAACTTGTCGTCTTGATACTTTAAAAGCAAAAGGGATTGAATATGTCTATGGTTTAATTTCACAAAATTTGCAAGATTTAAAAAAAATATTGGAATGGAACTATAACAACAATATATTTTTGTACAGAATGTCATCTGAAATGTTTCCATTTGCTACTCATTTGGATTATTATAAACAATATGATTTAAGTCAATTCACCAAAGATTTTACAGAAATTGGTGAATTGGCCAAAAAATACAAACAAAGACTTACTTATCATCCAGGACAATTTACTCAAATTAGTTCTCACAGAGAAGACGTTGTAAACAAGTCAATTATCGAGATTGAGTTTCACAACAAAGTTATGGACTTGATGAACATTGATAGTAACGGAGTTATTATAGTCCATGGTGGATCAAAAAATGGTGGTAAAGAAAAAGCTTTAAAAAGATTTGAAGAAAATTACAAAAAATTATCAGAAAATGCTCAAAAACGTTTGGTTTTAGAAAATTGTGAATTGTGTTACTCTATAAATGATCTTTTGCCAATTACAAAACGTTTAAATATCCCTTTAGTTGTAGATTTTCATCATTACAACATTAACAAGGGAGAAATTTCAGGAGATGAAGAATTACAAAACGTTATATTAAATGAAATTATTCCGATTTGGAATCATAAAAAAATTAAACCAAAGTTTCATTTGTCAGAATCAAAAGAAGGTGTACTAATAACAGATTCAATAACAAAAAGAAGAGCTCACAGCGATTACATTACAAAAATTCCTCAAATAATATACAACTTGGCAGAAAAATTTGAATTTGATTTGATGATTGAAGCTAAACAAAAGGAAGATGCTGTATTAAAAATAAAATGGTAAAAATAAAAAAAAAATGAAAATTATAAAAGTAAAAAATTTATAAAAATGATTTGGACAATTTTATCAGTTATTGTTGGAATTTATCTTGGACAAGAATTTAACTTTCCAAATGTAAGAGATACTTATATGTATTGGTCAAGCAAGTTTTTGGAATATCAACAAGACAGAAGAACTTTTTCAGAAGAACCAGATGAAACTGAAGAAAGTACACTTCAGCAATTTTTGAAAAAAATTAAAGAAAATTTAAACATGTAATTTAACAGAATTTTTTTAAAAATAATAATCAATGGAAAAAAATCTAATAAATAAAATCTTATATTTTATTTTTTTTTCAGTTATTATTTTTATTTTAAAACCATCCTTAATATTTAATGCAGACGGTTCTTTAAGAAATTTTGGAGTTGGGTACGATCCAAGTAAAAATAAAAAGACATTATTTAATATTTTTACAATAAATTTAATATTTATTACTTTACTTAAAGTAATCTAAGTCCAAAAAGTGCAAGTAATACAATAATACCTACAGCACCGATAATTAGGTAAGCTGGTTCTCTAATCATTCTTAAAGCAGTTCCTTCTGGAGTAATAAGTTCAACAGCATTAATACCAAAAGCAGTGACTAAACCCCAGTTAATGGCGGCAATAGCGCAAATAGCAACAAGTAAATCAAATAACATCATCATCATTTTTTTATAATAGTTAAAAATAAAAAAATTTTATAAAAATTATTTTTTAATAAAAAAAACTTTTTACCCATTTAAAAGTTGTATATCTAGAAACATTTAAAATAAGTAAATCTAATTCTTCATTTCTATATTTTTCATAACAATCATACATTAATATATTTTTATTATTTATTTCTCTCACAACTCCGTTGTTATTTACAGAAATAATTAAGGAATCGTTTTCATCTAAATTTTTTAGTTTTTTTTCTATAATATTAATAAAATCGCTTAAAGTTATATTTTTTGGAACAATAAATTTTTTTTTATCTAAACTTATAATTCTACTGTCTACATTAACAATAATGGGAATATGATTTGGGTATCTAACTCTATAATAATTTGTTTGTTTTTTTAAATATTGTTTTTCTTCAAAAGAAAAAATACTTTTTGAAAAATCTAAATTTACAAATTGTTTATCAGATTCAGATTCTGAAATAATTGTAGAAGGATCTAATAATGACATGTTAAATTTTATATATAAAAAAAATTTCAAAAATTAACTATACTAATAATTTATTTGCCCTGTTGCAAAATCAACCTTTGGTCTTGATGTAGGTTTTGCATCCAACATTTCTCTTTCTTGTAGTAGTTTATTATATTTTTCATCAAATTCCATTTGTTTTGTATTTTTTTTATTTGTTTTAGGCGTTGTTTTTTGCGCACCCTTACTTTGATTTTTAACAATTGTATCAAAACTTTCTCTTTGACTTACTTTTTTATAGTAGTCCATATTACTATTAAACGATGATTCATCTGGAGTTTCTATAGAATAATCGTCATTCAAAAATTGATAATTTTGTTTTGGAACTTCAGCCGAATGATAATTCTCTATATTTCCAAAATTTAAATAACTATCGCTAGTAGCACCCATTTCATTAGGGTTAAACGCCATTGGCTCAATATTTTTTATACTTAATTCTACATTTTCTTGTTGATTTGCTGGCATGTTTTGTTTATTTTTAAATGTTTGTATAAATTTCAAAGCTTCTGAACCTGATAAAACATATTTTGCATTATCAACTATAATAGTTGGTACATGAGTAATATTAATATTTAATAATTTTTGTATTTCATAAAATTTCATAGGTCTTTTTTTTGTTTTTGCATCCGTGTCTATACATAAAAGTTTAAATTGTTCTACTAGATTATTTTCATTTAACAATTTGTATAATTTAATAGAAAAAGGACAATGATTACTATATATCAAAACCGAATCATTATATAAATTCATTTACAAAATTTTTTTAAAAAAAATTTTAAAAATAACCATATAGGTCTTTAAAAAAGTTTTTGTTTTGATTTACCCATTCATTTATTATATGTAAACCTTTTTGAAACATTTCAACATTGCAATTTTTTATTATAATTTCACCTAATTTTGAGTGTTTAATATTAATATTAGTAGTATTATTTTCATTTATATTAGTTATTAAATCTATAAGTAATAATATTTTAAAATCAAATAAATGTTCACCATTTATATTTACATAAACCATATTATTAAGTTTGTAATAGTTTAATTTTAATTGTAATTTATCTTTAGTTATTAATAAAACATTGGTATTGTAACTTTTGTATTGTTTTATTTCTAGGCTTTTTTTACCATCTACAATTTGAAAATCAAAATCTTCAGATTGTGACATTTTTATATTTATTTAAAAAAAAATTTAAAATAAATATAAATTTAATATGTAATAAAATGAATCAAAAAGTGTGGGATACTTTATATAGTAAAAGTAGTACAGGTAAAATTATAGAATGGAAAATTTATGTAATTGAAAATGATAATTTTTCAGAAATTATTACAGAAACAGGTCAAAAAGATGGTGTAAAGACAAAACATGTAAAAAAAGTATTAAAAGGAAAAAATATAGGTAAAAAGAATGAAACTACACATTTTACACAGGCAGTTCAAGAAGCTCAATCAAAGTGGAATAAAAAAAAGGAAACAAGTGTAATTAATTTAGACGAATCAATTACATTTGAAATGAGACCAATGTTAGCACACAATTATAGAGATTATAAACACAAGTTAAAATATCCGGTATATGTACAACCAAAATTAGATGGTTATAGAAGTTTATTCAATCCAAATACAAATAAATTTTATACAAGAACAGGTAAAGAGTTTTCAAATGTAGATTATTTAAAAGAAGAATTGAAAAAATTAAATATATGTAAAAATTACATTTTGGACGGAGAATTATATAATCACAGTATAAAATTTGAAGAATTTGGATGTTTAAGACAAATAAAAAATAAAAACGTAAATGTAAATATAGAATATCATGTTTATGATGTAATTGATACATCTGATCTAAATAAATCGTTTGAAGACAGGTTTCATATTTTAAAAGGTTTAATAAGCGAATCAAATTCTCAAATAAAATTAGTTGAAACAAGAATTGCTCAAACAGAAAAAGAAATAAATAAACTTCATCAAAAATATATAGAAGAAAATTATGAAGGAACAATGATAAGAAATAATTCAGTATACAAAGTAAATTATCGTTCACAAGACTTGTTAAAATTAAAAGATTTTGATGATTCTGAATTTAAAATTGTAGATTTTGAAGAAGAATTTGATACTCTAACAAACGAAAAAATGATTATATTTATATGTGAAACAATTGATAAAAAGACTTTTAAAGTTGGTTCAAAGGGAACAAAAAAAGAAAGAAAAATATTATTAGATAATGTAATCAATAATAGAGAAAAATATTTTGGAAAATTATTAAGTGTGCAATATTTTGGATTAACAGATAATGGAATACCTAGATTTCCAAAAACTTTAAGAAATGTTAATGATTCTATTAGAGAAGACGAATAATTAAGCAAATTGAACTTCTCCAAAAACATCACCTTGACCTTCAAAAACAGGAGATACTTTTGACATATCTGCAGGTCTTTGATCGAAGCATCCAGTTTGTTCATTTTCTTCTTGAACTGGTGGAACTTCAATTTCAGGAGTTGCAATTTCTGGTTTTGGTTCTTCTTTTTTTTCAACCGACTCTTCAAAATATTCAATTTGTAAAGTATTCATAGTTACAACAAAAGCAAGAGATACAATTAATGCCATTGGGTAAGAAATATTTGCTAAAACTAGAATCATAAATAAAATTACAACTCTAAAAATATTGTTTCTGAATAAATCTTTAATCATAGGTGGGAGTTGCGGAGTCATTTGAGTAAGGTATAGAATAATAACAACGTAAAAAACAGATGTTAGTAAATCTTTTAAAATACTTTTTTGAGTAAAACTTTTTTTGATGCTTTCCATTTATATAATAAATAAAATAAAAAAAATATATATAAATTTAAAAAATTATACTAAAAAATTCCATTCGTATTTTTTTGAATTTTTTAATTTAGACTTTTTAGGTGACTTCTTAGGCGATTTTTTAGGAGATTTTTTAGGAGATTTTTTTGCTGATTTTTTAGATTTCTTTACTTTAGAAGAAATGTTTTTTTTTAGAGATGTAGGTTTTTTGGGTAAAACTTCATCTAAATCTCGTTCTTCTTCTGTTTTAATATCTGATAAAATATTTAAAAGCTCATCTAGATCAAAATCTTTTTCTTTTTTTTCTTCAGGAATTTCAATTTCAAAGGATATTGATTTTAAGGCGGAACCAAGACTTTTAAAGATTTTTTTATCATTAGATTTCATTTAATTATACCTTAATAAAAAAATAAAAAAAAAAAATTATTAAAAACATTAATGGAAGATCAATGCCCCACTCATCCTTATAGATTATTTTGTTTTAATAAATTTAAACAGTTATTGACTGAGCAAAATAAAATATTAAAAACAAAGATAAAAAATATAGAATTGACAAAAAAGGTTATAAATTTAGAGAGAGGAATATTCAATTACGCAATAAGAGAATATGTTTCAAATTCTTCAAAAAAATTAAAATATTGGAATATGGATTTTGAATTTTTTTATAGAGAAAGATTTAGACATATATATTTTAATTTATTACCGTCTGGTTTAGGAAGTGTAAAAAATGTAAATTTAATAAAGAGATATTTAATACATAAAGAATTTAATGAAGAATATTTATGTGAAAAAATGACAGCTGAAGAAATGTTTCCAGAATTTTGGAGTGCTTTTAATTATAATAAATATAAAGAAGTTGATGATTATTTAAAATTCAAAGAAAAAGAAGAACAAAAAGACGGTATATTAAAATGTGGGAAATGCAAATCTTTTAAAACTGAATATACAGAAAAACAAACGAGAAGTGCCGATGAACCTACAACAAAATTTTGCTATTGTAGAAATTGTGGAAATAGATGGAAATTTTGTTAGTTATTCGTTTTAAATTTAAAAATTAAATATTTTAAATAAAATTAATGAAAATTTATAATAAAATAAAATATAATGATAAAATATATTTATTAAAAAAATTAAAACATAATATAAAAAAAAGAAGAGTGATATTCGATGAAGAGAGAACAAATTTTAAATTAGATAGACTAGAACAATTAAGTAGAATAAAAAATACATCAGAAATTAAAGGTTATCCTTGCGTAGGTTTTTCATCTGATATAGAGGAATCATATAAAACAAAATTAGGAATAAAAATAAATCCTTTAGAATCAAAATATAGTAAAGTTGAACATCCTAGTAATTTAGAATGTATAATATTGAAAAAACTTACAGAAGAATTGATAGATACTAATACATGTCCTCATATAGTTTATTATTTAGATCAAAAAAAGGTTTCAAATCGTTGTAAATCATTAAAGTTTATATCAAATTCATTAAAACAATTAGAAAGAGACGATGTAATAAAAAACTATTCAAACGTTTTATTTTCAGAGTATGTAGAGGGTGGATGTTTAGATAAATGGATAAAAAATTCAGATAATATATCTTCTGAGGAATGGAAATATATAACATTTTCATTGTTGTATACCATATATATATTACAAACAAAATATAAAATTATTCATAATGATGTTCATTATGGAAATATATTAATTGATAATACTATAGAAGCAAAAGGTCATATAGTTTATGATATTAATATAGATGGAGAAGATTACAGATTTTATTTCAAGAATTTTGGCTTTTTACCAAAAATTTGGGATTTTGAATTTGCAATGTGTTATGATAATAAATATAAAGATTTATATCCAAACAAGTTTATTATAAAAGATAATTCAATTCATAAAGAGTTAGAATTATTAAAAATATCAGAAGATTCAAAATATTATGATAAATATAAAAGAAATAAAAAAGGTTCTTCATTTACATCAAGTGATATTGTTTGTACACCTTATAATTATAATGAATATTACGATGTTCATTATTTATTAACATCGTTTCTTGATTTATATATATCAGATGAATTACTAGAATGGATTGTTACATTATTTCCAAAAGAATTAATTCCAAATTTAAATTCAGATGATTATTCTAATTCTTCATTATTTACAGAAACTGAAATAGACACATATACTGAAACAACGGAAACAGAAACAAGTCAAACTACATTTTCAGACTCGGAAATAGAAACTGATTCGGATTTATCTGCATATTATTCAGATTATTTTTCTGAATCTGATTACATGTATAAAGGTAGATTAATAAACGGAGTAGAAAATTTATTTAAATTACCTACTCCAAAAGATTTATTATTAAATTCTTTTTTCAAAGAGTTTTTAGTAAAACCACAAGACTTTGATGAAAAAGAATGTTTATTTTTTAAATTTAATTAATTTAATTTTTATAAAAATAAATAAAATTATTTTATTTTATAAATAATATATAAATGGCAAAAACTGATAATAAAATGATTCAACTATTAAATTTAGTATTAGCAGTAGCATTAATTGCATATGCCGCAGGAATTGTAAAGGTAGATTTTATTCAAGGATTATTTAAAGAACCTTTATTTAGAATCCTTGCTATTGTATTAATTTTAATTGTTAATTTATACTCACAAGAATTATCTCTATTACTACTAATTATTTACATTTTAGAAGTTTCCAAGTCTAGAATTGAGCAATTTGCTCCATATTCAAAAGAATATGAAAAGACAAATACTCAAACTTTAGTAGAACCAAAAAATGAAATTTATCCAGGTTGTCTAAGCATTACAGCTCAAGATTTATTAAATGAATTTAGTGGTGACAAACTAGCTCTTCAAAAGACTGTTAGACAAGGATATGCACAATTATTAAAGTTAATTCCAGAAGGAACATCTTCTCGTGAAAATTTAGAAATTATGAGTAAAGCAGTTGGACTTCCATACAGTATTGAATTAACTGATGAAACTGCTCCTATAGTTGCAACTTTATTAATTCTTCAAGGATTCAAACTAAGTGATTCTTGTCAATCACCAAAAAACGATGTACAAAACGCACCAATTCAATTATCCGAGGGAAGTATGGTAACTCCACATGACGAAGGTGATTATCACAAATATTAAATTTTAAAAATTTATTTTAAATATTAATAATAATTAATATTGGAGAAAAAATATGATATAGTAATAGTAGGAGGTGGACCAAGTGGTTTAACTTTGGCTCAATGTTTATCTAAATTAAACAAGAAAATTTTAGTTGTAGACAAAGAAGTTAGTTTAGGAGGGTGTCATAGAGTTAAGAGATTTCAATATGGTAATGAAATGTTATTTACAGAACATGGTCCAAGAATATATAGTTCTGCTTATATAAATACAAAAATGATTTTAGAAAAAACAGACAAAAAATTTACAGATATTTTTAAACTATACGATTTTAATTTTGGAAATATTGGTAATGAAACTTTATTTACAGTTTTAAACTTTAGAGAATTTTCAATATTTGTATATCATTATATCTTATTAATATTAAATTCAAAATATGGAGTTGATATTTCAATGAAAGATTTTATGGAATCAAATAATTTTACAAAAGAAACAATTGATATTGTAGATAGATTATGTAGAATAACTGATGGAGCAGATATTACAAGATATACATTGAATGAATTTTTAAATTTATTTAATCAAAATTTTCTTTACAATTTGTATCAACCTAAATTACCAAACGATAAAGGTTTGTTTAAATTTTGGGAAGAATATTTAATAAAAAATAATGTAGATTTCATGTTAAATACAGAAGTTAAAAGTTTGGATTATAATGATAAAACTAATAGTATAGAAAGTGTAATAGCTCAGAACGGATATAAAAAATATAAAATAAATTGTGATGAAATTGTATTGGCTATACCTCCTGTAAGTATGTTTAATTTATTAAAAAATAATACGGATATAAATATATTAAATTCTTTTGGACCTTTTTCAGAGTTAAAAAAATGGACAGAAGAAACAAAATATATAGAATATATATCAGTAACATTTCATTGGGATAAAAAACTTGATTTACCAAAAATTTACGGTTTTTCTAAAACCTCATGGGGTATAATTTTTATAGTTTTAAGTGATTATATGAATTTTGATGAAAAATCTTCTCAAACAGTTATGAGTGTAGCTATAACAAACGGAAATTTGAAATCAGATAGGATTAACAAAACTGCAAACGAATGTGTTGATAAGAATGAATTAATAGATGAAATATTTTTTCAACTTTTACAAAGTTTTCCAAATGGATTAGAAAAATATACAGCAGCAATTCTTTCACCGAATGTTGTATATGATAAAAATCATTGGATAGATTTGGATACAGCATATATATCTTCATCTATAAATCCAAAAACATTACCTTTTAAAAGTAATATAAATAACATGTACACGGTAGGAACTCATACAGGTAAAACATTTTATAAATTTACATCGATGGAATCTGCAATAACAAATACTTTACATTTAGTTCATGAAATGTATCCTGAATTAAAAAATGAGTTTCCAATATCAAGAGGGTGGGAAATTAACGATGTAATAAAAATAATTATAGTAATAATTATAATACTTTCAGTATATTTTTTCGTAAAATAAAAATAAAATAAAAAATTTATTTATAAATATTAATAATATGGAAGAACAATTAAATTTGATCAATAAAAAATTAGATGTAGTAACTGATATTTTAAATAAATTGAGTTTAAAAATCGAAGAAATGGAAGAATCAATTTCATTAACAAATTATAAATTTAATAAATTAGAAGAAAAGCTTGAAAATATAGATAAAGATACTAGGGATATATTAGAAGGTACTGGTAAAATGACTGATCATTTAAATGTTGTTAATACAATTTATGATAATGTAAGAAAACCTATTACCAATATTACAAAAATGTTTTTAGGAAAAGATAGTCAATTAGTTTTACCAGACAGAAAAACAATTGAATATAAAGAAGATAAAATTGAAGATATTACACATTTAGAAGAAAATTAATAATTTGGTAATTTTTTGAATTTATAATTTTTTATAAATTTTGCAAACGACTTTTTAAAGTTTAGACTTGTACCAAAGAAAAAGGCGTCTGGTCTTTTTTTTAAAATTAGTTCTAAAGCATCATCAGGTTTCATTCCTTGACTTACGAAAAAAACAGCCAGGGCAATACAGCTTCTTGCTTTTCCTTGTACACAATGAACCAACGCATTTTTTTTTTCAATATTTACAGTTTTATTTAAAAATTCAATAATTATGGGAAAATAATAATACATTTTTTTAAAATCAACTTCTTGTAAAGAGTCATCTACAGGTATTCTTAGATATTCTATAGATTCGTCATTTTTAAAATAATTAGGAACATCTTTTGTACAATTCAAGACAGCTTTAATATTATTTTTTTTAAAGAAATCTTTATTTTTTGCAGTTGTATAATCTCCCAACCAAATTCTTTTTGTAATTTGATCTACAGGTCTAAGAGTTATTGTTTCATCATTTAATTTAATTTGACCATTAATTATGGGAGATTTAGCTTGTAGTTTTTTTTCATAATTCATTAATATAAATTTATAAAATTATATTTTTTTTAAAACATTATAATAATATGCTGTTAGTTGGGTTAATTATACTATTGATAGTTATAATTTTACTAAATTATTTTAAATTATATGAACCTTTTATAGTTCCTCAGAATTCAGATAAGATTGATCAATCAAAAACACCACCGTCAGAAGATATCCAAGAGTTTGAAAAAATAATAAATGAAACTTATAAAGAAAATATTGACATGTCAAATTTGGTAGATTATACTGAAGATTTAAATGAAAATTTTACAAAACAATTACGCAATTTTATATTAGACAAAGTAAAATATGAGGATTTAGCAAAATCAAATTATACAATAGATTTATCAATTCCATTCAAAAACGTTAAATATAAATTTAATACTGAAACAATTTTTATAGATGAAAAACCAGTTGTAAAAGATTTAAATGAAATAATATTAAAATTTAATAGCGTTATGTCTATAAATAATTTGTATAAATTTGGTAAAATATTATCATTTTCAATTAAAAATGTATCCATAATTATGAAAATAAAATCGTCAAATCCTAATATAAAGTTAATAGAATCAAATCCCATAACTAATTACAAAGATGAATATTTTAAATTTTTAAGATATGAAATACTTGATATAAATATTGAAAAAGACGTAGAATACGATTCTTTATTTAAGCCACAAGATAAATTGTATGAAAATTATTTTAGAATAACAAATATTTTGCATTTATTAACACCGTTCAAGTCAAGTTATGATGAAATGCTTATAACAGAAAAGATGAGAATAGATTATGAAAAAGCACTTCCTGATATTAAAGATATACAAGCTCCAATTTACAAACCTTTTTTGTGATTTCGGTTAAATTCAAAAATTATTATGATTTTTATTAATAAAAATGGATAGTATTGGAGAAATTTTAATAATGTACGGAAATGCTACAAAAGATTTAGAAGAAAAATACGAGTTGTATCGTGTAAAAATTAAAGCATTAAAAGACCAAAAAAAAGTTTCTAAAAACGGAGAAGATATTCAAAGAAAAATTGAAAAGTATAAATTAAAAGCAGGTGAAATTAAAACTAAAATTACAAATATTTTAAAAAATATCAATGAAAATTTAGATCAAACACTGAAACTAACAGAAAAAAGTGCAAAGAAAGAAAAGAGTGTTGAAAAAACAAAAGTCAAAGAAAAAGAAAAAACTGTAAAATCATCAAAGTTAGAAAAGAAAGAAAGTGAACTAAGTGAAGAAGATGAAAGTTCAGTTTCAAGCACTAGTATTTCAAGTTCTGAATCTATTTCAAATTCAGATACAAGTTTAAAATCAGAATCAAGTTCTGAATCAGAATCAAGTTCTGAATCTAGTTCAAGTTCAGATTAAATGTAAAAAAAAATTTAAAAACTATATTTTTTAATAATTTTAATGACAAGTATTTTTAATAAAAGAATAAAAAACGAATTAAAATTATATTCAAAAGAAAATTTTACATTTCCAAATTTATATATAAGAGTAAATGAGAATAATCTTCAAGAGTGGTTTTTTATTGTATATGATTTAAAAGATACTAGTTTTGAAGGAGGGTATTATTTTGGTAAAATATTATTACAGTCAACATATCCTTTAAAACCAGCTGATTTTATTTTTATAACGCCGAATGGTCGTTTTGAAACAAATAAAAAAATATGTACATCTTTTTCTGGATTTCACCCAGAGAGTCATACATCCACTTGGAATATTTTAACAATGATGCAAGGTATAATTTCATTCATGACAGACAAGGAAAATATAGATGGAATAGGGTTTTTAAATACAACAGAAGAAGAAAAGAAAAAACTTGCTGAAAAATCATTAGATTGGAACAAATCAAATGATTTATTTAAAAATATTTTTCAAGATTTTGATAAATTAAATTTAATTTAATTTTTTTATTAATATAATATTAATAATAAATAATGCAAGATAAAGAATTTGTAACAATCATATTAATTGTTTCTGCAATTGTTATTTTAGGAATTTATTTAAAAAATAATATTTCAGATAAAAAGCATGAAGAATTAGTAAACGAAGTTTTAAAAAAGAAGAGCGAGTTAACTCAACCTTATCACGAAAATATTTACAATTCTAATAGAATAAATGAAGTAAACAAGGAATTATTAGATAAATCATTATCAAATTATGAAAAGGCATTAAAACCATCTGAAACAGGTTTTATTCCACCCTATTTTTCTATACCGCAATCAGGTTCTACATTTTACGAACCAAATGAACAGGAAAAATCAAGTTTTGAAAAAACATTGGATAAAGTTGTAACAGAATTTTCTGCTGAAGAAAGATCTCAAATTAGAGAATTTAATATTTTAGATACTGGATTAAAAACGGTTGATAGAGCTGCAAGAGGAGATGTAAGAACAATGCCAATGTTTGAATCCTTTACTGATAAAGTTGAAAATACTCCAGAAAATTTAAGGGAAACAAAATTTACAGAATTTAGTCCACGAGTAATTAACAGTGATATTAGTTTATTAACTGGAAAACCTTTAGAAAAGCAACATATTAACATGGTTCCATTTTTTGGATCTAACATAAAACAAAACGTTGAAAATTTTGCAAATACATCAATTTTAGATACATATACTGGAAATAGAGATACATTTTTCCATAAAATTGAGCAAGGTCCAATGTTTCCAAGAGTAAAACAAGATATACATGGAACACCAATGATTACAGAAAATGTTGAAATGGATAGATTTATCCCATCAAATTACAGACAAAATGAAAAGCCATTTGACCCATTAAGAATTCCTGCTCCAATTGCAGGAACTATTGAAAATGAAATTCGTCCTGTTTATAAAACTGTAAATGAATTAAGACCAGGTAATAAACCAAAACTATCATATGAAGGTAGAACAGTTGATGGACAAAAAGGAGAATTAAGAGCTGAATATGGACAAGTTCAAAAGCAAAATCCATTAAGAGAAGCAGAATTTGGATATGATGATTTCATCAAAGGTCAAAGTGATTTTAGAAAACCTACGTTTACAGATAAAGAAAATTATATACCAGTATTAAAGGATACAGGAAGAATGTATTCTGAAGAAATTTCAGCAAGTGGTCCTACCCGTACAGATTTTGGGGTAAGACAATATCTTGTTAGAGAACAGGAAACTACAAATTTTAATCCTATGGAATAAATATAAATTAATTTAATTTTATAAATTTAAATTAATTTTTTAAAAAGGATTTTTTCCAAAAACACCTCTAAAATAGAATGGATTTTTATTTAATTGAGTTGTGATTAGATTTCTTTCAAGTCTGTTGTTTAAAATTTGAGATGTATCACCATTTTTACCGTTAAATTCACCAATTTGAACTTTTCCTATAATTACATTTGCATAATTATTGTGTTCGAATTTTTCTCCAAAATTTAATCTTTGGTTTGGTATTTCACCGTGCATAGTATTTGGTTTTGCTTCTTCAACATTAAAGCCAGTTTTTCCAATTGCTTCATGTACTCTACTTCTTGGAGCAGATCTATAAATTTTTGGATCTTCGCTAACTAATTGTTTGTTAGTAGTTTTTGGATTATAATCTGTAATGTATGAATCATAATTACCCTTGTTATTTAAATGAGAATAATTACCATTGTAACTATATAAAACAGTTTGTTTATGAGTTACTTTAGCTATATCTTCAAATCTTTTGGTTGGTATAAAAGTATTTAAATCTCTAACGTTTCTAGTATAATCATTTTCGTAATTATTTTTTTTAGGTTTTAAAAAAATACCTGCAGACATTATTAATTACTAAATAAAAAAAAATTGATAAAATAAATTTTAGAAGATAATAAATGTTCAATTATTGCAAGTTGTGGTTAAAACTGTTTTTTACAAAACAAAGATTTCGAACGGTTGAAACAAAAATGGATTTTTCAAATGTTTTAATTAAACCTCGTTATTCATCTTTGGTATCAAGAAAAGACGTTGAAGTTAAAACAAACTATAAAACAAAATGGGCAAAAAAAGAAATGGATGGTGTTCCACTTTTCGTAAGCAATATGGATACAACAGGAACTTTTTCAATGGCAAAGGTTTGTTGTAGTAATAATATTTATACTACAATTCACAAGCATTACTCAGTTGATGATTGGAAAGATTTTGTTGATAATTCAAAAGAATTTTTGGACAAGGTTAGAAAATATGTATTTATTTCAACCGGAACCAGAACTGTAGACATTGAAAAATTGCATCAAATTATTCAAGCTACAGGTATTTTGAATATTTGTATGGATAATGCTAATGGTTATACTAAAGATTTTGTCAAGTGTGTAAAATTGATTCGCAGAAGTTATCCAAATAGTATTATTATTGCAGGAAGTGTAGCAACTAAATTTATGGGGTTAAAATTGTTGGATTCAGGAGCTGATATTATTAGATATGGTATTGGTTCAGGAGCATTATGTACCACAAGAATGTTGACTGGTATTGGCGTTCCTCAATTTAGTTTGATCCTAGATTGCGCTAAATTTATTCAAGCCAATGGAGGATTATTCATGTCAGATGGTGGAGCTACGTGCCCTGGAGATATTGTAAAAGCTTATGCTGCAGGAGCACACTTTGTAATGAGTGGTTCAATGTTTTATGGTCATACAGAATGTGAAGTTCCAATAACTTATAATGAAGAAACTGGAAAAAAAGAATGTATTCACTATGGAATGTCATCAAAGGTTGCAATGGAAAAACACTATGGAGAAATGGCAAATTATAGAGCTGAAGAAGGTAAAGTAGAACGTATTCCTTATAGAGGAGATGTACAATATACTCTAGATAAAATTCTAGGAGGAATTAGAAGTGCATGCACCTATACAAATTGTAAAAATATTTCAGAATTAAATAAAAATGCAAGATTTATTAAAGTTACTCAACAAACAAATGAAATTTATAGTAAAAATAAATTTTAAAAATAATAAATGTTAAACAATAAATATAAAATTAAGCCATATGGCTTTTTTTTTTATTGTGATCTTTTGTCAAATCTAGTTGGGCGACCACATCTAAGATCTGACCACATGTTTTCTGGTCTTTCAACACTTTTTAAAGGGTCTGGTTTTTCAATATTTTCGCTATCATCAAAAAGATAGAAGAATCTATTATAAAATGTGGAATCTCTTGGAACACAAGTCTTTTTTTTCATATTATTGCTATAATCTAAAAATCTCATTTGATCTTCTTCAGTTAACTTTTGATTGTTATGACTTAACTGATGTTTTTGTTGAATAATAAGAGGTAATTGACCAAATCCGTGTTTAACTTTGCATCTTGTTAATTTTGATTGAGTTAAATCTGAATCAATATCAATATCTTTTGCCAAAGGAGCAAATAGAGTATCTCTATAATCGATAGCAAAAGCGTTTAATTTATCTTTGGCAGTAAGTAAATCAATGTGATTAGTAGTGTAATATTTTAATCTTGCAGAATTGTCATCTTTTTGTGAAATTATATAACAATTATTTTGTGGAGTTTGTTTACTCTTAGCTTCATTGTTTTTAACATAACTAAAACTACTGTAATTCATTATTAATAATTGAAAATAAAATAAATTTATTAAAAATAAAATAAATTTAAATAAATTTTATAAAAAAAATGGAAGATTTGGAATGCGAATGTTTTGATAAAAATCCTGAATTTATTGATCAAGATTATTCAACGTGTATAAATTGTGGAAAGGTATTTGATTATAATCATAATTTTGATAATATAAATTATAATTCAAGTATTCAAACTGAGATAAATCAAAAAAAAAGTCAAATAGATTTAATAAATACATATATAAATGATTTACAAAAAAAGTTTAAAATAAATTTTAAAGAAAATATAATAAGAGATATTATATATTTATATAAAACATCTACTGAGACGTATAAATATGTGAATAATTATTATAAAATAAAGTATCATGATAATTTTTGTTATTTGTCATGTTTATACGTTTTTAAAAATTATAATGAATTTACATTTATAAATGAATTGGAAAAATCAAAACCGAAAAATATTAACAAATTTAATAAAGTATTTTATTTGTTATGTAATACAAATAAATTTAAAGAAGATTATGGTGTTAGGCATGATATAAAAAAAGTATCAATATTATACGATGATTATTCATGGATAATCTATGATATTCTTGAAAAAAATAAAAAGTTGGAAAATTTTGAAAATGTATACAAATCAGCGAAATCCACAATGTTAAATGACGAGTTTATTTCAAAATCAAATTTTGAAAAATATATTTTAAAAGTTATAAATAAGAGTGAATGAAATATATAATACTTTTAACATTTGTAATTTTTATTATTATGATTTTCTCATTTAAATTTAGAGAAGAGTTTAATATGTTAGATTATCAATTTAGCAATGAAAATAAACCATTACAAATACCTTCAATATCTCAAATGATTAATTATGATGATACATGGTCTTATATAAAAAAGATTTTTAAACCAGTACTAGAAACTAGTCAAAGAAAAATTGCCCGATACATTGATCCTCCTACTTTAAATATTGTAGAAATTCCTAAAGAAGCTCCAAAACCAAAACTAATAGATTATCAATTTAGTGAATTTAATTTTCCAAGTTTTCCTTTGAATTCTATGAAAATTACACCTCATAGACCATGGACAGATACAAAACAAGTTGACAAATATATTATTCCTCAAACTCTTACTCCTTATGCAACAAACTTGTATGAAGTATACTACAAATAAAAAATGAAAAGATGTTTTTATATACTGTAAAAACTTGAATTTTCCAATAGATTTTGATATTTTATTGTATATATTCTTTTGGAGTTTTATAATTTTATTAATTTTGGCTGCTTTAATTTATATTATTCATGTTACATTTGATAATCAAGATAATGAAATCTTTATGGAAAGAATAAGATTTCAATCAATTTTTAATATTCAAAACACAAGTCAAATATAAAATTGAAAAATTTTTTATTTAAATTAATATAATTAGATTAATTTAATGTATTTTTATAGTGATTTAGAACCATCAGTTAATGATTATGTAATCATTAAGGTGAAAGAAATTAAAGAATTTGGATATATATGTGAATTACCTGAATTTGATAATAAAATTGCATATTTAAATATAAACGATATAACAACAGAGAAAATTAGAAAAGTTCAAGACTTAAAAAAGATTTTGAAACCAAATACAGTTGAGGTTTTAGAAGTAAAAGAAATTGATCAAGTTGGAAATATAAATTTAAATAGAAAATATTTAGATGAACAAGTAGTTAAAAATGTACATGACAAATATATTTTATACGAAAAGATTTATAATTATTCTATTAATAATATAAAAGTAATTGATGAAGAAAAGAATAAAATAATAAACGAATTAAAAAATTATAAAATGGATGATATAAATGTTGAAAATTTTTTGAACAAGTTTCCCATTTTATCAAATTTAAAATTAAACACAGAAGTTAGTAAAGAAGTTATAGATAATTATTATTTTGAATATATAGATTATACAGATATACATGATTTAAAAGATAAAATTTTTCAAGTAAAAGAAAAGTACAATGATATATTTGATGTTTATGTAATAAATTTAAAAATTGGTAAATTTCAAATCAAAACAAAAAACAAGTATGATTTAGATTTTTTTGAAAAAATAAAGGAAGAAATAATAGAAACACAATCAAGAACGAATAATTTCAAATATGAATCCAGTTTGATCGAGGAGACTAGTTTTGAACAACCTTTGTTAAATATAGGTATAATAGGTCATGTTTCTCATGGTAAAACAACTTTAATACAAAGATTAACTAATATCGACACAAAAAAATATAAAAAGGAATTAGAAACAAATAAAACTTTAAAATTAGGATATACAAATGCATACGTAACAAAATGTTTTTGTAAAAATGAAGTTAAATATATAAATCAAAAATGTGATAATATAAATGATAAATGTATTTCTAAATTGATTAGTATTGTAGATTGTCCAGGACATCATGTTTTAATGAACACAATGTTATGTGGAGCATCTATAATGGATACATCAATTATAATGATAGCTGCAAATGAATCATGTCCACAACCACAAACGGTCGATCATATTATGGCTATTACTATTAATGAAAAAGCATCGAATAATTTTGACAAAAGTTTAGTAGTATTAAACAAATGTGATTTAATTAAAAAAACAGATGCTGAAACAAGATATACGGAAATAAAAGATTTTATTAATGGAAGTATAATAGAAAATTGTAATATATTACCTACAAGTGCACAAAAAAATATTAATTTGAACCATGTTACAGAATGGATGTTTGATTATATTACTTCAAAAAGCGCAAATAATATTGATTCTGTAAAAAATGAACAATTACAGGCATTGATTGTTAGAACTTTTGACATTAATAAGCCAGGGACAAGTATAAATGATATATCAGGATTAGTTATAGGATGTAGTATTATCAAAGGCATGTTGAATATAGGTGATGAAATAATTATTTTACCAGAATGTATAAAAACAAAAGTATATGAATTATATACGGATAAAATACCTTTAAAAAAGGCGCGGAAAGGAGGGTTAATAGGAGTAAAAACAGATTTAAATACAAAATACGCAGAATTATTGACAGGTAGTTTTTTTATTAAAGTTAGTGATTATAATCAAAAATATTTAAGAGAAGAAAATTCAGAAATAGAGTTGAAATATTTTATAAGAAAAGATAATTCAAGCTTTAAAAAAATTTTCAAAGAGGGTGAATACATAGACATTAATATCCAAGGTAAATTTATAAAAAATTGTCAGATAAAAAATAAAAAAGATAAACATGTAAAAATAAATGTCCCGTATAAAACGTATATTCAAGAAGAACCTATTAAAATTTCATTTTTAAAAAATAATACATTAATAGGATATGGAGAATTAAACATTGACAAAAAAGATGCAGTGAATAGTAATTTGAATGCAAATATAAAATTTAATTTTCAAGAAAATTTAGATAAATTATATGAAGAATTAAATATTCAAGAAATTAATAATAGAAAAAATTTAATAAAACTACCAAACCCCATTGTTTCTTATTCAAATACAGTTTCAATTTTTCAAAATTTTATAGAAATATCCAATATGATGAGTGCTAATCATATAAATTTAGGAAATTATATAATGAATGAATTAGGTTTGAAAAACATGTCTATAAATGATAATCAATTGATATTAAAAGGAAAAACTAATGAGAATAGAATAGAGAATATTTTAACAAAATATTTGTTAGAATATAAATTATGTCAGAATTGTCTAAGTTATGAAACATTTTATAATAAAGTTCAAAACTGTAGATTATTAGTATGTAGTAAATGTAATTATACGGTAAAAAAATAATTAAACTTTTGGTTCTTTGCATTTGAGTATATAATTTTCAACAAATATAACATATAAGAAAAACAATATAATACTCAAATATACATTTTTAAAATTTAGATAAATAATAGAAAATAATATTATAATTTTCGCAATTGGATTACAAAATATATCTTGTCTTTTAGAATATAATTCAGTAATTAAATGTCTTCCACCTAAAAAAGAGATAAATGAAAAAAAACCAGTTGATAAACTTGTATAAGCAGTGGTAAAAAGTGGTAATAGTTCGCTAGGAACACTTTGATTAATTTCAATTGTCAAATCTATTAATTTATAATATTAAAAAAATTTTTTATTTATTAGCTTTTTTTGCAGGAGCTCTTTTTCTTGGTGTTTTTGCAGGAATAGATTTTGTTGCTGGTAAAGAAAAATCATCGCTAAAATCTTGGTTTTTTTCAGCCATTTTTTTTAATACATTTTCAATATCTTGTTCGTTAAAATCCATATTGTTAACATTAAATTTAGATGGTTGCTGATAATCTACACTATTATCTTGGTAGTATTGATTTGGAAAACTTGTTGGAGGTTGTTGTTGAGGATAAAATTGTTGTTCTTTAATCTTTGAACTAATATTTTCAGGGACAATTTTATTGACTAAATCTGATAAACTATTTCCATTTGTATTTAAGAACGAATTCATAATATTACCTAACACATTTGTACTTTGAGGATTATTTAGACCTGATCCAAAGAATTTCTTACTAACAATAAACATTCCACCAGACATTGCGATTCCAAATAAAAGTCTATACTCAACTGGCCAATTAGATTCACCGCCAAACCATTTTTCTGCAATTTCCATAAGATCATTATCGTAATCTCCATTTTCTATATTAATATGAACTGATTGAGCCCATCCTTGAATATCTTTATCTAAATAACCATACGTAATTTCTAAACCGTAAATTACAACAAAAAATATTAATCTCATTCTTTCTAAAGAACCTTTCAAATTAGCTTCTTTATTTTTTAAATCATATTCACCTTGAATTTCAGAAAGAGTATGATCCGGAGTTAATCTTCTATAATATTTCCAAAAACCTTTTTGATATAAATTTTCTAGTCTATTTAAAAGATTTAATTTTTTTTGATAAATACTATTATCTCTGTTTTCACTTCTAACTTTTTTTCTATATCTTTCTTCTTTTTGTAATGTATCTTCTCTTGTGTCATAATCACTACTTGTAGCTCCTGTTGTACTTTTAGTTTTATAAGAAATAGAACGAGTTGGAGATGATGCTCTCATATTAACTTCAGATTGTTCATTCTTTTTCTCTTTTCGAGAATTTAATTTATTTTTATTGGCTAAAATATCCAATTCAGATAAACTTATATCAACGCTTTTTCTATCATATTCTTTTAAAGAATTTGACTTTGATTTAGATTTGCTTTTTTTACTAAGAGAAATAGAACTACTACTAATATTCAAAATGTCCATTTTTTTAATTTATAAAATTAAAAAAAGTATAATTACAAAACGCAAAACAAAATATTAATTATCAACAACAACAACTTCTTGAGGAGTTTTTACTTCTTGCTTCTTCTTTTTTTTAGGTTTTGATTTGACTTTATCTGATTCAATATCAGCAACTATTTGTTTTTCAAATTCTTGATTCATTTCCTTTTCAATCTCCTTTAACAAAGACATTTCAGGTGTATCCAAGTTTAATTCTTGTGCATCTTCTACTATATCATTAATAATTTCTTTTTCATATTCATTTGAAATAAATTGTTTTACTTCGTTATCTTCTTCTTCAGCTTCTTCGTCAATAATAGTCAGTTCTTCAGTGTCTTCAACAATGGTTGTAAAATCTTTATCTTTTTTGTCCAAGCTAAAATAATATAAAATTGCAATGGATAAATCTATTAATACGATAGAAATCATCCACCAAGATAGATTGCTTAAAAATTCTTGTTCGTATAAAATCATATATAAATAAATTAAAACGTATAAAATAACACCGAAAAAAAGTGAATATGTAAGTAAATTATCAAGTTTACAGAAAGTAGTTAAATCTAAAAAATATTGTATTAATGAAATCATATATAATTTATTATTAAATAAATATCAAAATTTTTACGAAAAACTTAATTAAAGTCATTCTAAAAAAAAATTGAATTTATAAATTAAACAAATAAATAAAAATGAGCAACAATACAGTTATTACACCTGAGCAAATGAACCCATCTGAATTTACTTTTTCAAAAGTATTTACGGATAACAACAATCGTAAAATGGTCTTTGTAAACAATGGAAGTTCAAAGGTTATTGTAGCAACTCCTAAGATGTGGCTTCCAAAGGGACTTTCTAGAATTAGAAAGAAGGATGCCAAGAATGACAAGGAAGATTCTTTCGTTGTTGATTTAAGTCTTCAAGAATCAGACGCCTTGTTTCACAAGTTGGTTGAATTGGATGATGTTGTAAAGAAGCAAATCAAAAAGAATTCTATGGAGTGGTTAAAGAAGGCAAAGGTAAATGATGAAGTTGTTGATGATCGTTATAAGCCAATTGTAAATGTTTATGAACCAGAAGGAAGTGATAAGGTTTATCATAGTGTTCAGTTGAAAGTTGAAAGAGAAAACGATGGTATGGATGGTTTTACTGGTAGATTCTTGTCAAACAAGAGTAGTAAGACTCCTCTATTATTCTTTGATGGAAACACCAAATCAAAGATTCCAATTGAAGTTAATGAGCATAATTTTACAACAATGGTTCCAAAGGGTTGTCAAGCTCGTTGTCTTATGGAACTTGTATATATTACAATTTCTCAAAGAGTAAGTGTCAAGTGGAGACTTATTCAAATGGAAGTATACAAGAGAGAAGGTGCTATTAGTACTTATGCATTCCCTAAATCTGATGAATATTCAGTTGAGAATAACAAGGAAGATCTTGATACAGAAAATGTAGATATGGAAGAATCTGAAAATGAAGAAGAAGAAGTTGTTGAAGAAGTAGAAGAATCTGATAATGAACAAGAACAAGAACCAGAGCCAGAACCAGAGCCTGTAAAAGTTGTAAAAAAGAAGAGAGGAACAAAGTAAAAATAAAAAAAAAATGAATAAATATAAAAATCAAATAATAAAATGAATAATTTAAACCTGGTATTTAACTTTACTTATAATGAAAATATTTTAGAAAGTATTTTTCTAAAATATTTACCATATCACAAATTTTACATTCTTTCTTCAAAAGAATTTAAATTGAAATTTGAAAAAGAAGAAACTATAATCCAATTTCTAATATCTAGAACAAGCATTTACTTTTACAAATTTGTATCAATTCATCTACAAGTTGATAATCATACTTTTTGGGCTGTGAAAATAAATTTATTTAGAAATCTAATGCAATTTGATAATCAAACGATGAATATTTTGCAAGTTTTCAGACATATAAAAATACAAAAAAATACACATAAAATTAAAAATTATTTAAATATAAAATTTACAAACTTTTTAAATCATAAAACAAATGTTTTAATATACAAAAATTATATTAATACAACATGTATAAAAATACAAAGTGAACAATATTCATTTCCTGTTATGAATATACATGATAAATTTATAACTTCTATAGTAAAATACTTTATATACGAAAATGATAATATAAAAATTAATTTAAATAATAATAAAATACTTTGTTTAATGTATAAAGAAAATAACAAATTTCAAGTTTCTCATAAATATATGGATTATATAACAAATGTATTCAATATGACCAAAATCAATTTAGAATATTTACATTTAAATTATATAAACGAATGTGCCAAAATCATTCAAAGACATTTGATCGAATCGATGTATAATAACAAGTACAAATTATGTCGTGAGATATGTTACAATACATACTTTAACGAACTTAAATTAAATTAATTTGTAAAATTAATTTTATAATAAAAATATAAATGAAAGTTTTAGAAATAACTGATAATAATTTTAAAAATCAAAAACTTAATTTAAATAAACCAGGATTACTTTTAGTAAGAGCAGATTGGTGTGGTCATTGTAAAAGATATATGCCAACTTTTGAAAAATTGGCTCAAATGTTTCCCCATAATGGGGATTTTTTAATTGCTCATATTGAGAGTGAAGAAGTTAAAAAACCAAATGCAGATAAAGCTTTAAGTAATTTTGTAGAGTATTATCCTACAATTCTTTTTTTTGATAAAGATGGTAATATAGTTCAAAAATTTAATGGTGATAGAGAAAATTTACCTGAAATGTTAAAAAAAATTTGTTCAATGTACAAAGTTTGTAAAAAAATGTAATTAACTAACAATGTCTTTTCCTAATTTATATAATTTTTGAAAATATAACCATATAATTGCCTTTTGTGTTCTAGATATATTTGAACTTTTCCAAATACCTTTTAATTTTAAGCCGTATAACACGTGTTCTTTAGGAATATTAATATTTGTATCAAAATTTAAAAAGAAAATTTCATCGCAATTTAAAAGTCTATTAGCATAAGGATCAATATATTCTATAAATTGTTGAATAACTAAACGTGGATTACCTTTTCTTATCAATTCAATACTTGATTTTGAGAGAGATACATCACTTTTATAAAGAGGAAATGTTTCCATTAAATAATCAAATAACTTGTCTATAGTTTGATTAAATAATTTGATTTTATAAATCTTATCCATTCTAATATATAAATCTAATTTTTTTTTTTAATTTTTTTTTAAGTTTTACAAAGCTTTGTAAAAAAAAATTAAAAAAATTTTAAAAAAAGTATAAATACAATGACTTTACTAACTTATTTAGTAGAAAAAACTATAGAAAAACCATGGGATTATTCTGATTTTGGACTTTCTGCAAATATTTCAATTACTCTTGAATTTATAGAAAAATATATTGATAAACCTTGGATATGGCATGATTATGGTTTATCTTTAAATACAGTAATCAAACCAGAATTTGTAGAAAAACATTTTGATAAACCATGGTGCTGGAATAAAAATGGTTTATCAAGAAATATTTCAATAACAATGGATTTTGTTGAGAGAAATATAGATAAACCTTGGGAATGGGGTATATATGGGTTGTCCCTAAATGGATCTATAAATGACAATTTTGTAGAAAAATTTATAGATAAACCTTGGTTTTGGGGCAATTTTGGTTTATCAAATAATCCGTCTATTTCAATTGATTTTGTAGAAAAACATATTGATAAACCTTGGTGTTTTGAAAGTTTATTAACTAATCCGAATATGACTCCTGAATTTATTAAAAGGCATTTAGATAAAGATTGGTCTTTATTAAGTTTAGATTTAGATGAAAATACTGATGATGATCAGATACAATTACGTTTAATAAGAATAAATAAAGCTTATAAAGATGTTTTTAAATCAACAACTTATAGTTCAAATGATAAACATTTATATGATTTTTACGATAGAAGAAATCAGATTAATAAATATAATTATGTTTGCAGAAGTGTAAATTTAAATAAAAAAATATTAAATAAATATATAGATAAAGAAATAAATTGGTTTCTTTTATCAAATAATTCTGCTTTAGATCCCTTTTTGATTGTAGAAAAAAAAGATAAACCATGGTGTTGGGATAGTTTATCATCAAATAGTTTTTGGATTGCAGAAAGAAATTATAAAAATAAAAAAGAAGAAGCTGCAAGAATTATACAGAAAAATTGTCAGAATTGGCTTTGGAAACCTATTTGCAAAGATGGAAGATTAGGAATTAATCCTAGGTTATCTTTAAAATTATTTAATTTAAGCTAAAAATACGTTATTTTATTATTTAAATTATTTATATGGATAATAAACAAATCAAAATAGAATTAGAGAATAATGGATTTTATGGTACAGCATTTCGATTATGTGATAACTGGTATGATTTTATAGATTTATCATCTAATCAGGAAAAAGCAATTAATTATCTAGAAATAGGAGCTCATTATGGAGCAAATTTATTATCTGTAGCTAAAACATATGGAAAACATGAAAATAGTAAACTATATTGTATAGATCCATGGGAAGATTATGAAAATTACAATGAATATAAAAATGAACAAAAAAGTATATATCAATTTTTTGCAGAAAATGTATATTATTCTGGTCATAAAGATAAAATTTTTATAATGAAAGGTTATTCTAGTAAAGAAATTTTAAGATTTGATGATAATTATTTTGATATAATATATATTGACGGTAATCATAATCCGGAATATGTTTTAGAAGACGCCGTTTTAAGTTTTAGAAGATTAAAAAATGGAGGAGTAATGATTTTTGATGATTATGGATGGGGAGGAGAAGAATGTACAAAAAAAGGTATAGATGCCTTTACCAGTGTTTTTAAAGATAAAATAGAACTTCTTGGACACAAAGATAGTCAATTGTTTATTAAAAAAATAAATATTAATTAATTTTTTTCAACTTAAATTTGACAAAATAATAAGTTAGATTAGTGTATAAACATATAAAATTATATAAAAATATAAATAAACAAATAATTAAATCTCCAAAAGAGGGTGATAAAATGCTTATAAAGCTTGTAAAAAAAATTGGTAAAATGTAAATTTTTTTAAATAAAAGATTTTTATAAATACCACGAGTTATTGTAAAATATAAAATCATGTTTCTAAAAATTAAATTATCTACAAAATACAAATTCATAGAATATAAATGTATTATCCAAATTAATCCCCATAATAAACTAAATATTTTTGTGTAATAAAAACCATTTCTAGTTATATATTCCCAAAATTTTGTTTCATCATCGGCTTTTCTAGATATACATAAAGTATAAAAACTATTTGAATAGTCTATAGAATTTAATTTATGATAATTTTTATTGATAAAGATGTCTCGTAAATTATTTTTAGCTGTATTCAAATCAATAACTTTAAACATATATTTAGCATTATAATAATAGGATAGTTGTATAGCCTTGTAGTAGTAGTATACGTGGTTTTTTAATATATACATTATATAAGTAAAAAGTAGATTTTTAAATAACAAATTGAAATGATCAATTTTTATAACGTTATAAAACAATTGATCATCTTGATCAAATAAGTATGAAATATTTATTATATTTGGATCCAAATACTTTATTACACAAAAATATAATTTTACTTTTAAATAAATCAAGTATTCGTGTTTAATTTTGTAATATTTTCTAACATAGTAAAATTTACGCAAATAACTAAAAATGGCATTGTTAATACTTGGAAAACTAATTATAGGTATTGTAAGATAACTTATAGAATAAGATATAGTGTATAATAAAAATCTATCAATTATTTCATTTTCATATACTACAGAATCTAACAACTTTGATTTATTATTTATCAAATTTACATTGAATACGAAATTATAAATAGATTCCCAAATAAAGGCCAGAGATAACAAATCAATTTAATATTTAAAATAAAATAAAAATGAAAAAAAAATGAAATGAAAAAGTGTAGCATGCAAAGTAATAATAATTGGAGAGAAGATATTGAATATAATAAAACTGGGCAAATAATTAAAGAAATAGATGATTTAATTGGTACAAATAATGATGATACAAAGATAAAACTTGAAAAATTGATCGCTAACAATTCATGGAATGATAAAAATGAAAGACTCATTGCTTCAATTGGCGAAAACGCTGTATCATATAAATGGTTGCATGAAAAAAGTGCTTCTTTTTATACATCTATTAACATGATTCTTAATATTGTGGTTATAATTTTTTCAACTGGACTTTCTGCTCAGACATTTTTCCCCGAAGAGTCTAATTCTGCTTTAGAAATTTCAAAGAGAATTTTTATATATATTACAAATGTTTTGACTGTTGTAATGAATTACTTGAAATTTTCAGAATTAGCTTCTAGTCATTCTGAAATAGCCAATAAATTTTCTGAATTGTATCATGATATTCAGCAGCAGTTGTGTATGTATAGAAAGGATCGTTATTTAGCAACAAAATATATTCAAGAAACTTTTAAGAAATATGATAGTTTAGTTGTTTCAGGTCCCGATTTGAGTCCTTATATAATCAAAAAGTTTAAAACTACATTTAAGAATAGCAATGTTTCAATGCCTGATATTGCTGATAAGATTCAAAAAATTGAAATTATTACTGAAAATAATCCAGATAGTAATCCAAATATAGATTTGTCGGAAGTTTCAACCAAAGTTAATATGACAAATAATTTAAAGAATATGACAAAAATAAATAGTTTGTGTATTGAGGGAGATATTACAGATGATGATTTAAAAAAAATGAACATTGATGATATTGAAAATTTAAAAACAAAAGGATTATTAGCAAAAATGAATTGGGAAAATCAAAGATATACAAGCTTCAAATAGAGAAATTTTTTTATTTATATAAATTATTATAAAATGAAAAAAGATATTTTAAAATTTAGAGAATGTTTTGATATAAAAAGAAAAAATCCAGAATTTTATACTTTGTTAGAAACATATTTAACTGTAAATCCAGATCAAGATGAAGAACTATTACTTGAAATTTTTTTAACTGAACAAGGTAAATTAACAGATATAAAAGACTTGGAAACATATATGAAACCTGTTTTTGAAATTTTAGAAGCTAGAAAAAGTCCTGGATATCAGAAACGTATTGAATCTATTCAAAAAGAACAAGATGAAGAAGAAAAAAAATTTCAAGAAAAATATAAAAAAATTCAAGAAAAGGCACTAAAAAGAAGGGAACAAGCAGCAATCAAGAAAAAAGAAAAAAAAGAATCTAAACCAAAAAAAGAATCTAAACCAAAAAAAGATAAGCCAAAATCTAGTTCAAAAAAACAAAATTAAACTTCAAATAAAAACTGAAAATTTTTTAATAAAATTATTTATATATGAATTTTATTTCTAAATCAGATGCTTTGACAGAATACATAAATAATAACGATATACTTATATGTAATAATAATATAACAAAATATTTTTTAATAAAAAAAGGGAATCAAAATGAAAATTATAAAGAATTTTTAAGATTAATAAAAAATGATAAACAACCAAAATTTTATGAATATATTCATTCTAATAATTATTGTACTTTATTTTTTGATGTAGAAATATGGAAAAATGAAGATGAAAATTCATTCTTTAATAAAAACCATGAGATAATAAATATTATTAAAAAAGCGTTAATTAATTGGAAACCAAAATGGGAATTTAGATTTTTAATTCTTGAAAGTCATAATACTTCTAAATTTTCATATCATATAATTTGCAGAATAAGAGATGAAAATGAGAATAATATTGTATTTAAATCAGTAACTAATCTTAAGGTGTTATATAATTTATTGAATTTTAAAAATTATAGAGAAAAGAAGAACGGAAAACCATATAATATAATTGATCCGAGTGTTTATAGAGATGGTATTTTCAGAACTATTTATTCTTCAAAAAATGAAGAGAATAGACCATTGATTAAAAGTGAGTTATCAGATGATTTTTTTGATGAACGTGAAACTTTTGTATCATTTTATGATTATGATAATTATACTATATTTTCATTTAACGAAGAAATAAAACAAAACGCAAATGTAGATTTAAGAGTAAAGAACAAATCAATTATAAAAAAAGAACATGCTGATTTAATATATAAATTTATATCAAAAAATTATGGTCAGTCAAGAGATAATATTCGTGAGATATTACTTGATACAGATTTAAATTGTTTTGTTATACCACTTAAACAAACGTTTTGTAACTTTATAGAAGATTACCATCAAAGTAATAATCAATATATAGTAATTGATAGACAATCATCAAAACAAAAATGCCACGATGAGCTATGCAAGGATTCAAAATATAAAGAATTGAATGGTGAAAAATATCCTATAGAACTAGCTCATATTTTTAAAGAATATTTTAAATTGGATGAAGAATTAATAGATAAAGCAAAAGAAGAATGTAAGGAATTTATCCGTGCAAATTTTGACAATGAAGTTGAAGTAATAAACTTTGATAGAGATACAAATACATTTACTGCACCATCAACATTAAGAAATATTATAAATTTTAATGGGAAATGTCCTAAATGCAATGTAGAACATCAAATAAATATTGACGGATATTGTATGGTATGCACAGAATGTTCAAGTGTTTTTCCTAATAATACACTTATTCCTGTAGGTAGAGACTATAACACACTTACAAATTTTTGGACTCAATTTAATATAGTAATAAATAATAATACAATAATTAACGGAGAGGAGTCATTTAATTGCGATGTTGAATTGGACATTTCCATATTAAATGATGAAAAATTGACAAAATTATTTAATCAGACCTTGGATGGACATAAGATTACAACTTTAGCAGAAATTTTAAGTATAATTTGTCCAAATTTTAAATATTCAAATGGTATTTGGTATACATTTAATGGAAATATATGGGAAGAAGATATAGAAAGTATATATATGAAACATAATATAATAAACATTGGAGAATATTTAAATAAAATATTTAGATTTTATGAAAATAATGTAGTATATAAATTATTATTAGATAACATTAAAAAATTAAATACAAAATTATATAAACCATCAATAAAAAATGATATAATATCAGAGGCAAAAATGTTCTTTTTGGATAAACATTTTTTAAAACTTTTAAATTCAAAGAAGCACTTAGTACCATTTACAAATGGAGTATACGATTTAATATCAAAAGAATTTAGAAAATCTGTAAAAGAAGATTATATAAATCTTACATTAAGTTTTAATTATAATAATAATGTAAATAATCCAGAAGTTTGGAGTTTTATAAATAAAATTTTACCAAATTCATGTATAAGAGATTGGGTATTAAAAAAACTCAGTGAATGTTTAAATGGTGATATACCAAATACTCATTTCTTAATGTTTATTGGTGATGGAGCCAACGGTAAATCACAATTGCTTAATCTTATGAAATTGGCAATGGGAGAGCTAGCCGAAAAGGTTGAAGTTACATTACTTACACGAAAACGAAATAATGCCAATGAGGCAAATACAGAAAAAATTAAACTATTAAACAAACGGTTTGCATTCTTATCAGAACCTGAGGACGGAGAAAAAATCAATATTGGTCTTTTAAAAGAGTTGACTGGTAGTGAAGAAATTATTGCCAGAGGTCTTTATCAAGAATCTGTTAGTTTTGTTATGGAAACCAAACTGTTTTTAGCTTGTAATGAACTACCTGAAATCAAAGGTGAGGACACTGCTCTGTGGAGAAGAATTCGTGTGGTAGATTTTCCAAGTCGTTTTACTGACGAACCAAAAGAAAGCAATGAATATAAAATTGATCGTACATTGCCTTCAAGAATGCGAGAAGATATTACATGGCGTCAAACATTTATAAATATACTTTTAGATTACTACTACAAAGAAGTGCATGAACCAGATGAAGTCAAAATGAGAACAAATGAATATCGTCAAGAAAATAGTGAATTTGAAGCTTGGCTAGCAGAAAATATAGAATGTAAAGAAAATTCCATTTTAGAATTAAAAGAAGTATGCGAGTCATTTTTAGGTGTACAAAAAGTCCATTCAAAGTTGAGTAATAAATACAAAAAAGAAATTGAAAAATGGATAAAGGTTTATTATCCAAAAGAAAATAATTTATATCAAAGAAGTACGTTTAATGGAAAGAGATATGATGGTTGGATCAACTTTCAATTTAAAAAGTTTTAAAAGTATTCTAAATTTCCATTTTTATCCTTAACTTAAAAAAATTTTAAAAATTTTATTCATAAAAGTATTCAGTACGTCATAGTACGCCAATAGTACGCCAATTTTCATTTTTGGCGTACTATTTTTTTTTTGTTTTTTATATCATTAAGTATTCTTAATTTTTTTAAAGTTTTTCAAGTTAAGAATAAATAAAAAAAAATAGTACGCCAAGTACGCCAATTTTGAAACTTCCGGTTTAGAAAAATGAATTTTTATTAAAGAGCAAAAAAATTACAAAAATAAAAAAAAAGAAAAGTTTTGGAAAATTGGCGTACTTGGCGTACTAATTTTTTTCCTTAAGGAATAAAGATGAAAAATAGTAAAACCTTTAAGAATACTTAATGATATAAAAAATAAAAAAA
>JACCDX011127008.1_pt1 | contig 51239 bp, 38 predicted proteins | sample 7449681 | NCBI WGS metagenome assembly JACCDX01 (sample SAMN15323450, study PRJNA562643) | freshwater metagenome | isolation source: river surface water | place: USA:Blue River Watershed | collected 2017-08-18
ATGCACTTCTTGAAGATGCTAGACGTGGAAATCCAGGAGTTGTTATCAATGAACAACTTCAAAAAGCACACATGGAACATTCTGCTGCAACTGCATCTGAAGTTGTCAGACTTTCTATGGAAGCTCTTTCAAATGCTGTTATTGCTGCTAAGGTTACCCCTGAAGAGATTGTCAATACCGCTATTAAGCTTGCTTCACAAAAGAATTTTGTTCAATTAGTTAAATTGGCTCAATTAGGCAATGGTAGAAGAGAAGTAATTGCTGGCAGAAGAGCATTCCATAACATTGATACCAATCTCAATTCAGTAGCAGCTATTTATAATGAACTTGGCAAGATCAATACTGTATCTGCCGCTGACATTAAAGATATTTTTGCAAGCACAGAATCCAAAAAGTCTGCTGTAATTGGTGTTGTAACTGCTTCTGCTCAGTCAAAGATCAAAGATGCTAAGATCAACCCAAGTGTTGTTGCTTCTAGCCATTCAAGATCTGATGTTCTTAAGGCAGCTTTGGCATCAATCGATGCAGAAGAAGTAAGCAGAGAGCATCTTAAAACATCATTAATGGCTTTTGCTGCATCTGCAGAAGATTCTTTAGTAACTCCATCTGAGGTTGTTGCATCAATTTCTGAAATTTCTTCTGATGATCTTGCTGCTAGAATCGAGTTAGCAAAATCTGAAAGCAATGTAAACAACAGAGTTACTGCAAGAGCTAGAAAAGATTTTTATGGTTCACAAAGATTTGCTGCACAAGTTGACATTACAGAAAACACAATTGGTTGGTTAGCTGATTATGCTATTGAGTTTAATCAATCTTCGAAATCAGTTGCAGAAGCAGCTTCTATGGCTGTTCAGAATCCTAGAGTTGCAGAAAATCTTGTCAATAGACTCATTGAAGCAAATGTAAAGACTTCTGCTGTACAAATTACAGACGAAAAGGTTGTTACTAAGAGAATCACCTGTACTGTTGATGACCTTGGTGGAATTGATCCAAAGTCAGATGATTTTGAAGATCAATTTAGACAAAAAGCTATTGATCTTTTAGCTGGCAATGGCTACACAGTTGATCCAAACACATTCTCATTGAATGATGTATCTGTATCTCCAGATGGTTATATTACAGCTTCTGTGACATCAAGATTTACAAAGACTTTCAAAGTAGATTCAAACATGCCAACTGAAGATGGTTCTATGGTCGAAATGCCACAAGATGCCGACACAATTGTAAATACAGACGCAGCACAAGAACTTAGAGCAGCTAAGAGAAAAGAAATTCTTTCTAGATTTGCTCAAGTTATGCCAGGTATGGGAGTACCTTCTATGCCAGCAATGCCAGGAAGTGAAATGGGCGCTGGTTTATCAGCACTTACCACTCCTATGGCTGATATCACAGAAGAGCAAAATACAGACACAGACGAGATCCCTGAGCCAGGCAAGAAGCTTCCAATTGGTACTATCTGCCCAGCTTGTGGAAGCAAGAATGTAGATTTAGCAAATGGAAAGGGTCATTGTAATTCATGTAACACAGACATGGAAATTACTTACCAAATTACCCTTAAGCCAAATAGTGATTCAGACATTGATAAATCAGCGAATGAAGATGCTGAGCCTGCAGCTGAAGCTGTAGCTCCTGAAGCGCCAGCTCCTGATTTAAGCGCAGCTCCTGCTGCACCGGCTATGCCAGCAGCTCCTGCTGCACCAGCTATGCCTGGTATGCCAGCAACCCCTGGTTTAGGCGGAGGAGCAATGGCTGGAAATTCATTCCCATTAATGGTAAGAATTTCTTATACTCAAGATCCTGAAGTATTTATTTCCGCTACATCGCCAGATTTTGACAACAGAACTGCTAAGCTTTTACCTGTAGGTCATATCTGCCCATCATGTGGTAATAGAGAAGCAAAGCTTGTCAAAGACAACAGATTCTGCTACAACTGTGGCGAGGTTTATATACCTAGAGTTCACAAGTCAAGCAAAGATCCTAAGAGAGTTTCTGTAAGTATTGACAAAATTGTTTAATAATTAAAAAATAAATAGGCTCTGTTTAGGCAGAGCCTATTTATTGCTGTATAAGTTGCTTTAATGTCTGTAAAAATCATTCTATAAAACTTAGTCTTCAAGATTTTTTGATTTTTTTGCAGGTTAGAGGGAATATTTTTCAGAAGAAGCAAAGAGAAGGGAGCAGACACTATGGCTAAAAATAATGATAACGTCCAGAACAATGCTCTTAAACGTGCGATGAGAATTGCAGAAATTCGTGTTGAAGATGCTGAGGACATGCAAGCATGTGTTTCAGATCTTGTAAGAACCTCGAGTTTGGGTCTTAATGTAGACACAGCACGAATTGTAGCATCAGCTTATAGAGAAGCAATGATGCCTGCAGCACTTGAAGCCGAGGGAATTAATCCTGATGAGTTTATTGAGCAACCTTTTGGATCACAAATGACGGCTGCAAACTTCGCAGATGATACAGATGCCGAAGAAATGAAAGACGAGCATGATGACGAGGATTCTGATGATTCAGAAGATCACGCCGATCATGAAGATGATTTAGGCATGGAAGATGGCGGCGAAGAAAACGACAATGTTGCGACTCTCGAAGTGGAAGTACCTGCTGATAAAGTAGATGAATTCCAAGAAGCTCTCGAAAAAGCAATGACCGAAGTATTCGGTGATGCTGGTGAAGTTGCAGAGGACAAGGAAGACATGTCTTCCGATATTAAAAAATATGAAGAAGATGTTGAAGACGCTATGTCTTCAGTAACTGCAAATAGGAAGGTGCAAACAATGAGTAAAAATGCGCGCGCACAACGCGAAGCAATTCTCGCATCTCTCAACACCCGTGTAGCATCAGATATGGAGTTCAAGGGTAGCTACGAGAATGAGGGCGAGTATGCTAAAATGACCATGACAAATAGCGAAGGCAATAGCCTCCGCGATCAGAATCCTGAATTCAACAAAGTAAACGTTCCAACCCTCAATGGCGAAAATCTTGGCTTTGATAAAGAGTTTGTTGCAACCAAGCTCGAAGGCCAGATTGATGATGTAAATGCATATAAGGTCAATTTTGATCCTATGTCATATGCAACAGCAGAAGGTAATTCTTTACCAGAATTCGAAGATTTTGAAGTTCCTACTCAGACAGATATGACTAGCAGAAAGAATACTGTTACAGCATCTGATTTAACTGCAGAAGAAGCAGCTGAAGAAGAACTTTACAATAGCCTTGTACAGGCTGGTGTTTCAAACGATACTATTTCTAATCTTACATTCGCAGAAGGCCTTGAGCTTTACAAGCAAATCACTGCTTCTAAAGTTAATGAACTTGCAAGATATGCAGGTGAAGTTAATATTGAAGTTGCTAAGGAAGAAGAAGAAGCTTCTTATGGCATGATGACAAATGATGAAGATGAAGATGACGAAGCATCCATGGACATGGAAGCCAAATGGGCTACCTTTGCCAAGGAATCAGAAGTATTCAGAGCTCGTTTGAAGACAGCTTACGGTGTCTCCACAAAACTTTGCCTCGCTGGTCTGCTTGATCAAGATGAAGTCGAGTCCAATGTTGACTTGTGGATGAATGACGGTCTTACCGTCAAAGCAATGCTTGCATCTGGCGCTCAAATGTTGAGAATGTCACAGACTGCAGAGCAGCGTGTTGCGTCAGCACATGCTGAGAAGAGTGTTCGCACTGCATCAGCTAATGGCGTAGCTACAATACCTGGTTATTCAGGTACAACAAGCAATGTGTCCACTGATCTACAGCAAGCATTAAAGAGCATTTTTACAATGCCACGTCTTGACGATTAGTTTTCACAAATTTTTGTTTTATAATCCTTTAGGAGGAAATTCCAGAAATGGCGATTAAAGAACTTATTAATGTGTTCCCATTCAACTATCCTGTTGATAAGAGTACCGCTTTTTACAGTGGTATGGTTTTAGCAAGAGGAACCGACGGTTTAGTTGTTAAGGCTAACCGCGCAACTGTTGCTCATCAGAGCGCAGGTGCATATGTTGGTCTTGCAGCTGATGACAAGAATACAACCGGTGTTACATTTATTCAGGCTGATCCAGTTGGTTCATCCTACGTTGATGCTTCAGGCGTTCTTCAGGCAGCAAACAATGGTTGGTTTGTAGGCATCAAGCGTGGTCTCGCAGACAACGCTGCATTCGATGAAACAGTAACCGGCCCAACTGACCTTACATCTGGTTCCACAGGCTACCAAGGCCCAAGACGTGGTGTTGGTGTTTACCAAGCTCCTGGTCAGTTTGTAACCGATATGGTTGCTAACTTCAGAACTGATGACTCCAACTCAACAGTTGTTTCAGATGCAGCATACACATCATGGACAACCAATGACCTTTTGACCTACGGCGCTGGCGTTAACGCTGGTTACCTTGTCAAGGTCAACACTGCAGCTACAAGCATGGGTGTTACCGTTGCTAAGCTTGACAGATACGATTCAGCGGCAGGCCTCTGGTACATCACCCTTATCTAGGCTGATTACTAGGCTAACTTAAAGCTTAAGGAGAATACTAAAAAATGAGTATTGTAAAGAACGCGAAGAGCGTAAATGAGCAGAAGGAAGCTGTTATCGCAGCTGCTCTTGATACAGCCGAAGGCCGTGTTGCACTTGCACAGGCAATGGTTGAACCAATCAAGACTTCCTTGATGTACCAGGCCATCGGCCGCAAGCTTCTCATGGTTGATGAGCTCCCACAGGGCGCTCTCCCACGCTATGAGAGAGATATCGCAGTTAAGTCTGCTGTTATCCCTAAGAGAGGTTCCGTACCTACACATGTTGTTGAAGCAGAAGAGCTCCTCGTTCCAGTTATCGAGATCGCTTCCAACCCAACAATCAAGTTGAACGAAATCCGCTCAAGAAGATACTACATCGTTGACCGCGCACAGGTCCGTGCTAAGGACTCCCTCCAGCGCCAAGAGGACACTGAAGTGTTCTCAGTTATCAACGCTGCAGTTCCAGCTGACCACAGCATCTCCGTAACAGGTACTCTTCAACCAGATAACATCAACCTCGCGTTGACACTTATCGAAGAGCACGAACTTATCGGTGCTAAGATCGTTATGCATCCTCAAAGATACAAGGATGTTCGTATGTGGGGCAAGGACTTCTTTGATGAAGCAACCCAACGCGACATTCTCATGACCGGTCTTTATGGTCACCTCTACAGCGCTGACATCCACGTCAGCACCATGGTTCCTAAGAACGCAGTTTACGTTCTTGCTCCTGCACAGTTCGTTGGTGCAATTCCTGTTCGCCAGGACATCACCGTTCTTCCTGCAGACGATCCAAAGAGACTCCGCCTCGGCTGGGTTATCTTCGAGGAACTCGGCTTCGCAGTAATCAACGATTACGCTGTAGCAAGAATTCAAGTCAGCTAGTCTGATTTTTGAATCGAATAATGGGAGGAGATTTATTCTCTTCCCATTATTTTTTTATTACCCACTTTAAACAGTGGGTAATTTTATTTTATGTATAAATGATATATCGTTTTAAAATAAAGAGTTTTAGATATGTCAGAACAAGAAAATTTATATAATAACATTCTTAATTGGATTTCAAATAATCAAGATAAAGTAGTTGCCGCACAAAAAATCGCCAAGAAAATTGATGATTTAAAATTAATTAATTCTCATAGAGCTTTACCATTTCAAATCACACCTGTAGACAATGATTCAGAATTGTTTGACTTAACTGTATACATGGATCATCCAAAGATTGGTTCATTTGAATTGTCTATCATTGACGAAGGCGTATCAATTAAAAATTTAGATAAATTAGATGAAAACTATAACATTCACAATCATGAAGAAATAAATGAATTTATTGAAAAATTTTATGATGAAGATGTAAAAACATTTACAGAATTAAGAAGCGCTGTAGAGTCAAGAAACTACACAATTATAAACAAAATAATTTCAACAGAATTAAAAAAATATAAATCTATTGTTGAACCCGAACTTAAAACAATTAAAAAATATTTGACCACTACAGAAAACACAGGATTGACAAATCCTTCTGATGGCACTGTTTCTTACCTGAATAGAGTAATGGGTAGATGGGACTTAGCGTTACTATGGTCTCCTTGCCCATTTGTAGTTGTTTCTGATCCAGAAGAAACTGAAAAACTTCAAGATAAAATTTATAATTTTAAAATTTTAGAACAAGATGCATGTGCATTAATTAACAACATGCAAAAGCTTTGTGCATTATCCGATATGGACGTAGAAATCAGAACAGATAGTAAAGATTCAGAAATGGATGCATCTGGCTGGGTAACTTTTGATGAGTTAGGAATTCCAAAAATCGGCCCACTTATTCATGCAGTAAAAATCAATGTCTATTCAAAATTTGAAGGCAATCTCAGAAAAGAGCAACCTTCAAGCGGAATTCTTTTAGGATGAGAATAGCTCTTTGTGGCTATTATGGCAAAAATAATTTTGGTGATGACATGATGGCAAATTTGCTATCAGAAAAAATTTCTCAAAATAAACATATTATTAAATTATATTCAGATTGCAGCAATGGAACTTTGGATTATCAAAAGTCATCTTTTTTAGATTCAGATGTAGTTGTTATCGGTGGTGGAGGCATTATAGACAATAAGTTTTGGGCGCTTAATGAAGTTAATTTACCAAAACTTAAAGAAAGTGGCAAACCTATTGTTTTCTTAAATGTAAATATCTACAATGAGTCTTTGAATAATTCACAATTTATATCAAATTTATCTGATCTTAACGCAAAATGGTGGGTAAGAGATAAATTTTCTTTTGAATCATTAAAAAAATTAAATTTTGATATAAAGTATTTACCAGACATACTTTTTTCCTCAAAAGTTGAAAATAAAAATAAAATTAATAAAAAATTATTAAATATTTTTTTAAATTATTATGCTTTCAAGCCAGCATTTGATAATGAAAATGTTGCCAGCTGGATTGAAATGCAAAGTAAATGTAAAGAACTTGCATCGTATTTGGATTGGTTGACAACTTTTGGATGGAACATTCAGTTGGTTCCTTGTCAAAGTTCACAAGAAATTGATGACAGAATTATTTCTGCTTACATCTATGGATTATGTAAAAATAAATCAAAAATCTCTTGGATAAGCAAACCAACTAACTGGAGAAATATTTTAAAAATTGTTTCAGATAGTGATTTGATAATAAGTCAAAGATATCATTCATCTGTTGCTGCAATGCTTTATGGAGTTAGATTTGTAGATATAACTCACCATGCCAAAAATATTGAGTTAATAAAAGATGCATCTATTACAGCTAGTGGCGTTGATTTAAAAAATTTAAATAAAAATAATTTAATTAATGCAACAAGATATGCTGAATTTAACTCTAACTATAAAAATAATATTATTAATTACAGAACAAATGCAATGAAGCTTTGGAAAGAATTCGAAATTGAGTGGGACAATTTAACAAAAGATTTGGAGAATAAAATATGATTAATTTATTTATAGCTTTAATCGCCTTTATTGCATTGGTATGGCTTGCTTGTATTTATTTAAATTTCAAGAATAGAAATAACGACTCACATTGTGGGAACCCTGGCGGATCATCAAATAAATTTGATTATTTTTTAACGATTTTCATTGATTGTATTTTATACATCCCTAGAGCAATCTATTCCAAGTTTAAAAAACCCATTCATGTAGATGCAAAACCCACTTCTAGCAGCGCCATAAAAGTTGCGTTTATTGGCAATTATGGAACTGCCTGTGGAATCGCTACATATAATGAATATTTGACTTCAGAATTGAAGCATCATGTTGACTTGAGACTTTTTGCCGAATACAATGGTGATGACAGATCTGAAAGAATTCCAGGAGATCCAGCCTGGGTTACAAGATGTTGGACTAGAAATCAGCATCCTAAATCAGATTTAATTTATGCAATTGATTCTTGGAAGCCAGATATTATTCATTTTTCTCATGAATACGGCATTTGGCATAAAGCTTATTTTTTCACCCAACTAGTTTCAACCTTTAAAATGAAAGGTTACAAAGTAGTATCAACTATGCATTCAGTTTATGAGCATGTTGACAAGCTAGTTTCAGAATCTGCTGTTCCAAATATTGTAGTTCATACAGATCAGGGTAAAATCACTTTAATCAAAAAAGGCATTGAGCAAGAAAGAATCACTGTGATTCCTCATGGTACTAAAATTTTTGATGGCACAGGTGATAATCCTGAACTTTTACCTGCTTTATGGAACACATGGAATTCTGACTACACAATTTTTCAGCCAGGTTTTCTATTCCCATACAAGGGTCATTCTAGATTATTAAAAGCAGTTGCTCTTCTAAAAGAAAAGTATCCTGATATTCATTATATCATCCAAGCATCTGAAAATGAATTAAGCATGAAAGAGCATGATGAACTTTATTATAAACTTGTAATTGAATGCGAAGAGTTAGGCATTACTGGAAATGTAACTATTAATAGAGGTTTTGTTTCTGAAGATGTTTTGCTATCATTAATCAGAACAGTTAAGCTTTGTGTTTTGCCTTACGCAAATCATCCAGAACACGATGTTAGAGCCGCTTCTGGTGCCGCTAGAATGATAATACCTACAACCACCCCTTTAATCGTCTCTGGTGTGCATCTATTTGATGATTTAGAGGGTGTTGTGCCAAGAGTCCGTGATGATTTTGAATTATATCAAGAAATTGATAATATTTTTAGTAATTATGAAAAATGCTCTACTGAGCAAATATCAAAGAGAAAAGAATTTTTAAGAAATACTTCTTGGGAAAATGTTGCCTTTTTATTGGCTGCATATTACCGATCATTGGTCTAACAAAGGTTTTTGAACAATTAATTTATAAAAATAATTATTATAGATTAATTGGAGTTTAAATATGAATAGAAAAGCAGCTATTGATATATTGCTCAATCTTGCAGAACAAGAGAGCAATAAAGGACAATACAGGTCAAGTCAAACATTGAATGATTTGGCTCGTAGAATTGCTTTGTCTTCTCACTTAATCGAAGATAAAAAAGTAATTTCAGCTAGTGTAAGAAAAATGGCTGCCGATCTTATGTTTTCAGAGCAATATAATAAAGCAAAAAAATTATTAAAATTAGCCGAAGATTTAGATATGCTTCAGCCTGAAGTTACAGATTCAGAAGAAGCACCTGAAATACAAAAGATTCCTTCTGATATTATGACCCCTGATGAACAGGCTGCAAAGACAGAACAAGAAATTCTTGATCTCAATAACAGATTAAAAACTGAAAATTTAGATGATTTCACCAAGCAGAGTATTGTTATGAGATTAGAAGAATTGACAGGTCAAGAAATGGCACCTTCTGATTCTTCAATTAAAAACAAACCTTATACACCTGAGCAAAAAGAAGAGGCTACAGACTTAGCAACAAGAATGAAAGCATTGGGTGTTGAAGTTTTAGGTGACAAACTTACAGGTCTCTAAATTCAGAAAAAAATTCTATATCAAAAGGCGGTTCACTTAGTGAATCGCTTATTTTTTTATCTTCAATTTGTTCAGTTTGAATTATAAAATCATTTGCCATAAATACCGGCTTTTTACCAGAGTCATATTGTTCAATAATATCAGAGGCAAACCATCTATTTTCAGCCAATTGCTCTATTAGGTATGTGCAAAGTTCAAATAAATATTCATTTGATTCTTCATCGGAATAATCTTTACACGCTTCTATCTTATCCCTCAAATCAAGTAATTCGAGAGCGTGATGTCTTAAAAGTTTGATAACATCTTCTGGGTTCAATATTGATACTCCGTGATGTATTTTTAATTATTAAATGGTTGCTTACCTGTCAAATCCATTCATAAAATGCTGATTAAAGCTATCTCTTGCATTTGGAGGCAATGTAGATTCCCATTCAGTCAAATCTTCAGCATCTGTTTCTTCCATTTGTGGAGCTGGTCTTCTCGAGTTTCTTACACCCAATCCTATTGCTTCAGCTCTAGCCATGAATACAGTTTGCATTCTTTCCATTTCTGTAGTAGAAATTTCTTTAAGTTCAGCCCTAGATAGACCACCAAATTTTAACATCATGTCTACTTCTATGATAATGGCAGGGACAGGTGAGTTGGCCTGAGCTTCACCATTGAAATATTTTGCTGCTGCATTGTAAAGAGCTGCTGCTTCTGTAGCCCCTAAGAAAATTTTAGGTTGATATTGCTCCCAAATATATTCAACAATTTCAAATTTTAATTTTGATAGAATTTGACCATCTTCATTGGTTTCAAATTCTCTGTCAGGTAAAGTAGCGACCCAAAGAATTGCTTTTTTGAGAATCTCTCTTCTTTCTTGCTCTCCTGCAAGATACACAGTATCATCTGCGCCTTTTCTAAAAGAGTAGGCTTCAATGTTCATCATTTCATGCCAATATAATTCTCTTACACCTACAAAAATAAATGTTTCTTCTAAATCTATTTTAATAATAAATTCATAATTATTTTTATTAAGTTTAGGTAATGATTCAAGCCACTGATCATCTGTTAGCCCAAGATCATCATCTTCATCATCTTCAATATCAAAACCTTGAAATCTATCGTCCATGCCTTACCTTATATCAACTAAAAATTCTGAACAATACCCTGGATTTCTATAACTATTAGTTACTGCACCATCTACAACTCTTGCTATAAATTTAAATGTATGCACATAATTTTTGCCTGCTTCAATGCTAACAATAGGCTTTTGCCAATCTACATTTTGCATTGGAAAATAGAATATATCTCCAAAATAAAGAGTTAATTCACTGGAAACAGGAATATTGAAACTTTGAGTATTTGAAGTATACACTATAGTTCCAGTAACTTTTCTTGAAGTTAGTGTCGCGTATCTTGGGCCTTGAAAAACAACTCTACTATCATTAACTGCAACGGTAGTAAAAGTGTAATCAGAATCAATTGATAAAAAAATACCTGATATTCTTTTTAAATATTCCGGATCCGTTTGCTCATTTCTAATTTTAGTTTGCGCAATAAAATCTTCTTTGCTTGCATATGTTTTGAAATCAATATTACAATCAAATATATTTAAAGATCTATAAGGAATAAACCCTAAATCATCAGACTGGGGTATGTAAGTATTAATTAAATCAATTTTAGGCTTTGGATATGCAAATATAGATTTGCCACCTTTTAAATCTAAAGATAAATTTACTTGCTTCGAATCACTGTTTACATCTATAGAAAACCTTGTCGGGAATAACGGGCCATAATGTTCATTATACGGCACAGTAGAAGTAATCATTAGTGGATAAGATGGCAAAATAATTGATTTATATAGCATCAAATTTGAATCTGTTACATCTGTAACCCCACCATAAGAAGTTAACAATGGTATTTTTAGATTAACAATAGAAATAAAACCATCATTTTCGTAGTGGGTAAAAGTTGACAAAGGATTGAATGTATCTGTAGCTTTAATACCACCATCGCCTTGGTTATTTATAAATGTTTCAGCCAGTAAAAGTTTCCATTTTGGATCGTCAGTTAATACTACCTTAGAGTCAGATACAGAGTATCTTAATGGAGACGCACAATAGTCTGCTAAAGTGTGCATATTCCACACATAGTGATTTAATAAAGGCCCTCTATGTCTGGCCTGAACAAAAAGTTGATCTCTTGCCTGTCCTAAAGGGAATTTATCAGGCAAGGACATAAGGAATAATTGTTGCGATGATCCTGTTGGAATAATTGGCATTATGACTCTTCAATCCTTCCATCAGTGATGAGTAGCCATTTTCGAGCTAGAGCTCTTACTATTTTATAGTGAACACTTCCTATGTTTTCAGATGTAATTGGCAAAGGCTTGTCTGATTCATTAGACTCATAAATATTCCAAGTTGTAAAAAATCTTAAGATAATCATTTTACAAAATTTTGATATTTGAATAATTGGCTTTCCAGTATTGTGATTGATCGCAGTGCATGCTTCCATAACTGCAGACATATTATCAAAATCTCTTCCCTTAGCTTCACAAACGCACTCTAAAGCATCTGTTTCATCTGTATCATCTGGTAGAATTTTCAAACCAACGACATCACCGTCTCTGTTGGAAATTTCTTTAAATTTTATAACTACTCTAAATGTATTTGCGGGATCTACAAAAATTGACATATTTATACCTGATCAGAAAATAGTAACAATGGCATTCCATTTTTTGTTTCTGATAACATTGTAAAAGAAATCTCTCTATTTTGGGTTTGCATATCTCCATCTCCAGTTGAAGGTTGATATGCAATTTCGTCCATTACTATTTTAAAATTACCAAAATCTATCGTAAGACCACCACCATTTAAGGAGCTTGGTCCAGCAATTTTTTCTAAATTACTCCAAAAATCAATAGGAGATCTATATCTTATTGTTCCTGTAATTACTCTTCCCTCTGAAACTAGTGCATAAGGATATGCATTTTCTCTTCTTCTTGTTTGCAAATCTCTGCTTATAGAGTGGGCTGTGTAAACTTCTTTTAATTGATTATTTATAGTTAATGTTACACCAGTGACAGTAAATTCAGGTATTTGTAATCCTTGAAATCCTGAAAGTATTGGATCTCCAAGAGCGGCAGCCAAACCAAAAGAACCAGTAGCCGCATTAGATAAATAAATTTTTACATTTGTTCCATTTACTACTCTTGTTGGATCATGAATCTTAAACATCTGAGATTTTAAACTTTCTTTCGAAGCATGAAGGTCTATTTGTCTATCTCTGAAAATTCTAAGAGCTTTAAAATCAATATTAATTTTTATAGGCGAATTTGCATCTGCAGTTATAGTTAGTTTATCTATCAAACAAGGTGACAATAAGCCCTCTCTTAAAGACAGTAAAGAAAATGCTGGCTCCCTTGCTGGAGCTTGAGCAATGTTATACGGTAGACAAGACAATGTAGATGCGTTTACAGTGTGAGCATATGAAACAGCAGAATTCATCATTAGAGTCCTGGATGCTTTATGTACATTGACAACAGAAATTGTTTCTGGAGTTTCTGAGTCAGTCAAAATTCTGAGACTAAATGGTGTAGGTAGAGGCGCAAAATCAGAAATATTGTCTGTAATAATTGTGGTAGATCCCACACCAACATTTGAAATTAAATTGCCAACAGCGGCAGTGGCAGATCCATAATATGAAAATCTAGTTCTATCCCAAAGAGTATTTATTAAGGGTGTTACCCAGCCTCCAACAGGTTGCATAAGCAATGTTTGCAAAGAGCCATTTATTGAAATTTGACCAATTGATAAATTTGTTGTTTCCGCATTTTCGCCTATGAGTTTCTCTTGAGTAGCTGATTTTTGATCGAGCGTTAATCTGAAAGATTGAGCTTCTAGTATGTTTTTAGCCAAAATATCAGCTGCTGTTGCGTCAATAGAAGTTTCTCTCGGTGAATCAAAAACAAAGGCTACAATGTCATTAAATCCACTGCCTAAATGAGGTATACCTAAGCCTGAAGCATCTTCAACAAAATCGACCATTATGGTGTAGTCTCCACTGTGAACATATCATAAATCGACCAGTATATTGCTCCGCCTTGTTGCGTTACAACATTTGCACCAGGACTTACAGAAACATTTTCAACTCTATCAAAAATTTGATTTTCTGTACCTAGTGGTATTGCCGTGCCTCGCAATGTACCCTGTGGTATTGTTGCCGTAAGAGTAACTGAATCGTTGGTCCCTAATCTAGCGACAACAGTTACTATCATTTCGTTTTTTATTTCTTTTGTATCTGTTGTAGTCAAGCCATAAACAGGTATATCACCTCTTGTAAATACTGATCCTGTTGGACTTGGAAATTCAGATATTTCTGGAATATAAATTCTAAGCCGTCTCGGCTCGAATGTCACTTTCCCTGTTAAATAAACACCCTTTTTAGATGTGGTAACAGTAGTTCTGCCATAATCCAAGAATCCCAAAGTTTGATGATGTAGACTAACGTTATTGGCAAGAGTCCAGTTAGCAGGAACTGGCGATCCAGCATTGGTAGTTGCATATGTATTTGTTCCAGAGTTTGCAATTTGTATCTGTATATTTCCGACTGAAGGATTGGCGCTTAACTTCATAACTACCCAATAATTTGTTGTAGTTGTTTTAAAGTCTCCACATTTTAAAATAAAATCTTGGTAACTCGTGGTCAAATCACCTTGAGAATCTCTTATGATATCATTGAATTCCACTGAATCAAAAGTACTAACCAGTGCATTTGGCTTGCCTGTACCACCATCATTTGAATAGAGAAGTGTAGTTACTGTTGCCGATGTATTAGTCAGTGCAGAATTGGTAGCGCGCAATCTAAGCTTGATACCACCTAGCTGATAATTATTAGTTGTAGAAACCTTGAATGCTGCAAAAGTTGTAGCTAAACTTGTTGATCCAGTACCAGATATACCAGCTACAGCCGTCCCACTTCCAGTAATTTGATTAGGTTCTGTTAACCTATATTCGATTTGTTCACCTATTAAATTAGATCTTTTATATATATGATAAAAGAGTGCATTTGGCACACTACTCCATTGTAATTCATTAATAAAATTACTTGAAGAAGAATCAAATGAAACGACGGAGTCATATTTGGTAGGGGTTTCACCTCTATTAGGATCTCCTGTTAAAGTTGTAACTGCACTCACTCCATATGTATAAGTTCCTCTAGTAAGTGTGCTACTTGTTCCCTTCGCTCTGTATGAACTTAAATCAAGCGTAGATGGTCCTGATCCCGCTATAGCAGACGGATAAGCATAAAGATCACCTCTGAATATTGCAAAAGTTCTTTGAACGTCTTGCCCATTTAGATCGAAATATGCTTTTGCAAAATTATCGCTGAATTCAAATCTTTCCAGTCCTTCAAAACTTGTACCCTTGCCAAAATAAGTATTGACTTTGTATGGTCTCGTTCCCCAGAATTCTCTGAATGCAACCCCTGTATCTTCTTGCAAAGCTATAGTATAATTTTGCAGTGCTTGAATAGCATCAGACACAGATGCTCTTTGTTTATTGTTATTTAATTCAGCCTTTGCTACAGATATAGTATTCTGTATTACTCTTGCATCATCAGATGAAAAAATTGGTGTAGTAGAATTTGCAGATGGGTAATCTACCGCCGTTCTTAAAATTGCATCTGTAGAACCGAATGTTGCCACCGATCTTGGAGCAGAATTCAAAACTAAAACATCTGCAATGGGCAGCCAACTATCTGGCATTTTTGGATAATATAAAAATGCGCTTGGATCATTTGACCCAGTACTTACTGGTAGACCAAATAAAGCTTTTACTTTTGGTTCATAAATAAAATTTATTCTTGTGCCAGTGTCAAATATGACGTCTCCAACAGTCGAACCATTAGATAAAGTTCCATTGTTTATTGCTGGATCTATTTTAAGTGCAGTTCTATTAGAATTTATTTCACTAAATACTATATAAGTATTTCCACCAATATATGCTGTTAAAGGCAGACCTAGCGCCGCAAAAGTCTCTATATTCACAATAGAGATCTCTGTATCACCTTCTAATGCATCAGCTGAAAGTACTGAGCTATAAACTTGACCAGTTGTATTTTGAGCTTCTTCTAATGGGAATCCTATTTTCATTCCATAAACGTAAGAAGTACTATAGGATCCAGCAAATGATTTAGAAATAGACACTCTTTGCGCAGGAACGCTTATAATATTTCCATTGTATGCAACTTGGCCAGAGGTAACTCGCAAAAAATTAGTATCTGAAGAATCTACAGTTACTCTAAATCCAGGAGTCGTGGAAGGCTGAATGACGCCAAAATAAGGCAATTTTGATATAGCCAAATTTGACAATTGATTTAAATAATATAAAGCAGAACCTGGTGTTGTGTCGGAACCTATACTATCATTAATAGCAATATGTGCATTACCAACAATCCTAGAATATTCTGCAATAAATTCCTCGTTTACTTCTGCCATTTTATCCTCATGGTATTACTATACTAAATTTTTCGTCCAAATATTGTTTTAATCTTTCAGGCATATCTGAAGAATTTGCTAACCAATAATCAATAAAGGTTGGAGACCAAATTCTCATATTCATCCAGCCTTTTACTAAATTATAAACATCTTGTTGCGCACTTGTTAAAAAGTTATCAAAATCTTCTTTTTTATAAATTAAATATGGAGTTAAACTTGTCCCCATTATTTCATCATTAAATCCGCCCCAGCCTCTGGGCTTTCTTTTGTCAAATAAATAAATTTCTATATTTTTTAATTCTGGATTTGATGAATTATAATAAGTTATATCAAGAATAAATCTATATAATTCTATGGAATTAGCCTCTGGAGCAATTGCTGCTTCTATTACATCATTCTGCAACATAGTATAAACAGTCTCTATGTCGATATCCTTACACATGAACAATGGTGTCCCAGAAGACTCTCCCTTTAGAATCACAGGGTCGAAGGACACAGTAGAATCTGATCCAACTGTATCTGGGCTCATGTAAATTGAACCAAACGCGTAAACATTAGAATAAGCTACACCAGAGGGTAATAGTGAGCTTAAATTAAAATAATTTGTATCATACACAAAAATATCTAAATTGCCAGTTGAATTTCGTGTGATTCCTCTTCCTAAATTTATTTCATATAAAGATTGAGTGGAGTTTTGAGGCTCTACACTTGCATATCCCCAACAAAGATCTAAATTTCTTTGTGCGTCAGGTAATCCAAGAGCAAATTCCTGTAATGATAAATAAATATCCTGACCTTCATTTAATTTGTCTGTTTCCAAAATATAATTATTAATTAACTCAGCGGTTGCTATTTGTGTACTTACCATTATGAGCTCCTCAGTACCAATCTGTCACCAGATGGCGCACCATGGTATCCATTTTCAAGCTCTTCCAATGTTTTGGCAACATACATGTAGGCTATGCTATCTGCTTTATCATCGCTGTTAACTAAAATTGGCTCTGGCGAAACTGTAGGATCTAAATGAATAATATAATCTCTAATGGCTCCACCACAATTCAATCTAATAGAAATATAAATATCATTATAATAAGGAACATAAGCCCAATAAGCTGGAGGATTTGAAAAATCTACATTAGATGGCGGAGCTGAATCTTCTATCCCAACAGCTCGTGGATATATATAAACATCTGATGGTTCAGTAAATTTTTCTCCAGTAAAAGCCCAGTAACCCTCTCTTTTGTACGCTGTAGTCGTTGATCTTTTGTCGTTTTGCGGTGGCAAATATTTTGATAATCCAGTATTAAATCTGTTGAAAACTCCATAAATTTGTGGAAAATCTTCATATAAAGCAAGCCAAATTTTTCTTGAATTATCTTTCCAAATATTATATGTGCCACTATTTTCAATTCTATGTCTTATTGGATCAATCACAATATTGTTTAAATCTAGATTTATAACACCACCTCTTGGTCTCACTGTTGTTCTTGAAATAACCCAATACTTTGTGTTATTTACAAATGAGAATCCTGCAGATGCTGCTGTGAATGAATAATTTGTAAAAAATTCTGTAAAATCACCAAAATCTATAGTTGATGATATTGTAAATTCATAGTCGCCTATGCTATCAGAATTGTCAGAATAGATATCAAAAATAAGTTCGCCACTGTTTGTCAAGGCTCCAGTTGTATTATCAGTGTTTAGCAATACTTTTGCTGGTATTGTAAATTTCATATCACTTGTATCTATGACATTGACAAAAGAGAAAGCTTCGGTTTCAATATTTTCATAAGTCTTATCAGAGAAAGGTGTCTGAGAAGCGATTACAATATTTCCACCTTGCGGCGCTGTCGTTAATTCAAGCACAACCCAGTAATTTTCTCCAGCTTTTAAATTTGTTGAGATGTCCCATCTGTATTCTTCATAAACATCTTCAGCTATGTCTGTAAAAGATAAAGAACTTTTGCTTGTAGCTATCAAATTTCCTGGAAGATCAGCTGTTGAATTATCATATAAATAAATTTTTATAAAACCTTTTGAGTCTGGGTCTGTTAATAGCGTATCGGCTGTTTCGAACAATTCAACTTTTAATTTTATTCCTAAATCTGTAAAATTACCACCTGAGCCTGAATTGAACTTGAAGGAATATTTATTTCTTTCAACCACCATTTCAACTGAAGATAGATCAACATCAAATGTTTGATCGTAATAGGTACTAGCCAATCTGTCATAAGTTTCGAGAGAGCCTGCCGACCCGATTCCCAATGCAACTGTGAAAGAGTCTGAATACAAAGTAGAGTATTGAACAACATCTGGTTCTACGCTAGTTACTTTATTGAAATCTGCTAAATTTTCTTTCCAGTATGATGTAGTATCATAAGTATAAGTTGTTATAGCCAAACCTGAGCTTCTTAATGCAATAAAATTATTATCATACTTGTTAAGGTCAACAACATAAAAAGTATTGCCTTGCTCAAGATATCTTAAAACTCGCTCATCTATTTCTTCTTGTGTGAAACCTTGCGCTTCCAAATTAGATCTGAATTGCTCTTCGGTTACTTGGGTGCTATCTTCAGGCGATACATATCTGGTAGTTAGCACCCTACTTTCACCCATTGTCATATCTGGAACAATTCCAGCATAACCTTGTAATCTCCACTCATCAATATCTGTGATATTATTTTGAGTGAAATATCCGACTACAGTCTGCTCTTTATCTTGTCTTTCTTGGTATTCATCCGCAGTAATATAAAATTTACTTGCCATGATGTACCAATCTTTTATTAGAACATTTTCAAAATCATCTTCTAAATTTAACCTGAATGTATAATCTAAACCCAATCTAGTTCCTGCTGTGCTTGCATCTGCAGCATTGCAGTTATCAGAGGGCTCATGGAACAATTCAAAAGTATTTGGTAAATTTAATTTATTATTAGTTTGAAAAAGATGATCTGAATTTAATCTAAGCATTTCTGTAGAGGGTGGCTTTGATGCAAAAGTTTCAATCGTCTTTCTTGAATATTCATCTAGTTGTATTGCTAGTGGTTCATCAATTTCAGGTTGTAAAATATCTTGGGTTGGGCTTTTTAAAAACTTTCTAAATATAACAGACCCCAAACCATCTGGATTTAAAAACGAAGTTCTTGTTGCAGCTAAATTTGTCGGAACTTGTGCCGAATATGGTAACAGCTTAGACGCTGCTGAAACTACAGGGTCTTCTCCCTTTTCAACCCTTATTGCTTTCAAGAAATTATAATATCCAGGCATTAACCTAGATGCCAATAAGGAATCTGTGAAATTTTTGATTGCGTGAGAAGGCACGGACTGCTGAATCCATATAATATTTGAAGTTTGATAGACAGTTGCTTGATTATTATCGAACGGATTAAAAATTTCATTATCAATTCCGTCGTTGTATTCAATATTTGCGTATGATCCACCAGTTGCTTTTTTAAATATAATTTTTGCTATTTCAACATTGTCTTGTGGAACTGCTGGATAATATTCAAAATTTTCCCAATCTGATCTTGCAAAATCTGAAAAGAATTTTGGCCCTAATACTATACTAAATTCAGTAGAAGCGCCAGTGGACTCTCCGCTAGTTTTAACTACTAAAAGAGCCGATTGATATTGATCATCAAGAAAATTTGTAGTTTGATTTGATATACTATTTTCGCTATTTGCATCAATAATGGTATTCAAAACTGGATATTTATTTGGTATACTAGGTGAAGAAAACTCTCCATCTTTGAAAGTAAAGTGATGTCTGTTTTGAGCTACTAAATATTGCTTATCAACATCCGTTAAATTATTTATTCCTAAATCATTGATTGCTCTATGATCCCATGTTATTTTTGTGCCCAAATCTTTTCTAAAAAAGTTTTTAACAGGCCAAACAACATAATCTGTTGCGACTCTAACAGGTATTGATGTAACATTATCTGCTTTGAGACTTCTATAACTTACTTCGTTTCTGAAAGCCTCTTCATCAATTGTTCCCCAAAACATAACAATATGCCAATATTTATTAGCCACATGGTCGGCTTGTGTTGGCGGCATGACAGGTGAGCCATATGGAGCATAGACCAAATCATTTGGTAAATTTATTTTAAAAGTGTATGTACCATCGTTGTTGTCTGTGATATCATAAGCTAAATATTTTAATTGAGAATTTGAACTATGGCTTATGTTGATTCTTTCCCAGATATTACTTGAATAACCCTGTATTAATTTTTCATAATACATAAATCTGATGTCTAATGGTAAATCTGTTTCTACATCTCTTAGTTTTATTCCATCTAATTGTGCTTCTGTTAAATCAAAAGACCAAATTGCGTCATCATAACCCGCTGTTGTACTTGTATTCTTAATTGAAATCCATCTGGCATGTTCAAAAAAAGGAACTATAGAGTAATTAGAACTACTTGGATCATATCTAACTGGGAATTTATAATCTAACCTTAAGCTATAACTTGGTTCACTTGGGTTAACACTTGGTTTTTCTATGTCATAAAACACCCAAGCATTGTATTCCCAAACCCCAAATCCTTCTGGGCACGGTGCTCCATAGTAACCTGGATTCCAATATGAAGCGCCTGAGATTGCCGGGAAAGATGCATATTGTGTATTATCTGCTTGAAGTTTAACTCCTTGTAAGCCAAGTTGCACAATATCTGATGATGAAAACTTAACAAAATCAAATTGCTCTATAACACTTGCATTAAGTGCATTTGGATAATACATTCTACTGTAATCATCATTGTAGAAGAGGGTAGAGCCTCTTAAATTACACATCAAGCCTTCTAAGTCGAGTGTCACTGATGGAGTATTAGTATTGCCAAATGAATCAAGAATGCTATTCTGTGCTAATCCTAGATTAAGAGCAATTTTTTTCAATCCTTCTCTAGTTACACTAGTCATCTAGTACTCCAAGAGTCAGTTGAAACATTATCTGGTCCCGATGCGAGAACTCTAGTCAGCTCCAAAGCTCTTACTGTAATTTCGCCAGTATGGAAAGTCTGCTTATCTATCGCATTGTCTGTTGGTTTTAAAGTGGTGATATTTACATCATAGAGCAATCTAATTGGATTCATTTTTGTACTTAAAACAAATTCAAATGCCCTTCTTCCAGCTGCATCTAATCTTGCCACTGGTCTATTATTTCTTACTTCTTCTAAAACTGCATAAAACGCCATAGTGGCCGTTCTAGACGCTGGAACCTCTGGCATTGGAGTTGTATGTGTTTCATCCCATGCAGCCTCTAAATTGGCCAATTCTGTGGCTTCATAGCTATTAAAAATATCTGGGTGTTCTAAAATAAAGTGTCTTGGGGAAAGCGATCTCTTCAAACACACTGGACAAGGGTCCATAACCCATATTTGCCTATGTGATGCGAAAGCCTGAATAGCTAGTCTTTCAAACTCTTGCAATATTTTTGCACTAAGTGTTTGATCGTCATTTCCTGTTTCTAACTTTATTGTTATAGTGTGCTCGGTTTCATAAGTTAAAGTTGAAATTTCTTTTTTATTGAATGAAGAGCCGTAAATAGTAATTGTTGGCACAGCAGGTTTTAATCGCCTATCTCCTAAGTTGAAGGCTTTGATTTCACGATCGAATATAACGATGTTACCTTGTGAATTTTTTGGCATTTCCAAAAATAGTAGCGCTTGGAAAGTTTCATATATATTTTGCTGCATTAAATTACCACTCTAGATATTTTATCTTTGCTGCCCTTGTGATTTTCCATCTTTAACAGGGTTCTTTGGAATGTCCAAAGCTGTGTTTCTGATGTATCTATTGCCTCTTGTGGCTCTCTGACTAACCAATCTTCTTTCACCATTTTGAATAAGAGTGAGCTCACTATATGCCCATCTTTCTCTTTCTTTTTGTGATTCGCTTCTTTGTGAATCTGTTCCCTGTAATCTTTGTTCCCAGATCATTTGCGATGCCAACAAAGCAGCTATAGTAGGGATTGGAGGTGGATAATTTACATCACCACCAAAATTTATTTTTTTCAAAGGTGTGTCATATATTGTTGACAATGCTGAATCTATTTGAATACATGCTTGTTCAATAAAAAATTCAATATTTACGACAGGTAGTGTTTCTGGTGATGGGTTGAAAGGATTTGGATCTGGATTTTGACCCTCTGTAATAATATTTTGAGGTAAATATTTTTTTACATCAGCAACTGTGCAATATGATCTAGCCATTGATTGGAGCCTCCTGAAGAGATTTCTGCCTTTCGGCTTTTTCTACATTTTCCAAATATTTTGGTGTATATTCACGCCCAAAGCCTTCAGGTATGAATCCCATTTTTTCCAATTCTTTTCTACTTGCAAGAGTGTAAACGTTGGTCTCCTCAAGCATTTTTGCATTTTTTGCTGCTGATCCCATAAATTCAAAAAATTGATTTACATCTACGTCCATAAACCATCCAGTGGCTGCATTGTATACTTCAACGCCATCTGGTTGTTGAGGAGTGCCTAAAGTTTTATTAAGAATTTGAGCTTGTCTTTTAGTTATGTCAATAACTATAAATATACCGTTATTGTCATGGATGTATTTAGCGGCAGTAGCATAATCCATATTGGGTGGTAAAGAACCAGGTAAATTAAAAACAATAATTCTGAATTTATCAGTGCAAAGATATTCTTCCCCAGCTAAAACAAAAAGGTCAATACCTTGCTCTTTTGCAATTCTAATTCCTTCCTGTCCAATTTTTGGGGAGCCGTGCGATACTAATCCAACAATATCTAAGCCTTTAATAATGCAGGCAGATAGAATTGATTTAATTGCAGATTCTTGAATTTGAGGATCTGGGTAGTCACCTTCATCCCCGATGTGGATATGTAAATCCACACGCATCATGTTCTTTCTTAATGCTGTTATTGTTTTACCAAGTTTGTACCAAGACATCTGATTACTCCTCCTTCAAATTTTCTCGAATAAGGAGAAAGAATCCTATTCTCTTTTGGTGCCACACTCGCTACAAAATTTTTCACCACCATCAAATTTGTTTCCACAATTTTTACAAAATTGAGCTTGTATTTGAGGTGTGCCACATTCAGAACAAAATTTGGCATCTTTTTTAATTTTGCTTTGGCAAGCTTGACAATTTTTGAAAGATTGCACTTCGGCACTTTTCTGATCTCTTTTAAATAAATTATTATTTCTTTGAGTTTGAGTTTTGCCTAAAATATTATCAGAATAATTTTCGAAATCTTCTAAAGTCTCAGGACGATAATTTCTTGGCTCTTCGCTTAAATCTTCTGAAAGATCTATTTCTTCGGCCTCTTCATGGCTGGTTACATCTAAATCATATTCATTCATGAATTTTTTTAAATGAGGAGATTCAAATATATCAACGTGATTGCTCAAAATTCCACTTTCAGACTGCACTAGTTGATCAACAGGTTTGATTTCATCTTCTTTCAGCACTGACAATGTATGGCCAAATTGATTCTTTGGCAAATCTACACCTTCCATTTGTTTATCTCTTCTGAATGATCTTCTAGATTCTTTAATATCTTCGCTCATGTAATTCTCTACAAAAATAAAAAGCCCGCGATTAAGCGGGCTGCGTAATCAATATTTTTATACAGATTAAATTTCTTTTTTAAATAAAAACTGATATCCCTTGACAGTTACACCTGATATTTCATTAACACTTTTATTAATGCTGTTCATGATTTCTATGTCATCCATATCTGCAGGCCCTTCAATGGTAACCTGATATGAGTGCTGAACTTTCTTAGGCTCTTGCATTGCGTTATCTGGCCCTGTAATTCTTGAGAAATTCTCAATTTGTGGATTTGGGTTATATAAATTGTAACCAGCTTCCTGTGCTAATTTTGACCATTTATTGGCCAATTCACTCTTGCCATTCTTCTGTAAGCTTGAAGTAATGTCGTTTATAAAATTGTTGCTCATTTAGTTCACCAGGTTATTTATTTCAGATTTTTGAACCCCTATATTAAGGTATTCTATATAAATAATAGATGTATAATATCTATTAGTAATTTTACAAAGAAATTAAAATTTATCCTTCAAGATATATAAAATGAAAAATAAACCTAAGTTATGTATATTGGCAGCTGGTACTGGTAGTAGGCTTGGATCTGTAAGTGAAAGCCTAGGTAAAGCTCTATTGCCTATTTCTAACACTACAGCTTTAAGTTTTATATTAAATAGATTCCCAAAAGATTTAGAAGTAGTTATAGCTTTAGGTTACAAATCTGATGTAGTTAAAGAATATTGTCTTGCTGCTCATTATGACAGAAAGTTTATTTTTGTAGATGTAGATAATTATGATAAGCCTGGATCTGGCCCTGGCTACTCCTTATCTTTGTGCAGGCCTTATTTATCTGATTCTTTTTATTTATCTACTGTAGATTGTTTGATAGATGAAGTACCTGATATAGACAGTGACTGGATTGGCACATATCCTACAGACAATCCTAGTTTATATTCAACTGCTGATGTTGATGATTTTAATAATATCAAATCATTTATGAATAAATCTGCAAGAGGGTATAATAAAGCTTTTATAGGTTTAGCTTACATTAAAAGTGCTGATATTTTTTGGAAACAAATAGATAAATATAAAAATTCAGAAAATGAAGTTGAGTTTGTTGCCGCTTGGTATGAGCCAAACTTATACCCTTCTTTAAAGGCTATTGATCTTGAGTGGAGTGATACAGGTTCTGTATCTGGATATAATCAAACTTTGAGTAAGTATGGCCAACCAAATTTGGGTATGTCTAAGATAATCTCAGAGCATACTTTTTATGAAAATAATAGAATTATAAAAATCACTTTAGATGAGGATAAAAATTTAAAAAGATATTTACGATCCTCTGAATTGAAATCTCTAATACCGCCTGTTACTTATTATGGCAAATATACTCTTGCTTATCAATATGTTACTGGTGAGGAAATGTATTGCTATAATTATCCGCTGATGATAGTTGATCTGCTTAATTATTTGAAGCATAATCTCTGGAAGTATAGATTTATATTTGATTTTCCTAAATTCTGTTTTGAATTCTATCATGATAAAACTTACCAAAGGTATAATAAAATTAATTTTATTGACGATAATAAATGTGTTATAAATTCTTTGGAATGTCTTCCTGTATCAGATATTTTAAGTAAAATTAATTTTAATAAATTATCATATGGTCAGGCTTGTGTTTTTCATGGCGATTTGCAATTTCAAAATATAATAGTTTCTAAAGACAGGTTTGTATTAATTGATTGGAGAGAAGAATTTATAAATAATTCTAAAGTTGGTGATCAATATTATGATCTTGCCAAGCTTTATGCTTGTTTATTATTTGACTACTCTAAAATTGAAGATTATTCCAGAAATATTAATCTCAAGCAAAATCAAGCTAATTTTGATATAGTTTTAACTGATTCATTGAAAAAAGCACAAGACTTATTTGAGCAATGGGTTTTAGACAATGGAATTGATTTAGATAGAATCAAAATATTATCAGCACTAATTTGGTTAAATATGAGTCCGCTTCACAAGTATCCTGATAATACATTGCTTTTCCTAATGAGTAAATACCAACTCAATCTTCTTATGAGTCAAAAGAATTCATATATTCTTTAATTTTCTCGTTAATTAAATCTTCATCAAAAGATTGTACTATTTCTATAAAAGATTCACCATTTTTCAATCTGTCAAAAAATTCAGGCCAAAATTCATAGTTATTTATAGTATCACCCTGTATTTGCTCATTCATCCATCCAGATAGATCAATTAAGTCACTTAAGATATCTGAATAACGAATTCTAGAGTCTGGATTTATGACGAAAGCATCATCTGCTGCCATAGGTGCTGGCGCTATGTAATAATAAGATGCTTGCACTTCAAATATTCTTACCAGATTAGCAAGTGCTTCTGCTGCGCTGGATGGCTTAAAAGTATTCATAGCCTCTAGATAATTAGGATTATATACTTTGACTCTATTGAAGTTTTTATCACAAAGTACATATCCTTCTATCTCATGCGATTCTTTATCTTTTAATTTATCTAATAAAGTATCGATATTTTCTATTTTGATAAATTTGGCTTTTGGCAAATCAATATTTATTTGTTCAATATCAATTTCTTTTAATGTATTTTTATCAACAACTGCTATTAATTTAATCAAATCTTCTTGGTAAATCACACCGACTTGATTTTCTTTTGTACATAGCTCAAAAGAATAAAAAATATTTTTATCTAAAGAATCAAAAAAATCATTTAAAATTAAACCTTGACTTTCGATTGTTTTTATCGTAAGTTCTCTCCAGCTCAATGTTGTTTCAGATGATCCGATCCCAAACGCTAGCCAGCCTCCATCAGGAGAAAATCTTGAGCTTATTCTCCAGCTATTTTTGTAAAAATAAATTCCTATCAAAGCTCCATCAAGTTTTTCGTAAGCTCTAACACTTTCCCAGTCTAGTTTTTGATATACCTCATCCCCTTCTTTGCTTTGGTAATCAAAAAAATTGTTCATGCTTTTAAATGCAACGCTCCAATCTTCTGTATTGATAAAAAGCGATCTGCATTCATTGATCATATCAATGTTTCTCGGACTCATCAATTGGCAGTTCAAACTAACTACACCAAGTGGCGCACAAGGTACATATCTGATTTGATATTTTTGTCTCAAATCTTGTAAAGTTCCGCCATTTAAAAAATATTTTTGAATCTCAAGCATTTTTATTCCCTGATTAACTGGAAAAAGTTTCCTAATTCTTTAATTTTAATTTTTTTATCCAATAATCTTTCTTTAAGTTTTTGTTCTACATTAACATTCTCAGTTACAAAAATATGACCATTTTCGTTGAGAAGATCAAATCCAATGAGACAGTATGATAAATTTAATTGTTCAATTTCACACATGTTTACAATAATGCAGTCAAATTTCAATCCAGAATCTTTTAAATTTATTACATTGAATTTATCTTTTAGTTTTAAAAAATCTACCATACTATTATTTTCTGAAGATGCAATTGCGTAAACAGATTTGTCATAAATGTCAATAATATATGAGGAATAAATATTATAGATATCATTTATGATCAAAATATTTTCATAATCATTAAAATCAATTACATTTAGTGGGCTTACATTCAATTGGTCTAATACATTAAAATCTAGATTATCATTAAAAAACTGAATGTTTCGAGAAAACATTTCATTGGTTAATTTATTTTCTTTATATTCTTTTAATTTATAGTTTTTGTATTGCTTTTTACCATATTCTCCATTGAAGTGTAATATAATTGCTTTTTTGGAATCGCTCAATGGTGAATGCAAAAGTTGAAAATTATATTTATTATCCAATTCTATTATGTTATTAAGCTTTGCCAATGCTAAATTTAAAACGCCTTGCTCCCTCCATTTAACTTGAGGGTTTTGTTTTTCCCAAATATTACTTCCGGGTAAAATAGTTCTAATCATATCGTCTAATGATAATAAAGCTTGTCTACTACCAGCAATTAGTCCACCATTGCAAACAAATTGAAAATTATGTAGATATTCATTCAAGCCCAAAATATAGTTTGATGTTTCATTGCCAAAATAAGGCCAATCTTCTGAAACAAGAACATGCCCAACTGATTTGCCATTGTGTATAGATTGTTCTCTAGTTATAAATATAGATTTTTTATTACTTGACTTCAATAAATCAACAATTTCATTTATTGGTTTAGCAACAATCATATCAATGTCCATTAGGATGTAATAAGAAGATTTTATCACTTTTGCTGCAGAATACAGTGCAGTTTTCAATAGGAATGTACTTGATGCTGATCGTTGGCATTCTACTATGAAGCAATCATAGTCTTGGGCAAACTGTTTTATATTTTGGTCTAAGTCAAAAGTAAATAAAATTATTTTATATTCATCAATTTTTGAGTTCAGTTTTATGGATTCTAATAAGTTTTTAGCATACATTAAATAATCAGGAGTAATACATATGCAGATACATAAATCATATATTGTCGGATTTGATGGTATTGATATTTTTATATCTCCCATGCAGCCGTTTATATAATCTCTAGTATCAGAATGTAGAATTCCATCAAGCCACAATGCATGGCAGAATTCAGGTTTGTTTGTATTTATTTCTAATGTAAGTTTTTGGCAATCTTTAACATCTATGTCTATATCTCTGATTTCATTTTTACTTACATTTATTGAAGAAGCTACAAGAAAAGAATCTGAATAAATTTTAAAATCTGCTCTTGCAAATAAATCACTAGAATCATTCAAGGCGCATTTTATAGATAAATTATTATATTTGCCATCTAGCTCATATATTATTTTACTATCAGGATGAGCGCTAATAGTATTCTCATAAAGTTTATTATTAACTGACACCAAAAAGTTGTCATAACCTAGCTCGCCATTAGTGCCTATGGATCCATATCTTATTTTTTTATAAATAGGTGCTAAATTACTAAGTTTCATAAGTTTATATCTTTAGTCAATTTCCTAGATTCAAATAATGCTATTGATATTTCAGAATTGTGATAGTATGTTTGGTATTTATACAGGTCTACCTCAGGAAAATAAACCACAGATCGTTCTACACCATCGCCGTATACATCAAATGTAGTTTGTAGATCATAATCTTTTTTAGAATTCAAATGAAAACTAGATGCAAGCCTTGGATACATTTTTTCCGATAAAATAGCCTGCATTTTGTCGCAATTTCTTAAAGATAGTATATATTTTTTGTTTTCATATATAAACTTATTTGAAAATACTCCCATATTAAGCCATCCTTCTTCAAGCAAAGGGTTGTGATCTAAAAAACTTTTTTTAAGCAATTTTGTATAAAAGTTTGGCCCCACTGAGCAAGTGTCGTGCATTATGAACCAAAAATCTGATTGTAGTCCTTTGTCAATAATATCTATCAAACCTGTATGATCAAATGAGTTGTGTTTGACATAGTGATAGTTCACGGAATGGATTATTTCTGTTTTTTCTTCTGTGCTGCCGCCAATAACTAAATAAATATTTTTTGGATCTATGTTATTACTTATTAATCCATTTATCAACTTATCATAAATATATTTATTTTGATTTATGTAAGTGTTGATTACAAATTTGATTTCAATTGTCTTATTGCTTATTGAGTTAAATAATTTTTTCAATTTATTCTCTAATGTAATTTCTTCATCAACATCAAAATCAAATATTAACTGTTCTCTTTTATATTCGTAATCGAATTCAAGTTGTTTATAACTCTCTTCTTTTGGGATACTCAAGCACTCTGAGTATCTTTGGATAAGACCAGAAGTTTTATAGTTTTCAAATTCTAAGCTGTCTCTGCAAAACAGGCTACAAATGCAATTGCCTAGCATAACTTTCTGAGAGTTTTGAAAATTATTGTTTTTTAATAAAGTGCCATTCCAAGTAAAACAATATAAGGGCAAAAGTTCGTTTGTTAAAAAATAGTATTTATTAAATTTTAATCTTTCTAAAATATTAAGCTTTATTATAGTGATATACTTTTTATTTATTTTTAATAGAACATCTTTATCCCAATTATTGAAATCTAGCAAAAGCTCAGAATCAATATAATCATTGCTCCATCTGCCATTAGTATAACTTTTATGCAAGCCCATTATTTGGTGAATATAAAAGACTCTCTCAGTATTTAATATTTGTGGGAAGTAAATATAAGACTTATCGGATTCTATCTCTTTGGACAAAGAATTTAAGAAATTATTCTCAAAGTAAGATATGTATCCAGATACAAATAAATAATTTTTATTTTGATTAAAATTATTATTTAAAAATTCAAATGTATTTTTATTTGCAATTTTGCTATAAGGGATGAACTCAATATCTAAATTAATTTGATGTTTGAGAATTTTAAGTTTAAAATCAAGAGTTGGATCTTTAGAATTTACTATTATAATTAATTTATTTATTAGCTTAATATTTTTAATTAAATATTTTAATTGCAATTCAACAAGCTCAATATGTTTGGCTTCAATTATAATATCAAACATCTTCTTCCTCAATGGAATTATAAAAGAAAAAGGGGAAGATTTCTCTTCCCCTTTCGGCTACTTAATTTTATTCTTAAGCTGATTTTCGATTTCTTTTTTAATGAAATCTCTAGCTATTCCTTCGTATTTTTTATCAATACCTATTGTGGTAGTTGCTTGCTTTAAAATCTTGTCAATAAAATCGCTTCCCAAAAATAGATCGAAAGCAGCATCTGTTGTTAGAGTGCCAGAAATTGTAGCAGCATCAATGATTGGTGCAATGTTTTCGTCAAAATATTTTTTAGTCTTAGACCCAAAAAGTTGTGAAAACATCCATCTGATTGGTTTTTTGACCAATGCATCGCCGAGGTTAATTCTAAATCCCATATTTACCTCCTATGACCAGTCGTGTTTAACTACTTTGTATGTCTTAGTATTGCAGTGTGGACAATTCCCGTGAACAGCTTTCTTGCCATTTGGCCACTTAGTAACATTAGGGCCAGTAACAATAACTTTTGTTCTGCATTTAACGCAATACATTTGTTCAGTTTTAGTTGTATTTTTATTTTCCATATTGTTATTCCTACACTATATTTTTATACATTTTTGCTTCAAATACCTTCATTTATTGTACAATTGCATAAGGAGGAATGTATGCCAATATATCCATTTAGATGTGAAGAATGTTCAAGCGATTTCGATGTTTTCGCTTCTTATGAAAAAGCTACAAGTGAAAATTGGCCTTGTGAGCATTGTGGTTCTGCCAATACCAAAAAAGTCCCGGCCTTATTAACTTACCATATGGGTTTGACAGCAGCAGAGAAAAATGCTGGTGTTAAAAATAGTAGAAAAGATATGGGTAACTATATGAGAGACGCCAGAGACAAGCGTAAAAAAGAATTTGGTCCTAATTCAAGAGAAGGTCAATCTAATGAACTTTGGACTGGCGGTGAGTACGATAAACAAGTATTCAAGGGTCCTTCTAAAAAATAATTTATAGGTTCTTGTATCTAAATCGCATAATAGTTAATAAGCAAAAATTTATTTTGCATTATTCCAAAAAATAAAAAGGAAAAATTAAATGAATAGTAGCACAAACGCAGCAGTGAATACACAAGAAGAAGAAAGCTTCTTCGTGCAGAATGTCACACCAGGGCATCACTTTGTAACTGATATGGGGCTTCATTTCCAGCCTTTTGAAGTAAGAGATCTTTTAACAGAAGATCCTACATTACTCAAGAAGTCTAGAGATATTCAGAAGTCTTTGATGCTTGGAACTTTGGTAAGAATTACAAGAGATGAAGCTGATCAGCTCTTGCAAATTGAAGTATCTTTGATGCAAGCAGAGCAGCGCAAGGAAGCTGCAGAGAGACAATTATCAACAATTAGTATTGGTGACAAGCAGGTTGTTGCTGATACATTTGATGCCGCCAGAGGCGGTGGTGTTGACAAGGGCGGGTTGGTTTCTACAGCTGGATATGCAAATGATCACAACTCATATGCACAGGCTTTCCAGAACCTTAGACAGTCATATGCTAACCAAGGCAGAGTTTTAACTGCAAGAGATTTTAGCCAAATGACACAGGAAAATCCAGACCTTGTTCGTAATTACATGAATGTAAGTAACCCTGGTACTTGGTCCGGCGATCCTAATCGCGGCAAGGCTACATTTGCCACTCCTTCTATGGATGGTGAGGCAAGACTTCCAGGTCAAACTTTAATGACAAATTTAAATAGAGATCAAAGAGTTGCTGGCGGTACTTTCAATGGTTTAGTTGCTCAAGCAGATCTTTTGCCAATCGCTGAAGAGATTGATATCACAGAGGATGATGGCGGAGACGCATATGACGCAGAAGAAGCTAGAACAAAGAAGGTAAGACGCCGCAACAATTAATCTCATAAGGGTTAAAAATGGCTGCAGAAAATATAGATTTTTCAACTTTAGCTTATCCTGAAACTAACTGGTTAGACTATATGTCAACTGCGGCCAATCCCGGTGTATATTTAGCTTGGGAAAGAAGGTCCACATCCACAATTGCCTTTTATCAAATTTTAAGAGGCCCAACTTTGGATGGGACCTTTTCTACATTGGTAACCATCCCCTTTCCTGCATTTGATTTTGTTGATTCAACAGGAAATCCTAGCCATTTTTATAAGATTAGAGAAATTGCTCCAGACGGAACAGTTTTAACAACTACAGAAGCTTTCACAGGCTCTGAAATGCTTTTAAAAGCATCATTGATATATCAAATCAAAACATTGATGGAAGTTCATGTAGAATCAGAAGAAGCTATATTTGATGTTTTCAATAGAACTTCATGTAGATTTACTCATAAATATTGGAATGCATATCCTAGACCAGAAATTAGAATATCTGGATATTCATCTGATGGCAATTCAGATCCTATGATTCATTTGGATGGTGTGAATCCTATTTACAAAACCATTAACGGAACTGAAAATAATTACCCCAATGGGCTTTCTGCTTATGCTGATTATAATGGTAAATTATTTTTTAAAAATGCTGCTGGTAATCCAACCGCCTTGGAATCATATGACACCATCTATGCAAGCTATTGGACAAAAATGTTTACATATAGCGAATTGAACAATGCGCTTTATATGGCTTTGCAGGCTATCAATTCTCAGCCTGGTACAACTAAGTATATTGCGGTTGGTAATGCGCCATTTTATTATGATGCAGCTTTGATTACAGGTGCTTGTTATTATCTTTTAAGAAGTTTGGTTGTTCAGTTAAAAAATAGAGAGTTTAAGTTACTTTTAGCTGATCCAGAAAACAATGATATATTTAATCAATTGAAAGAAGATGCTAGATTATATAAAGAGGATTTTGATAAATTTTTAGAAAAAATTCCGCTCGCCAAATACCCAACTACGAAAACAATTGTTACACCTGAATATATGTTACCTGGAGGCAGAAGTAGATTCTTCAGAGCTTTATTTAAAGGTATGGGCGGTTAACAGATTTAAAAAATATATGGTGAATATTATGAATAGATTTAGAAAAATCATATCTCAGGAACGTGGTCAAGAATTAAGTCAATGGGAAAAAATTAGAGATGAGATAAGTGCTGCAGACTATCCAACAGAATATAAATCCGAATTAATGAGGATTCTTGGACCAGGCGTTGATCCTGCAAAAGCGAATCAAGTTGTAAATGAAGCTTTGCAAAAAATAGAGGATTATGATAAAAAATTTAAAAGTGTAGAAAGATTTTACGAAGACAATATGCCTGATTCTTTCACAGGTTATCTGAATGGTATGAAGCAGAAATATAATGTCAATTATTGGGTAGCAGCATCTTTTTTCAACGATGCCTGGAATTTATATAAAACTAAATTTTCAAGTGTTGAGGGTTTCTCAATTTTATTTCATAAATTGATAAACACTTATAAAGCTAATCTGCCAATGGCTCTTTCACAGCTTAAGTCATTGTTGGAAAAATTACCTTCAGCACTAGGCAGAGTTTCAAATGAAAAAGACTTCATAAAATTGGTAGTTGATCTTGCTGAAAACCCAGATGATGAAAATATAAATAAAATGTTCGAAAAATTCATAATCAATGAATTTATAAGAGATTTGATTCTTAATAAAACTGATGAAAAATTAATGGCTGCAAACGTGGTTGATTCTAAAAATTTAATAAAAGAAATTGGAAGAGTTGATGTAACCGAACAGCAAACTTCAATGCAAGAATTATACATGGCTTACAATTCATATATTGATAAAACATTTGATCAAGTTGTGACTGATTTTAATGTTTTGATTGAAATGAAGAAAAAAATATATTTTGATTTAACTAACGATCTTATAAATAAAGGCTTAGACACTGAATATATGAAAGTTGTACGAGATGCACTGTACAGAGCTATAAGAACATATGAAATAGGTAAAGTTTTAAGCCCTAGTACCAGCCCACCTTCAACACCTCCAGATGCAGGTAATAAATAATGGAAAGATTTTCAGCTGACTTACTATCTAAAACAATTTCTGAAATTGCAAATGATTGGAATGATATCAAAATCATACAAGCTAATGCATCTAAAACTTTTCAAAATCAATTGGATCAAATCTATAAAAGTATGGAAAATAAATCCAAGGGTGGAGATTTAGATCCAATTACATATATTATTGAACAAAATAGGGCAGAATTGCTTCAGAAAAAATTGTTCGAAGAAATTCAAAAAACTGAAAATGATTTAGTAAAAAAATACAATAACATCAAAAATAAATTGAGTGACTCAGCTATATCATCAGCAATAATTGATAGAGCTAGGCGTGGGGAACTCAGCACTATGGAGCAAAATATTTTTGGTGACAATCCAATTTTATCAGCGGAAAACTTAGGCAGAGATATTGAAAATATAAAACATGAATATGATATGTTCAAGGCAACAATTGTGATGAAAAGTGTCATTTTGCCGAAGGCTAATCAGATAAGAGAACTTAAGACTTTATTCAAATTTTCTGTTCTTAAAATGCAACAAGTATCTGTAGGTAAAGAAGCATATGTTGGTGATATTATCCAATATGGTTATTCGTTGGCTAATTTATTTAAAGATATATCTGATGATTATTTCGAAAAAGCTCAAGTTACTGCATATGCACCTTTGAGCGATGTATTGCAACAAAATGGAATGGAATATAATTTAGTTGCACAACAATATATGTCCGAGGCTGACAAAGCTGCATTACCAGGCCTTATTGAGCGTTTGGGTAGAGATACTACACCATCTGGTGATATAGCATCTACTGTTGCTTTATCTGGAGTAATAAATGAAATGACAAGATTTGCAAAAGATCATTCAGTTGAATCTGATAAAAGGTTTAGAAATTATTGGGATTCTTTAATGATGGAATCAGTTGATCCAGTAGAATTAGGTACAATTATTGAAGAAAAACCAAAACATGGTGATAAAACAATAAAAGAAGAACAAGAGCTTCATGGTACCAAACAAAAGAAATCAAAATTTAAGGTGAACAGAAGGTTCAAGAAAAATTAATAATTTTTGTATAATTGAACCACTAGTTTAAGTGGTTCAATTATTTTATTATCATGGCAAAAAAGTTATCATTATCTTCAATTATTCGCCCAGATGAATCTGAATATGTAGACGCATCGCAATTGGATGCAGGCCTGACAGATGCTTATGAACCTGTGGCATCGGGATCTGCATTGCATGCTAGACCACTGCCAGTTACTATCTACACTGTAGACGAAGAAAGTATGGATCTTCCAGATGCTCCATTGGCTCGTGCTCCGATGCGTATTTCAAGAAGATATACTCCAACTAATAAAGAAAATGTTCCTGTTTTAAGCACAAAAGAACGCCCAGAATTTCCACTTTTTGGCAAAGAAGAAGAGCAAATAGAATCAGGTTCTGTTTATCCAAGACCAGAAGAAAAAATAGCTTCTATGAAAGAAGTTCTTGCTCAGACATCAACTGGAGATTTCTTACATCATGATTTTGAAGAAGAAATGCTTGCTGATTTCGTGCCTACCAACCCGCATATTATTTCTTTACTTCAGAAGCAAGGAAAAGATATTCCTTATGAAGTTACTCTTTCAAATAAATTATTTAATAAAAATAAATTAAAACAAAGCAATGAAGTTGCTTCTGAAAGAATCAAAGAATCACCAAGGCTCTTCGTGCCTGATTCTATGAAAACCCAATCTGGGGTAAAAAAAAAGATTACAATCTGAGTCAATCACCTTCTAATTCAGATAAGAAGGAAAATATTGTTCAAAAGCTTGAAAAATCGCCTGATGTTGAATTTACCGAAGGTAGTGCAGTTGTATTTACAGGCACAGAAATAGGTCAATCAGGAGAATCATTTACTGCTAAATTTTACAAAGATGGAAATGTAGCAGCAACTTTTAGTGGGCAATTGAATCCAGATGGATCAGTTCCAATTGGAAAAACTAAGCTTTCAGCAGGTGAATATTCTGTAGAGATTTCAAGTGGAACTAAAACTCTTCTTCCATTTAAAGCTGTAATTAAATCAAAAAAACCAAAGTCTTCAGAAGATGATGAATCGAAATTTGATGATGTAGATTCATCAATTAAAGATGAAGAAAAGTCAAATAATGAAGATTCTAAAAACGAAGATGAAGTAGAATTAGTAGATTTATCAGAAACACAAAAAGAGCAAAATGTATCTACTAGATATGAAAAAATAGGTACACAGCAAAATTTTGATACCAATTCTGTAAATGTTGATAAAATTGACTCAGTTGCTTCAAGCAATTTATCTGAATCACAGAAAAATATAAATAATGCATTATCTGATAACAATGATGAAGAATCACAATCTCTTAGCTATCAGAAATTGCAAGAAAATCAGATTCAAAGTGTAAATCAGAAATATGAATCAAATTCACAAAATAGTCAAGAATCATCATCTCAATCTGGACAAATTGATAACACACAAAGCCCGTTAGCTCAATCTTCAAACCCCAATATTACACAGAGACAAATTGATGAGGTAAAAGGAGTATCAATTACACCTGAGCCTACGCCAATTAACAAAGACGTAAAGGGTGAAACTTCAGTCACTGTACCTGAGTACCGCAGTGTGTCAGGCAATACTGAAGTTATATTGAATTCTGATCCGGGAGTATCTGGAGATACAACTGTTCCTCGAATAACTAATACTGCTGCAAGGGGTACTTTAAACGGAATATCAGCCCCTGGTACATCGAATTATGAGGCGCAAAACTTATCATCAAACGAAACAAATGAAACAACATATCAGTCATTTGAGCAGCAACCCCAACAGACAATACAGACTGATATAATTCAAAATACATCCGGGTCAGAAGATAAATCTAATACTTTAAGTGGAACATCTTTAGAATCTGATAATTATGCAGATCAGGATATTTATAAATCTGTAGGCAGTGATACAATTGATCAAAATAAAATTAATTCAGAAGATTCAAATGAATCAACAGATATAGTTGAAAATAATTATTCTTCTGATGAACAAGTTTCAAATAAACTGACAGCAAATCGATTGCAAAATGATAGTAACTTAAGTCTAGAAGATTCACAAAAAAAATTAACTAATGAAACACAAACTTCTCTGGACTATGTTTCATTGTCAGAAAGCAATTTATACCCTGATAATAAAAATCAAAATTTATCTGAATCTGATGCAAAAACTCCTGGGGTAACTGGCGATAACACAGTCATCAGGAATGAATATGTTGGTGCTTCTGGAGAAACTAATGTAAACTTAAGTGAAGGTTCTCAGGTCAGAGGAGAAACAAGTGTAAATATAAATCCAACTTCAGGGGTGAGTGGAGAATTTACAAATAATACTGAGTTTTCAAAATCAGCCAGTGGAACTTTTGATAGCAGATCTAATCAACAAAATCAAAATAAAATAATTTCTAATACTAATCAAATAAGTGATGGTATAGAAGAAAAATTATCAAACACAACAGACGATACAAATGGCTCAATTTATAAAAAATTAGAGCCCGGTCAAACTAATTATGATGAAAATGTTGTAATTGAAAATAATGAATCAAATAATCAAATAACTTTATCAAGAGTAAGTCAAAATACATCGATATATCAGGAACAGAACGCAGCTTCGCAAACAAATCCAATCTCACAGACTCAAGATAGCTTAAGAGCACAAAATAATAATCAAGGCTATAGAAATGTAACGGATGAATTTGGAAATGTATTTCAAGTTGATGAATTTGGAAATAAGATAAGTTCCCCAGATTTTTCATATGAGGAATTTGATAATACAAATAATCAAGAATATGGATCAAATAACTTAAGATATGGGACTATTGACGGAATCTCATCAGTTGAGAGCCAAGAGGCAAATCAAACAGAACGATCTTATAAAGAAGCGTCTTTGCCAGATTTAAATTATTCTGATGCTAATCAAAAACAAAATGCTAATTTGCAGTATGGCAATCAAGATGTCACATATGTATCTAATAGAACTGCCCAACCTAATATGCCTGGAGTTTTAAGGTTAAATAAATCAGATTCTTCAGATACTAATCCTCAGCCTTCTGATAAAAAAATTAATTTTATTAAAAAATTATCTATGTCTATCAATAGGGCTTTGGGCATAGAACCACAGTCGGTACTGGATTATGAACAACTAAATAATCAAGAGTTTCAAGATATCGAAGGGGCAACTAGAATAGTTTCGCCCAAGGTTACAGGCATACTAGAGACACCTGATTCTGAGGAAGATGAAGAAGAGAAAAGATTACGAAGAAAAAATATAAAATATCAAAAAGTTGGATTTGTCGAACCTGAATTGAAAGTTGCTCCACCTATTAAGCTAGATGATGAAACTATGGCTTACAAAGGTTTATATGAAGAGAGAGGTAGATTTGATTTTGCTAACATAGACAGCTTCAATAGTGCTGTTTTGAGAAGAGCAGAGGAAGAAATTGAAAAGCAATCTATTTTAGCTCAAGAATCATCTGACAAAGAAGCACAAAATCAACAAGCTTCAGATACTTCAGATTTAGAAAATATTTATTACATTGAATTAGTTAAAGAAAGGCAAAGATTAGAAAAAGCCTTTGATGAAGAAAGAGAATCTAATAGATTAGCAATAAGAAAATCAGAAGACAGTATTCAACAACAACTTTTAAATTTAATTTTAAACAATCAAAATTTAGATACGAATGCAAGCTCTAGTGATCCTGTCGATAAATTAGTTCAAACTCTGATAAATGAAGATAACAAAAATAATTCTGAACAAATCGTTATTGATGCCACTAAAATAGTTCAAATGATACAAAATCAAATTACTGAGAACAATGGACAACAAATTGATGAATATTGGCTAAGAAGACGCATAGAAGACGAGCTTAAAACAGAATTTGCCATGATGCAAAAAGATCAAGAGAAAAAAATGAAGATTGTCTATAAGAAGATGATAGAAGATATGTATATTGATATGATAAATAGTTAGTAGAGAAATTAAATGCCTGATGATGTATATGTAAATCCTGATAGAAAACCTTATGGCGGAAAATATAAATGGGTTCCAGAAACTATCCCAACTGCGAAAGAAACAGCTGGCTTAGGATGGTTGTCATCGACAGTCGAAAGAGGTAGTTTCAGAAATGATTATTTTATCAATACATCGGTCTCTTCTAACTATACGATAATTCCATCTTTTAATAATACAGGCACGGGTGTAACATATTATGGCAATCCTGAATGGCCAATTAATTATGCATTCAGAAAAAAGGCGCAGCCTACAGTTTTACTCGAGCCTGTACCTGATGAAGTATTTAATTTATTTAGTCAAAGTTTTTGGTGGGAAACTCAATTTTCAACAATAGCTTTCAAGCTAAGTGCTATAACATTTGAATATAAGTTGCTAGTGGATATTACAGATCCTAATTTGTTGGTAGCCATGGCCTCTTCAACAACGCCTGGTTCGTCAGAAGACATAGCAGAAATTGAAAAATTTTTAACAGGCGAAATTACTACCCTCAATGTAGATTTTACTAAATATACTTTTGGTAAAATTAAATTATATAGATCGAATGATACAGATGATACAGCCTTGGAATATCCAAGTGTTCAGACAAATGTTTCTACCACTACTACCGATAGAAAAATTTATACATCGTCTAAGGATTTTACAGATGAAGACAGGGTAGACGTATTTGTAACAACAGCAGAGGCTTTTCTTTTAATAAATCCAAATGCATATAAATTAAATGCAACTGACAATACAATTACATTCAATACTGCTCTGGGTGTTTCAGATTTAGTAACTCTGGTTATAAACACCACACCTATTACCTCTACAGGATACATATTTAGTGGCAATGAATTTAGCACTGACTATAAAAAATTAACAATAAAATTCGACAATGGAAATGCGAATGATCCATTTGACGATATTGTAAAAGCCAGAATTCAAAATTTTTATAATTCAAGTCCTTTCATAAAATTTTATTTAAAAAAAGTTATGTGGTTTAGGAAACCATCATTATATACTGGCGCAGTTAATATAAGAAATTCTCAATTGCCATGTCAGATTTTGGCATATGCTTTCAATGTCAACAAAGGAAAACAAATTCCAGGGACAAATGATTATTTTCCAAATAATTCAAACTCCCCATCATTTTATGTAAAAATATTTCATCCTGATGATGTCATAAATACTAGAGGATTTGCTCACGGTATTAATTTAAGATTTTTTGTTCCAAGTTTCCCAATATATACAACTGGTGGATCATTTACTTTCATCGATTTATTGAATAATATTAATAATCCTAATCAGTACTGGGTAGTATTTGTGGGACCGACCCTGGGTAAAGAATCACGAAAGTTCTATTTAACTTCGGGCGTAATTGCAGGCTCATTTTCTGGAAGATTAGTTAGACTTAATTCAGCAAATATATACAATAACACTACAATCGTTTTGCAAAGTGTGGAAAGTGATAGTCAGCCAACAGAATCATCATTTTGGTCTAATATTTTAAATTATAATTATTTTGCGAATTCACCATACACCAATCCCACGATAGGCGTACCCTGGTTGTATATTGATACAAATGGAAAGTCTTCAACGTGGTATAGGATTGGTGTAACTGATCTTGTTTATGGAGTTACCACATTTACAGATGCTTTCAAAGGTCAAATATATACAGAAAAATCAGCGTTACAGCTAGAAGTTACAGGCGTTAGTGATATTCCTGTAAGTCAAATTGTAAGATCGTCAATCCGGAATCCAAATAATCCATTAACTTACAATCCCTTAGCTGTTTTTACCCTTGATAACGTAGATGATTTTTTTGGAAGCAATGTAGAATTTAGAAAAGGTCAATTTAAGTTTAATATAAAAGCAAGATCAGTTGATCCAAATGATTCTTTAAACACTCATTTATTTATAAGAATGTGGTTTCATCCTGGAGAAGAGCCAATAGATTACAATGATCCACATAAGTACAGAAGCAATAAGTCTGAGGTCATATTCAGATCATACGAACAAGATCCAAATAATTTAACAGACACACAACCATCTGTTAAATTGAACATTGATTCGCCAAATAGTTTAAGTGAGCTTATTGTGACTGCTCCATTAATGCAAGACTTTAATTTTTATGAAGTATTGAGGTATGTAGATGGTTTACTAGATACATCATCTGCAAATATTTGGAAAAGCATTTATTCATCTCCGACAACTAAATTGGTAATCGGATTATATACATTTTCTTATGATACTCAAACTCCATCAATTAATAATGTAGACTCACCGGCTACGGTTGAAGTTGAGATAGATCCTCAATATACTAGTTTAGAAACAACAATGCTGAAAAACATTGCAGGAACATTGGCTGCCTCGAGATATTATGATTTTGATAGAAGTTCTTATATACATTTTAATACCAATTCATCAAATACGATTAAAGTAACTAAAAATTTTTATGGTGGAGGAGTTGCAGGTGTTGGTACTTCATATTTTCCTTATGATAAAAAATATATTAGAATTGATACAGCGACAAATCCGAATGCAGTTGCTTATACTGGCTTAGCTACTTTTGAAACAGGAAGTGTAAATGGAATTGTTGCAGATGATTCAAATTTGTGTATCGTCTATGATGATTATAGTTTATTTGATGATCTGTCGGTAAAATATTTTGCTGATTTTGTTACAAAAGGCACTTCTTTTGAAAATGGCAGGGTTAATGCTTCTGTATGGAGCATCAATTTAAAAATAAATGCTGATTATGATAATACAAAGTTTGATGCTAAATTAAAATTTACTGCATTTTTTGTAGACAGATATGGTGTTGTTGCAGAAAAAGTTTTCATTTCCCCATACATTGATGTACCAACATATTCTTCTTTGACTTCATCTACTATACAGGTTAATTATTCTTTCACTATAAATTATCCATTTTTTATAAGTGGTGTTGATTCTCAGCTGATATTGAGAGTCTTTGTTTACCCCAGATCAAAAAATCAAATTAGATATACAGAAGAAGAACTAAATAACATTATTGGCATTATGAACAACAAGCCATTAGGGTTAAGGATACAGGATTTAGCATTAACAGTAGCGCCTATTGAAGGCACATCTGGTTTAAATAAATTATTTGTTGTTGATACTTCTAATGGGGCTGGTTCAACTAAATTTTATGAAGATCTACAACTTGTACCAAGTCGGGCACTGGATTCTCAACAGTTTTGGTTTTATGCAGATAAAGAAACCACTTTAAAGGCACAGATCATTGAAGCAGGACAAGACTTTAAAATTATAGGCGCTCTTTATTCCCCAACTTGGTTTGTTGATTTACCCAAAGACATGGAAATCAATGTTAGATTTGGACAAAATTTTGCAGATTCTTTCCAAGATGTTTTGTGGTTTAGAACTGTTTTAGCAGATGATGTATCTAGGCAAATAGAAGACAACACTTCGGCAACAGAAGATTATTTTTCAAGAAACACAATCGTAGCAACATCTGGAACCCCCTCTGGAGATAATACTTCATCTGTAAGATATTTTGTCATGAATGATCCATTCAACTATCCATATATTAATGAAAATGTATCAGGCTATAATGGAGAAACATTAGTAGAGTTTGAAGGTGATGAGCCTGTATTATTTAGAATGGGTACAAACCAAGCAGAAAAAGTAACTGGATTAGCTTCAATTATAGATACAGCTGATGGATCTGTTATCAAATTAATTTTTAATAAAGATGGTGGCGGGAGCGGATATTGGGTAGGTCCAAATATTAATTTTGAAGATGACCAATTTGAGCAAAACAACAGAGTAATTGCTACGAAAATGACTAAAATTAGAATATTTTCAAATTTAGCAGATCAATTTTTATATATTGTTGGATATGTAAAGCCTGGTTGCTTAGTTTTGAAGAAAGTCAATTTTTTAGATGCAGATGCTTCTGGTGCTACAGCTTTAGGCTTTAATTATATTATTGATGGTCCTGAAGATATAGCTGAGACCATTCAATATGACGAAAATGAAGCACTCGAGATATCTGATTACTTAAGTGGTGATTATGTTAAAGAAACAAGAGCGTCAATAATTTCAGACAATCAAGGCAATTTATTAATCGCTTATATATTAGAGTCTTCGCCATACGAAGTGAAAGCCAGATTTATGAGTACGGGCGGCACTGAATTAAGTTTGCCATTCAGCTTGATAGATATGTCTATAGGTTCAGGTGGTAATAGCAGTATAGAAGTTTACGCACCTACACTTTGTTACAATCAATCAATAGATGAAGTAGCATTCGTTTTTTGGTGTGCTGGTAAAATATTTTTTGCTAGAGTGCAAACCAAACAGACATATGGAGAATACATACTAAATAATTTATTTTTAGTAGCTGGTGATGGCGATTTTACATCAACAGTAAATCCAGCTAACTCTTACTTTAATTTATTGGTAAATAGTGGATACTTGCAAAATTTACAAACTGGAGAAGTAGAGCCTGATATACATAGACAATCAGTAGCTTTAATATGTTCGATTAATCAAGATAACTTATCAGAATATTTTATTTATTATAAGCGTGAGAATTCTTTGACAGCTCCAGTATATGTTAGAAAAATATTTTCAGACGGTACTGTATCTGAGGCCAAAACTATAATATAATGTATAATTAAAAATACTCATAGAGTAAATATAATTAAGGAATTTAGATGTCAGAAAATAATACAAGTCAACCTAGACTTAATGAGCAAATTCTTAAGTATTTTAATGATTTGCCAAAGCTTCGTGAAGTAAGGTTAATAGATGAAAATGGCGAACAACAGGGAGTAGTCCCTGCAGCAAAGGCGCTAGAAATCGCTAGAGGTTTGAATCTTGATTTAATTGAAATTGCTCCAAATGCACAACCTCCTGTTTGCAAAATTATAGATTACGGTAAATATAAATATCAACAATCTAAAAAAAATAAGGAATTAGCATCTTCCCAGAAGCAATCCGCTTTAAAAACTTTAACTTTGGGTGTAATGATTGACGAGCACGATTTGAAAATTAAAATGATAAGTGCTATGAAATTTTTAAGGAATGGAGACAAAGTTAAGGTTGTAATTAGATTTAAAGGCAGAGAAATTTCATATCCAGAATTAGCTGAAGTTTTATTGACTAAAATTATTGAGGCTACAACTGGCACTGGTGTTGTTGAAAAACCTGCCACAATTGATGGCAAATCAATCATGATGATTTTAGCTCCAAAAGCTTCTTGATAAAAGGGTTTTGCATCTTTGCAAAAGAAAAAACTTACTTTAGGGAGCAAAAAAATTGGCAAATTCACCAAGGCAATTAAATGTTAATTGCACAATTAGTGCGATATATTTACCAGAGACCGGATCTTTAGCTGCATATTATGCGAGATACAGACAATTAAAAGATCTTAACCGCACTTTGCCATCAACTTTTTATAATTCAATTGAAGGCGATCAGTTCTCTACCAATTTAAGCAGTTTAACTACTGGCTCTGGTGGTGTTATTCCAACAATTAATTCAAATATTGGTGCGCCTGCTTGTACTTTTTATTATGGATCTATTGAACCAGGAGTAGCACATCCAGTATTGAATTTGTTGAAAGGCCCAAAAAAATCGAGCTTTGGCCCTCAAGTATATCAAATACCTAGCAATGCTAAAAGTGGACAAACAAGAACTCTTTCAACAAATATAGCTCAAGAGAGTACAACTAATTTATATTCTCTTGCTAATCCTTTTATACCATTCACATTCGATAAAAATAGTCCTTCTGGTCCTTATAGTACAGCCCAAGTTAGGACAACATACAATGTGTGGTTATCAAGAGACATTAATTTGAATAATGTTAAAGTTACTAAAGGCATTGGTATCGTAAATTTCAAAGAAATTGGAACTTCCACTAATCCAAAACCTGCTAGTATTACAACACAATATTCAAAAGATGGCTCGAGAGTTGTTGTTCACAGTCAAAATAAATCAGCAATATTGAGAAGGATGTTTCCTATTGCAGATGACTTAATATATAACAATACTGACGAGGAAGAGGCTACTTTATATTATCCTAATTCAAACACAGTCGAGACACCTCCAGGCAAAATAAAGGCCAAAGGTGGAAAGAATTGTGGCTTTAGAATTAACATGAATCACGATGAATTTTCAAGCTTTCAAACCACACTTGGAAACGTAAATTCATCTATATGGATATATTTTGGTTACCCAACTACAGATAAGTCTAAAAAAGTCATTTCTGAATTTGTATTGGTGCTTGATTTAGGAAAGCCTCCAATTTTAAGATATAAAAAGAGTAATTCTGCTGCAGAAAATAACACTAATAGTATTTCAAAAGATTGGGAAAAAATTGAATTAGATGACGTCCCTGTAATAACTAAATTCTCTAAAAATTTTGAATTTTATGTACATTTTGCTGGTCCAAACATGTATTTTGGATTTGAGCCAAATATTTCTAAATGGTATGTATTTGAGCCAATTAAAGTAGACGAAAATAAAAAAGATCAAAGCTATGATGATTTTTATCTGCCTAGTATACCAAAAGAATCTATTATAGAAATTTTATTTAGAAATGTTCATGCAAGTTTCACCTATGAACCTATATGTTTTAATAATTTTAACTCTGATTACGTTGGTGCCGATAACACAGATGCTAGAAACAGAATTAATATAAATTTTGTTTCTTCTAAAGCAGATTATCTAGATGGCTCAGTATCAGAAGAAACTTTAAACAAGACACTTAGGGAGCATAGAGTACCACCTTTTTCAAATAAATTAATTTATTCTAAAAATGAATTAGTTGTGCCAACATATTATGCTGACTATAGAATGAACAGAGGTGATACAAATTTAGATACAGATATCGCAGAAGAAGATTATGCCATCAATCCAGAAATTATCTATCAAGAAGTTTCTGCTGTTTTAGATGAATCTATTCCAGACAATCCAAGATATTTTATTGATGGGCAAGTTGTTTATGACACAACTATTGAAGGTCCTGTATTTTTTTATGTAAGAGAATTTAAAAAATTAGATCAAAGAAGAAAAATAACCCGTGCTATTTGGAATCAATATTCTGATGTAAGTAAATATTTGACCGAAGTCACATTAGGCGAAAAATTTGATCTTAAAAATAAATCATACAAAAAATCTGAAGCAGTTTTAACATTTGCCAACTTAACCAATGATGTTTACGGGATGCAAATATTAAATGCAATGCAAGAAAATTATTTGGTTTTTAATTTAAAAGCTGGATATGGAAACGAAAGTTATTCTTATTTTCAAGGTTATACCAAAAAAGTTGAAGTAACCAGATCGCCAGATAGTTTTATTATAAAAGTTACATGTGGAGATCTAGGTAGTCAATTATTAGATGATATTATATTTAATACAACAAGTCCGATATCTTTTGCAACTAGATCATTCAAGGGTATATTAGAAGATAGTTTTTATATGGCTGGTTTGCAGGGTGTATATGTGCCAAGAGAAAAAGCGGCCATAGGTTATGATATTTTACATGATAAATATTTCAATTTGTATGTTGGAGCTTTCAACTTACAGCAGCAAGCTAGCTTAGCAAATAATGTTTTAACAGTAAATAAAAAGACACAGATATCTGATACAGTCAGAGAAATCATGGATAATATGATTTATTCTGCCAAAGATCCAACAACAAATTTGCCTATGGAGTATTACCCAGTTCTTTATTGGAACCCACAAAAAGAAATTTATGAATTAAAAATGAGAACAGACACTCCTGTAGATGAGCTTTATTTTGCGGGCGACACATCTGATCCAAATGGATTGCAATTGATGGCAAACTCGAATCCAGATAAACAACATGGAATTATAAATCAAACAGGGTGGAAAGAAACTACCGATTTGGTCTTCTTAGCGTCCAGGCTTACTATGGTTGGTAGATTGGCAACTATGAAGCCGTTTGTTGCTATTTCAGAGAATTCTGTTGTAAATAAAGCAGTTGGGGCAACTGCATTTGATAATTTAAATAATTTTATCAGAACGGGAAATGACCCAAATGAAGGCAATGTTCAAGATCAGGATGTGTTAGGATATATAGGCTTCAATAAAGAAAAATATGATGATGAAGAAAAGTTGTATCAATCAGAAAATATTCTTAGGACAGTATTTGATGCTAGAGAGAAAAACATTAGAGTTCCATTGCATAAATTAGAATTTAGTGTTTTTGTAACTAAGCCATTGAATACACATGGTACTTTTAAAATTAAATCATTTTATGGTGGTACTGAAGTTTCTGAAACCTCACAATACATGTATGTGGATATAACTTACAAATTCGATATTAATAAGAATTTGATTACAGCTAATGTTATAGGTCAGATTGCTGCAAATCTATTTGAATAGAAAGATTAATTATGCCAAGGTTTACAACTCTAAGTCAAGCAATAAATTATCAATTAACGAAACAGATGCCAGATGTAAAGATGCCAGATGGATCTGCGCTTCACACATACACAGGCAATACTCCTTTGTCACCTGAATACAATGTGCAAAAGACAAATGAAGTATTTAGATGGGGCGTTTCAGTGTGGGGCATCGACAATGTCACTTCAGAATATCAGCCGACAACTAGGTAATTGAAATAATGAAGAAGACAAATATTTATGGATTCGGATATTTAGAGCCAGCAGATCGTACAGGCGAATTGCTTGATATGGATCAACGCCGTTTCCAGGCAATTGAAAATAATCTTCTTCATTTATATACCATTTTTGGCAATGGTGTTTTGGAAGATGGCAATACTGCTTCTTGGTTAATTCAGCCTCCAATAGATGCAACGTCTACAACGCTTTCAGTTTATATAACTCCTGGCGAAGGGCATATTGCATGGAAGTATGCAAAGACAATTGTAAACACAACTGTAGAGCTTCCATTCCCAATAGGTGGAGTTTACCCTATAACATATTGGATATATGCCACTGCCACAGAAACGACTCCAGAGTTAAGTAGTGTAGAATTCATAGCATCTTTAACTGAAATCAACAATCCTAATTATTATGTTGGCCTTGGTGGTGTTACAGTTGAAAATGATGGAACAAATATAACATATACAGTTCATAACACTACAGATTATGGTAGAACTGTTATTAGTTTATTTGCTACTCTTAGTGCAAGGATCAATGCACATAAGCACATAGGTGGAACAAGAAATCCTTCTCCAATTGATCTTGGAGCTCATGTACAGGGTAAACTATCTGGAAGTTATATTAGTGATTTAGATGCATCAACTATTACATCTGGGACACTTGCAGCTGAAAGACTCCCACAAATTGACCACAATACCCTGTCAAATAAGGGGACACTAACCCATCCTGAAATCGACTCTTTATTAGCCGCATTGGGTGATCCTGCAAATTCTAGACTTTCTGATGTTTTTACAGCAAACATGATGCAATTGGCCATGGCTTTGAAGAAGCAAACAGGCCTAAGAGACATTGATAAAAATTTAATTAACACTATAATTTATATTCCTGGATTTACACCTAACGATTCATATATATCATATTATAGCACATGGGCAGGCTCTGGACTTTCAGCAATATCTAGGCCTTATGTTCCAGAGGATATTGATTTAGCCACAATTGACAAGGCAAATCACCAAATTATTGGTGGTGCTGCGACAGCTGCTAATTCAGATTCAGAAATCTGGACTTCAAACACTGATTTTACCTCAGCATTTAATGCAACTAATGAAGAGTCAGAAACTGGCGATGCGACTTTACGATCAAGAAATATTGATATAGTTGGAACTGGTGCAAGTTCATATTTCACTCTTTCTAAGCCATACAGATATGAAAAGCTAAGTGATTCTACAATTTCATCAGCGAATGGCTGGAAATATGGTTTAACTGTCACACAGTCATCATCTGGTGGTGGTTCTAACAATATAATTAAAGAATATTTATATTTAGAATTTGCCAATGGTAATACAAAAGATTATAGCGATAGAAATAAGCTTGCATTAAAATATACAACAGCTTTGACTGGTGCTAGTGAAATACCTGATATAGAATGTTTTTTGGTTTTTGCAGATGGAACCGGCACTGCAGTAAACTTTGAAAACGGACAAAGTATTTATGTTTCTTCAGCAGCTTCTTTGCACGATACCACTGCCAAGCCAAACCCTGGATCTTTTTATGAAGAATTCGATTTAGATGAATTTACTGTTGCAGATGATAGAAAAGAAGTCATAGGCTTTGGTATATCATACGACATTAAAACCTTAGACCCTGCAGGAGTGGAATGGACCTTTGGTCTCGCAGTACCTACTTCTTTAGAAGTACCTTCGAGGGTCAATGCAGCTAGATTAGCAGCAAACCCACCTGATACTACAGGCTGTTTATTTGTTTGGAATGATTTATATTATGATGATGAAGGTATATTAATTTTTAGGTTTGATGGAAATACACCTTATCCTCTATATAATTTAGTAACATGGGATATAGATGAGCCTTTAGAGACAAATACCTATTATGAAGTTTCTACTAGAGTTGAAAATACAACTTTATTATTGAATGGTAAATCTCCATCAATAGTAAATCCATCTAATAATCAAATATCTGCCTCAAACAATACAGGAAGATATATTGATATTATATATAAAATATATCCCACTTCAACTTTATTAGAAGCTCCTAATGTAAATTCTGTTCAATTGCACTTTACTTCTACTGCAGTAAGTGCCGCACCTAAAGAATGGAATACTAATGCTGATTTTGATACCGGCAGAACATTCACAAATATTTTATATCCAACGTCTAATGGAAGATTAGAGTTAGCTGATAAGAGTGAAGTTGGTTATTTTAAGTATATAAAACACACAGACGGCCTTGGAGCTTATCTTAAGGGTCTCGATGGTGTCGAGACAGCAACAGAATATGTCAATCTGTCTGATTTGTACACTACACCAGTCCAAGCTTTCAACCATAGTGTTAGAAAAGGTTTAGAGAAACCAAGAGATGCTTATGTGGTTACTAGTAATAAGCATATCATTTTCGCCGACACAGATAATGATAGAATAGTTGAAGTAGATGCAACTGGGTCGTTTGTAAAAGCGCTGCAAGGCAACATAAGACTAAAAAGAAATCCTAGAGATTTAGTAGCACTTTGCGCTCAATATAATCCAGATTTAGGAAAGCTTTGGATAGCTTTTAGTCAATATATTAACTCTCCAACTAATTTATCAAATATTTCAATTAGTTCAGGTTCTCAAGTACTAAATTTTAACTCCACTCTTATCACAGTGGCGTTATTTGATACTGTTACATCATTAAATGATAATATCTCCAAGTCTGCTACTTTGCAAGTAACTTTCACCGGCGCAGCTAAATCTCAATTAGATTCATGGTCTGGCGCTATATATGTAAATATTGGCAGCGGTGTTATTAGTACAAATGGGAATGATGGATTGTCATTCACTGCAGGAACAGGAACTACAAACAGTAACAACGGAACTAATTTACCAAGTTATATTGATGGGACAATAAAATTATATAAAAATATTGGCTCTGGTGATTTTGCTTCTGCCGAATTTGTTTCATTTACTGGTTTGATTACAGATACAGGTACCACATTTGATGAAGGTGATTTTAACGAAAATGGCTCGATTGATACTACATTAATTGGTCCAGATGAAGCAATCCCTGCTCAGATACCAGTATTTGTAGGGAATGTTGTATATGATAATATTTACTCTCCTTTAAGCATTCAGGTTATAGAATCTGGTCAGTGGGTTGTAGCTATGGTTGGGTCAAACTCAGTTAAGCGATATAGTTCTGCGCTTGCTGCAGTTGAATCAAAAACAATTTCTACATCTTTTGTATCATTTACAGAAGGCAAGGGCGGATCAGCATATTTAATTGATAATCCAAGTGATCTCACAAACAGAAATTTATTGATAGCTGCACCAGCTGCAACTGGAACAAGTTCAACTTCAGGCAAGGTATTATTAATCAATCAAAACAACAGTGGCAATACCGTAATTACAACCATTAATGCTCCTGACGTTGACGCTGTTAGAGCATTACCAGATAGTACAAATAATTTTTATTGGGTTGCACTAAATGATACATCAGCGAATGGTATAAATAGTAGATTAGTTAAATATGATATTAATGGGAATATACTATCTGATTGGTCTGGATCTTCAGAAGTGACTTTAACTCATCCTGTAGGGTTGCAATTTACACCTAATGGTGATATTTTAGTATCAGAGTAAAATAATGGA
>JACCDX010409195.1_pt1 | contig 51225 bp, 72 predicted proteins | sample 7449681 | NCBI WGS metagenome assembly JACCDX01 (sample SAMN15323450, study PRJNA562643) | freshwater metagenome | isolation source: river surface water | place: USA:Blue River Watershed | collected 2017-08-18
ATAATCTGTATTATCACTGCCAATAGATACAATTTTATTGAGCGGCGGGTTTGTATCTGTAAATGTTAATCCAGTATTCATAGGTATGTTATTACAAAAAAATAAAATCTTTTTAATTACTATTGAGTTCTCAATAGTAATTATGCTATTCGGTACACGTAATACTTGTCAGCAGTCATACATAACTTAAATTGGCCAGACGACCGAGAACCGACCGACGGATTTCCGATAATTTCACCCGATGCGCCCGACACTAAAGTCCATCCAAGCACAACACTGCCCGCATTTATTACTGTAAAAATAATACATCGTGAAAACGGAATATCGATATCGCTCTTATCGGGCAGCTGTAAATTGCGATTGCTGGTGGGGGTTCCATGTAAAATTCCACTAAGCAAGTCAGTGAATGTAACAGCCTGATCAAAATTGCCTAGTAATTTTGGATCCCGGTATGTGTAAAATAATTTTGGCGCATCTAGGGTTATCCCACCAGATTTACCACTTATGCTTACGCCGCCTAGTTCATTATTAGCAGCTATCGTTACGGCATTATTACCAGGTAATTCAGATACATATTCTAATTTTCCGGTAACCGCAATAACCCTATTATCAGTGTTTTCTGGTACATGAGTGTTTATTATATTTGTAAATACAGTAAATTCAGGAGCGGATAACTCGGACTCAAATACAATATTTACTGTGTGGGCGCTAATTGTTACTCTCCTAAGTGGCGTTGTAATTGCTGGCTCAGACCCGATTTGAATATGAAGTTGGCCAGTTTTAAGACCGGCTGGAAATGTTGTTGCCTTATTGTACGAGTAAATATGTGGCATATTATATGTAAAAATTCAAAAAAATCTAAAATGTAATTAAAGCACAAGTGTTAACTCAGCATCAACTTGCGAAATACTAATCTCCCTAAAACTAGTAGATTTACACTGGACACTAATTGTATGTATGCCGGCAGTCAGTGTTTTTTTTGCGAAGCCTGTATATATATTTTTATCATCTAGTGATCCGCGAAGAGTAGTAGCTAGTTCAGAAACTACATCAGAATCTATAAGCAATCGTATGTATCCTTTTTGTGATCCATCGAGTGCCCATGTTACACACCAGTTTAACCTATAGGCATTTTCTGAAAGAGCCTGTGTTGTGAATGTATGCGATGTCACATATTCATCCGATGTTGTACTATACTCATCGGCGCTTGAGAACAATTCATAATAGGTGCCGAAAATATTGCTCATAATAATTTCTGAATCGCCCTTCCAGTATATGTTTGGATCACCAGTTTTTTTATAGATAGTGTTCGCTTGACTAATTCCGGTTTCCTGTAGCTGAATCCCAGATAAGCCCTGCATGATTCCTTGAGAATTTATACTAAGTGTATTTGGGTTGGGCATTTCTAGTACTGAATCGGGATTTACTGGGTGGGAGATGTCGTTGAAACACTGTGTCGGTGCGCCAGTTGACCATCCATAAGTCCAGCCCTCAAGTTCACAGTAAATTCTATAGTATAATTCGGGCTCCATAATACTATTGTGTGAATTTTTTTTATATTAGTTATTCTCTAAAACTTCCATATTTGATGATGAACATATCAGTATATACTTCAGCGCTAGATGGGAATGTATTACCTGTCGCCACGCCAAATCCGTCATTAGCTCTAGCGGTTTGGCAGTAGTGCCGAACACGCAGCGCAGCTACCTCAGTAACATTAAACACTACCATCAGGCTTGATTTAGTTACCTGTGAGTTGGTTGCGTTTGGGGCCAATTCAGATGTCCCATAAGATATATATCGTGTCCATGTAGTAGCATTTGGACCAGTTTCAAGTGCTATCATATGGGAGTCCACACGATATGCCGGTGCCGTAACCCAAATAACATATCTACCAGGTTGCATTATTATTGCCGAATTCGCAATATCCAATGCTATACCACCTACTGAAGGCGTGACTTCAGTACCTCCCCATGAATCCCGCAGTCCATTAAGGGCTCGAGTGGATATACCGGCTGCAGCACTTCCCCCATTAGTGCCAACTAGTTTTTGGTCACGCACAAATGTTACCACATCGGTCTGATTATAAAACGTTAATATAAATGCCCCTACTACATCATCAAGGGGACTATTAGTACACTGCCACATTGTATTTCCATGATATAAACCTGAATGTATGTATATTAGTGCTCCACTCAGCTTAGTTCCAAGATCGCAATCCGGAGCTCTAATTGGAGGATTTCCAACGATCCATATACCTCTATCGGCTAGTGTTACTCCATCAAATATAGTGACAACAGTAAATCCAGAAGTATTAGCAGTAGGAAATGGCACATCGCCGATGGCAGCATCATTTATAGTCAGTATAGTCCCTGAATTAATTATTGTTGCGAGCTGTGATGGTATCAGTGGATTCAGAGCAGTCGCTGTAGCAGATGTAACTGCTGTAGCCGTGGCATTGAGTGCGATTGTTACTTGAATGCCTGTACGACCAACAATATTTGGATTGAGCACCGGTTGACCAGTTACAAAATACCAGACATAATATGCCGAACCTGCTTTTGTATTAAATTGCCAATATTTACCGTTAAGTGATGCCGCGACATCAGCCACAAAAGAGACCGTAAATGTTTGCTGAAAATTAACATTTCCAAGTATTAATACTCGGTATCCAGTGGCTAATGTCAAGCCATCAATTACTGTTCCTGGAACTAATCGCAATATACTTATTCCTGCTAGTGATGATACTGTACATGTATAACGTAGTGGGACAGCATTGCCAGTGAATATAGAATTGACGTTGAGCTGTGGTATATTTAGCATTATAATATTAATCCTAAACAGATTCAAAAGAAAAAATAAACGAAATTTAAAATATTATGACATCTATGTGAGTGTCAAATATGCCCCATCGATTTGTGGTCGCGGTGTACCATTCACAGTTTGACGGATACGAAGTGAAAGTGATCTATTCGCGCCGGGAGCAGTAAATGTAAATGTGGCAATGCCTGATGTTGAGGCCGTAGTTGTTGCTGAACCCAAGGCACTAGTTCCATCAAAAATGTCAACTACTAGTGGATTAGTGCCAGTAACATGCCAAAATGTAACAGTGCGGGTTGTGTATACTGATAGGTCGGTGTCATTCCATGGAAATACAGCAATTACAGCGGCAGTAGTGCCTGTGGTTGTTGCTGTAAAATTCAGGATTGTGAAGTCGCGTTTAACGGCCAGTGATGATGGCGTATTCCATGATAACACTCCCCCAGTAGTACCCGACAGTAATTGCCCACTGCTCGATGGTGCGCTTGGCCATTCATATGTTACGGCTGTAATACCGACTACTGGTTTGTGGCCAACATAGTCTGCAGTATCATCGTAAATTCTGAGCTCGGCAGCAGAGGCAGAATCTGATTGAAGATTATATGTACCCGTACCTTTCGATGCGAAATTCATACTAATGTTTGTGTCACCTCCGACAGCCGATAGCGTTGGCCCAGTGCCGGTTGCTGAATTTGTAAAATTATAATTATTAACAGCTGAAGCAGTTGGTGTAAAGGTTACCATTTCGTTTGAGTTTACATCAAAAATTCCAGTACTAACAACTGGTGATGGAATAGTTAAACTTGATGGCAGTGTAGTATTCCAACTTGGAACATTAGATCCATTAGTAACAAGCACTGAACTAGCGGCTGGCGAGATCTCAACTAAGGCGGACGTGCCGGCACCATATACTAGGGCATTCGCAGTAACGCTGGTTTTTCCTGTACCACCATATGCGACACCAATCGTAGAGGCATTCCATGTACCAGTAGTGATCGTTCCTGTTTGAGTGATATTTCCCTGAACGGTTGTTGGTAAGGTTGTCGACAAACTGGGCACGCCTGAACCATCAGTTACTAGTGTAGAGTTATTAGCAGATGCGACAACTCCGAGTGGTGATGTGCCGGCACCATACAGCAGTCCATTAGTGGCCACAGATGTGAGCCCAGTACCACCATCGCCGACTGCGAGTGTTCCAGTGATAGAGCTTGCTCCAAGATTCACGGCAACTTGACCCGATTCAAAAGCGAGACCTCCATTAGGCTTAAGATTTACCGAGATTTCATTTCCGGTTTTAGTGATACCATTTCCAGCAGTAATAACTCCGGCCGATGAGAACTGCGCGAAAACCAAGAGTGATGTTCCAAGTGTAATTGGATCATTAGTTGTAAGCACAAAACCAGAATCGGCAACAGTACCCTCTTCGACAAATGTAAACATGCCGGCAGTGACCTTAACATCTGTGTCGGCATCAGTTGCGCGCACTAGGGTAAGCGATGTTGTAGTACCGCCCGTGACGGACCATATACCATTATAAATATCACTTGCCGCAGCACCAGCCGACGCAACTCCAGCATCTTTAATGAGAATTCTATTACTTGCTGCAGGTTCAATGGCATCAATCAAACCGAGTGTGGTACCTGCCGTGAGACCAGTAATAGTAAGTGTTGGAGCACTATAAGCCAATGACGCACTAGTAGTCCAATTAGAATTGGCATTAGTAGCAAGTCTACATGAGCCCTTAACATCAAGCCCCTGTGCGACAGCATCAACATACGATGTGGACGCAAGTGTCCCAGATTGCGGCAGTGTTAATGTAGTGGTTCCGGTCGTAGTAAATGTGACAGCATTCGCCGGCGTAGTAGTAAAATTTCCACCGAGTGTTAAGTCTCCACTAATATCGAGCACCCTATCGGCATTATTTACGTCAATGAAAAATGATCTATTAGCGGTAAGGGCAGTTGTATTTGAATCCGAAATAAGGCTCAGGTTAAATGCTGATGTGGTCGCATCATTGAGACTTAAATTTTCTATGCCCAAAATAGATAGGCCGGTAGGCAAGGTGCTTGATAAACTTGGGACACCAGATCCATTTGTAGATAATACTGAATTATTAGCGGTGGCCAAACTTGCGAGATTATTGGCGGTACTCGTATACAGTAGAGTATTAGTGCCGCCAAATGTGGTGAGCCCAGTACCTCCACGTCCCACTTCAAGGGTGCCGGCAACATCATGACGTGCCCATAAATTTGGGTTAGATCCATTTGTGGCAATAGTGGTCGAGCTTGTACATACCCATGATGACTTACCATATGTATTACTCTGGGTGGCCCATACATTGACGTTTTGAGTTTCATCGCCAACTTCTAGATCAGCAGCGCGAACAAGAGTGAGAGATGTTGTAGTACCTCCGGTGACTTGCCATATACCGTTGTATCCATTGTTGGCAGCGGCTCCAGCTGACGCGACTCCTGCGTCCTTGATTAAAATTCTATCATCGGCCACTGGTTCGAAAGTATCTATTAGACCTAACGATGTTCCTGCATTGAGGCCGGAAATTGTTAATACTTCACTTGCTACTGTGATCGTAACATTCGATGTCCAATTGGAATCGGCTACAGTTACTAAACGGACACCTGTTCTGGAATTAAAACCAGACCCGCGCACGAGTGTGCCAACTTCTAATGCATTGAAGTATGTTGACATGATATATTAATATGTCATAAGAAATCAAAAAAATAAATTAACCCACTAACATATAAATTCAAGTACAATAGAATTTAAAATTGGGGTAGTGCCGCCCGTGTTCGTTTTTTTGATTTGTATTTCTAGTGTGGTATTTGTGACTGGCAGCGCAATCGGAACAATCTGACTCTCAGAGGCGTTCGACTGATAGTATCCAAGTGATACTGTATTTACCGTGTCCCAGATTCGGATTTCTAGAGGATTATCGATCACTGTACTTGTCAGTATTATTTTTCCGGTACTATCGAAATTACTATACCTATCACTATCCCACAGATTAGATGCGATAGTAGTGTAAGATGTTCCGAGCGGTGTAGTTGGATTAAAAACAGACATATATCTAACCAGTGCGCCGACTCCAGGTACTGCGTCTGTAATTACAATAGGCACATGCGCCGCCACAATAGAGTCGAGCACAAGTTTTTCAGGCGTACTAAGTGTCGCGCTAAATAAAATATATACCTGCGTAGTCTCGCGTGTTATACCTAATAAACTGGTTAAGATTCCTGGGTTCTGCGTGATCTCGACAGACAGCTGGGCTATTTTAAGGCCACTTGTAAAATCGAGTATAGTATATGTTTCCATGCTATATTATAGTTATGAAATACGCATGATCTGAATATTAACATCAGACACTGTTACCGGATCAGTGCCCGAACCAGATACGCTTCTACCGAATAAGAGTTGAATGGTATGAGTTGTACTTGACGCAAAATTCACAAGAGCATATCCAGTACATATATGCCTCTGATTATTTCCGGAAGTATTTATCGCGAATGGATCAGTATCGCTACCACCATTATTACTTGTGATTGCTGATCGCATTTGCCCAATTATATTTGAGGTTAAATTCCCATCCAGTAGTACTACTACGCATAAGTCATGTGTGGTACTGCTGTTCGTCCAGTTAAAGTACCAATCAATTCGATAACTGCCGATTGGTTTGACCCCAGTCACGAGATTTAGTTTAAGTACGCCCCCGACAACTGACCCAAGCGACACATCCATAGTAATAGTAGTCACTGTGGGAGCAACCGAACTCAGTGATTCGTATTGTGATCCATAAATCCCAGAGACTGGCGTTTGCCATGTAGCAGTAGATGCGCTGGTAGCAGTTAATACTTGGCCGAGTACTGGTGCGCTAGATGTGTATGTCGAAACTGAATTAACTCCTGAATCAGTAAACAGTGCCCGAGCCGTAATGTCATTACTTGATGAAGTCATGGTTTTGTTGGTAAGTGCTTGTGAATCAGTTGTCCCGACAACCGTACCAGTAGGCACTAGTTTGGTTGTTAATACTGGTGAGGTTCCATTTCCGACAAGAAATCTGTTAGCCGTTAGTGAAGTTACTCCTGTTCCACCGCTCGGAACAGGCACAAGTCCGCTAATGCCTGAATCGCCATTTGCGCATTCGCCTGTTACATTAATAGTACTGGAGCAATAATTAGCCATGTTATACCTAGTTATATTTTTTTTGCGGACATTTTTATATATATAGAATATTAGCGCAATGTTCTCCATTGATCAGCTAGGCCATGTATTACCGGATTTCATTAAAAATAGTATGCGTGACAGGCATAAATATGACACTGTTTATAGCTGTATAGAATCATATATTTGCGAGTTCGCCCAAACTACTGATAAGTCCTTTCACGGTGATAAAAAAATAATTGTTAGTGGAAACTTGGGAATATTATTACTACTTAATGCCCCTAAAGGTATCGATGATTTTACATATACCCTGTATACTGAGTCGTCATTCCTACACGCCAATAATTTATCCAATAAAATTGCTGAAACTGTAAAAGATAAATGGATCGTATGTATGCGCACTATAGTCCAAAACAATGACTTCGAGATTACAGTTGATGGTAGACGCATAGTTAATTTTATCAGACTGATCAATGTGCCCGACGGCACAACTGCCGCAAATATTATTAGACCAGTGTCCGCTCAGCTGAATAATCGATTATGTATAATTATGAATCCAATGTTTTATCTAATCGACTTGTACAGAACATTGTACTCACCAGAAAAATTTAAAGAGTGGCAACTTGCCCTCTGCCATGAAAAAGTTTTATTTGAATATTTGAAGCGCGGATTCACTAGGAGTAGACGACAAAAGAGTAAATGGAGACACTATATGGGCAGCGAGCAGACTTCCGACATTAAACCCATAACGACCAGTGATATTAGCATGTTCATAATACGCAAGTATATTGTAGATAATCCAAATATTATACTAATAGGCGATGCGGCCCAGCGATTAATTATTAAATCATCTATAATAACATCAATAATCACAGTTATAAGTAATAATTCAGCTGAAACAGATATAGCTAATATATCCAAACTACTTGCTGATAATTATGGATCTAAATATCCGGTGTCACATACTCATGGAAACGTAAAGGTAATTGGGGATTTTAGATTGTCTAGGACAACAGTAAAAGTTGGTTCCGAGCATGATAAGCAAGATCTTATGTATATTTATAATTCAGCAAATTATGAATTAATACCATTCAATAAAATAGGAACTGATAATTTTATACAAATTGGTAATCCATTTGTGATATTACGATTTCATCTTATTGATATCTGGATTGTGCGATGGTTGGTTGCCGCGTCAAAATTAAATGATCATTTCGCCGAGAGTAAAATACGTAAAATCATGAAGAATGTCATTGAACTGCGGTCGTATATGTCAACTGATACTAGGCAACTCATGGGCACTACTGACGCACATACTATTAAGTATGAAATTGATATAAGTTGTATTACTGGTGGCCAATCGCATACTATTTTTCAATCACACATTGACCAATACATGGGTATTATACACAATGAGATAACCGCGTATAAATTACATGTTCAGCAAAAAGCAAGTTCGGCCAAAGCTCGCGGAATTTATAGCAGTATGTATCATCCTCAGAAGTATTATCTGGAATATAATCAATACCGGAACATAGAATCTAATGAAAAAAATAATAATTAAGATTTAAGCACTGTCTAGGTATGCCTTGTGATCTTTATTGACTTGTAAATTCAATTCGGGGTCACGTTTGATAGTTTCGCTATAGATATACTGAACTTCAGTGACTTCGAGATTCTGTCTAAATTTAGAGGCGTCCTCTCTTGATAATTTAGCTTTGGATAACTCGTCATCGGTGTACTCCTTTTTCTTTGGGTCTAATCCATTGAGTTTAGCTAGAGTATTTACATACTGAGGCTTAGTTTTATATGTTGCCAAGTGTTTTTCAAATACATCTTTGGACACATACTTTAATATAAACTCAGGATCACTAGTGTACTGCTCAACAAACCATGGAATCGCAGTAGTATGTTTAGTTGGCCTGACTGTTGGAGGAGTATTTGATGTCGCATCAGACTTGGGAGTTCTATTGACAGTTCGCTTAGGAGCAGTTGCTTTAGTCTCCAAGTTGGCTATGCGGCTCTCTAGAGACACTAGAGAAGTAGTAATATTTGTGAGCATATCCACTATAACCTTTTGGTTAGCAGCAGTTGAATCAACAAGCTTGGTAGTATTTTCCAAATTGGTTTTGATCTGATTAGCCATAACACTCATAGCTCTGTTAGCAGGTTGTTGTTGTTCACTCATATTTGTTATATCGTAATAATATATCTAAATCATATTTCAATTTTTACAAAACCACATTCAGCATATTAAATATGTGCGGGATTATGTATAATATGATCATTGGATTCTGCGGACGCGAGGGAGCTGGCAAGTCATCTGCTGCTGAATATATTACTGGTCAAAGTGTGCTCAAGGCGAAATATGTATCATATACCAATATCTGGGAGTATATAGAACAGCTCACTGGAATATCGCCACCAATATCTGAGATATCTGCCATTATACCAAATATCCGAATAGCTAGCGCGGGCCCAGTATACCCGGACACAACAGAAATTATGATAGCTCAACCACTTAAGATGATATGTGCCGCTCTTACTGGTATTCCGTATTCGGTTATGTGCGGTATATCTGCTCAAGATAGGCTCGATCGCGAGCAGACAGTATCATGGATAGGTCTATCATGCCGCGAAATTCTACAAAAAATAGGTATGCTCTTCAGAAGTATAGACGAGAATATATGGGTTAATATTGCCCTGCGTAGAGCTAAATGTATACGCGAGACAGGGCAGTTAGCAATAATATCTGATGTTCGATTCATAAATGAAATTGCCGAAATCAAAAAAAATGGTGGCCGTATTATTTATATATGCCGACATCCATCAGATCTTAAAATACGCGAAGCTGACCGCAGCACTCATCCTAGTTGTTGGGAATTTTTAAGTGCATATACAGATGATCCTGTAGTGATAAATGATTCTACTATATCTAATATGGCAAAATCAATCTTAGAACACTGTAATCTTTGAATTTGGTGGGCGAATATTATTCAATAAAGATGCTCCAAGTATATAATCATTTACCGTCATGCCAGATTCATCTTTCATTCGGCCACGATACACATCTGTAATAACTTGCTCAGTGCTAGGTGCCCCTAGCTCGGCATGTTCCTTTTTTTTGAAGAACACATCTTGATGTAGATGTAAAACAATTAAAAGCAGGACCAGTAATAGTGATGTCACATATATATGCATAGTATTAATTTATATATAATGGCATACAAAAAATAATAGAATTATATTTTTGGTGATCATAAATATTTACCGACTAGTATTACTGAAAATTTATAAATACATTAGCTGATGTTCAGTTATATTAAATATGTCAATTAATATTTGGATCCAGTATATTGATGTCATGCGTGAATATACCATACATATAATATCGTAACATTGTGGCCCAGTACTTGCTCGCTTTGCGGCATTCCCTATAATTTTTACACATACACGACTTCACAGAAATTTACTATATACCGCTTTCAGATCAATTATTATATAAAGAGATACTTACCGATATTATTTATTTTTTTAAATGTTTTTCATCATAAACTATAATGGACGGAGGAGCACAAAATCATCGTAAAAAACCCAAGTCAACTGGACCAAAAAAACCCAAGAAACCTGTACACAAAAAAAGATCAAGTGATTTATCTGATAAAACAGTTCTCGAACTCAGAAAAATCGCAAAATCATGTGGAGCAAAACAAACCAACCCTGACGGATCAACAAAAAATAAGCAACAGCTTAAAATTGCCATCAATAGATCAAAGTAAATTTTAGCAAAAATGAATAACATCAAAGCATAATTATGTTGCGATTAACTGGCAAGAAATACCGTAGGGAATATACTGAAGACATCTATACACGTGTTGAATTTCATGGATTTATTGTAAATGTTAATCAGAAAAAATTCATCATAACATGCTATCATGGAGTTAAAAACTGTATACTAGATTCTTATAATTTACTGCATAAAAATAGTGTATTTGATATTGCTATTCTGAGTTGCGATAGTGCTATGGATTCATATACAATCACCGATGTGCGACCAAAAATCGGATCAGTAATTAGGGTACAATACAACAGCGGGACACTGATAGGAATTCATATAAACAGAACTAATAAACTTCCACGTCTTGAATATAAATGTCAAATCGCAGTGAAACCTGGCATTTCAGGTAGTCCAGTATTTAATGATAGTGGGCAAATTATCGGGATGCTCGTTCGCGCTAACTCTAACATGGCATACTGTGTGCCGGCGTATAGTATACTGTACTATTTGCGGACACTAGTTATGGGTCGAGCATACTATACTGAATTATATAAAAATTTAGTATACGCACCGGCGCAGCATACCGATATTGGTGTACTAGTAACTGATTCGGCCCTTGATTGGATTCAGGTTGGGGATATTATTACACATATTAACTCATTGGCAATTCATAAAAACGGGAATATTGATATGTATATATGCGACGATATACCAGTGCCGTTTTGGTTTGCTCTATATCATCAAATTCCAGGTAATATACTATCTGTTAAGCTTGTCAGGAATTCAGCCATACACACATATACTAAATTTGTTAAGCATATAATTCCGCCACCAAAAATTAGATATCTATGTATAGGGCCGTATGTTATGCAGCCACTGAAAAAAAGTATATTGAGCAAGTTCGATCGGGCCAGCGAAATGCTATTGAATTTTGTGACATATTATCATAAGAGAATTATGATTACACTGGTTATTGGACCTAATCAGCAGCATAAATTCCAAATCGTTACGTCATTTAATAATGTCGACGTTCAAAATATTGATCATCTTAACTACCTGTATCTAAATAATCACAGTAGAATCATAACCCTGAAGCTATTGAATGGGCATATAACCCTAGATTATACAGATAGTCTTAGAGATGCTCATGATATTTACTCAACACTCACATTGAATTGAAAAAAATTATTTTTTTGGAATTTATTCTTGGTAGTCAGTTTCATCAACATTCATGATATATTTGCGATTGACATTATCCCATCGCAATAATACATTTTTCGGCAAACCAAAGTGTCTAGCAATATTTCTAGCATCTGTTACCAACACATATTTTTCAGGTCCAGACCCGCGGCCAACAGGTATTCTGCTGAATACGAATTTGTTGGTATAGTAAATTTCCTTGACAGCAGCAGCAACTGCTGCGCTGTTTTCAGAATCAGGAAGCGCGGAATTTAAATTGTCTGTAAAATACTTTAAACTTTCAGGAGTAACAACACCCTGTTTAACCAGGTGCGATCGCACCAGATATCCGTATACTCTACCGAGCACTCTGCTGTAATCTTCTTGCTTATCCATCAATATGAATTGTATATGTATATCTTTAAATGTATATGTATTAGTATTATAAACAACTAGCACCGTAGATAAAAAATGTCCAATTCAATCTTGACCGATGAACAAATGCGCGCAGTTGACAGTTATATGACTGCTAGAGAGAGCGATGTTGATGTGGGCCGAGACAGTAAACGCGAATTATATGACAGACTTAGCACTGACCCTAAATTTGACGCATGTTATAAGCAGGCCATAAGTGAAAAACTAGTTCAGAAGGGTATTCTGGAAAAAAAATTTGAATCTGGGTATCCTGATACTGATCCCGATTTAGTGCTTGCCCGTAAATATGTGCGCGACACCAAACCAATTGAGCCCGATGAGCCACTGCCAGAGCCCGTAGTAGCTTCGCAATCACCAGTATACATTAAACATGTATCGAAACTGATAATTAATTTTAAGCAGTAATAAATGTAGTCACCGAATTATATGATGATATTTTAATAGGTCTGGAGTGAAATAACTGAGCCAAACCGGATAGCGTGCTCGCGAAATGGTCTGCCGATATTATCACTAGTTCCTGTCCATATGAAAAATCATATTTAGCGACATATGCCACGATCCATATATCCACTGCCTGTTTTCCAACATTTTCAACCACTATTATTTTTTTGAATTTTCCTGAAATCTTAGACATGTCATATGTAGACGCGACGACTAGCATAATATTCATACCTGATTTTTCCATGCTAATTAACAGTTCTATCTGGTCGCTCTTGGTAATGTTGTCCCCATCCACAATTACCAATCCAGTGAATTTTGGAAATGTATTAAATTTGGGGACTCGCACTGCCTCGAGTATTTTAGTGATATCACTGAGCACTAATTCGATCGCCGCTTCTTTGGCTAACTTTTTACTATCCTTGGGATCACTATACACTACAGATTTATTGGGCAGCCTAAATGAGCATATGAATTTCCTGTCACATATGTTATATTTGAATAGCGGATATGGAATATTATACTTTTGATAAACAGTATTTAATTTCTGGGTGTTAGAGGACATATGCAAATAAGCTAATAAAAAAATCATTTTTTAAAAAGTGCCTAAATAATATATGATCGAATTTGTTCTTGTTATAGTGTTGATAATATTGCTACTAGAATCGCGCGAATCTCTGACTGATAGACCAAACCCATATATAAGACTATATGATAATTATAGATCGGAAACACCTGTTTGGGAATTATCGAAACCTGGATATATGAATTATACATTTCCCATATACCTCAAAAAGCTTGATATTAATTTACCAAAACATTATGATGGCCGCGATGCGGGTAGGTATATAGAAATCTATGCTGTATATCCTAATAGCCCAGTGGCGTCGGATCTTAGTAAAACTGCCTCGGTGGATCAGTATACATTAGCTCCTAAGTATAAACAGATAGTGTCTATTCGCGCGGGCCAATCAGCGAAACTCGAAATATCGTATCCGGTCAAGAGTATTATGGTTAGAGCAGTGTTCTAAGATAATCATACCGTGATTTATATACAGCATGTTCAGCCTCTAAGGCTCGCAAATCTTTTTTGGCAATGTCACGATCCCATACCTGCATAACATTTAAGCTCTGTGCCTTGGCCGCAATTAACAATTCTAAATCGGTCATCTTGGCTCGCAGCGTGCCGACTTCGGCCAGCATATCAGCCCGCGACGGACCTGGGGCCGGTGTTGGTTTTTTCTGCCCCAACAAATTTTCGCTTTTTTGCGGATGCTTACACATTATATACATAACAATAACCATTAGCAAAACAATTATCGCCAGTGATGTTTTCTCGCATTTACACATATTTAGCGGGGTATATTATTTAAGATTAATATATATGGACTTAATAATTATAATTATTCTGCTGTTAATATATTTAGGAATCTGCCATCCGCCACATATTATTACTGGCGGAGCTCAATATTCCATAATATTTGTATCAGCTATTACACAGGATATGGCAAATAAATCGGCCAGTAAAATTACTAGGATGCTTGGAAAAAATTGGAAACTTATTAAGCAAACGCCCGACGTCAATACCAGCATTCGAGATGCTTCGGCTATAGGTAATATAGTAGTGTCTGGGCGTGATTTATCTCACTCTGTAATTGACTCTGATATTAAGCCAGATCTACATATACATGTTAGTCCAATGCCGCACTCCACACCCGAAGAGCTTATGGCAAATAAAGCAGTTATAATGGCCGCTCTTATATCGGGCGGCGGCAAGTCAGATAAGCCGGTCGACTCACTATGGGATGATTATATTAGTATACTTGGAAAGTCTTCCATTAATTCCATTATTCAATACAATAATCAAAAAGATCTTAGAGATGTATGCGAAACATATAGGTTCATCAAGACTTAATGTTTATTTATTTTATTTACGTAACTAAATTTGCTCCTGTATATAATGTACGAAAAATACGTATTATCTGCAGTGCTGGTTATCCTTATGGTATACCTATATTACAGGGATAAGCAGGTTGAACCTAAGCCCGAATCTGCTAAGGCAGAGCACATGTGTTGTAATGGACGCTCTAGTTGCTGTAGATGCCCATGCCATAAGCGAATGTATTACTATTAAAGCTATGCCTCAGTATAGCAAATGAGTGAATTTGGTATATCCGTGTTATTGGCTATTAGCTGGGCGGCAGTGTTCACCGTATTAACTGTCCAATTTATATATACATACCTATGATTTTAAAAAAATGATTTTTTTATGCAGTCATAAATGGATTTCGACTGTATTGTTTGCGTATATATGAAGTGTGATTCTAGGACTAAATTAGCAATGGGTTTAACAAATCACAAGCTATATACACATAGTGAGCCTACTCGAAAGGCGCGACTTGTTATAAGACGTGTTTTGACTCGGACATGCGGCCGGCAGATGATAATCATGGCTGATACTCTATTGACTGTTGTCAGTTTTATTATATGTTTTTCTGTCTGGTATGTTGTTTACTACCATGTACTATAAACTGTCAATTCTTTTTTGTTTTTGAAAATTGAATATAAATATATTAAAACATTTCTGCTCATTATATAAATATGGCCTACAAAACCAATTGTGATAATATTGACCCCGATGAACTTAGCATTATTATTGATGCTAATATCGACAAGCGGGGTCTAGTCGGTCATCATTTAGAGAGCTATAATTCATTTACATCTCATGGTATTTTTCAGATTATAACTCAGCTGTTTAAAATTGACGTAACCATTCAAAATAAGCGAACTAATACTCAAGAGGATACAGAAATTGAGTCGATAACGGTTACTGGTACATTCACCGATGCTAAGATGGGTAAACCGGTAGTGCCCAGTTTTCATACTAATAAACAGGTCGACCTTACCCCAAATCAAGCGCGGCTAAGTAGATTAAACTACTCAAGCCCGCTCTATATTTCTGCGAAGTTCACGGCCACAGCATACCTGGTTAATAAGGGCGAGCCCAGAGTTATTACTGGAGAAATTCACAATCTTAAAATTGCGAATATACCCACCATGGTGGGGTCACACCTGTGTCATACATATAATCTGCCAGCCAGCGTTAAAAAAAATATGGAAGAAGATCCGCGTGATCCAGGAGGCTACTTTATAGTTCGCGGTGAATGGGTAATCTCAATGCGTGAAACCAGGCTCTTTAACTCGCCACATATATTTAGGAATATTGGTCACGAAAAGGAAATTTCTCGTTTAGAATTTATATCTAAACCCGGTGATGCGTTCGAAAATTCGTCTCAGCTGATTATTAAGTATGTCAAGAACAAGAATATTTATCTGACTTTTGACTCGATCAAGTATTTTAAGATGGACATTCCATTTTACATTATCTTCCGACTGATGGGTATGATCACAGATCAGGAAATTTGCGATAATATTGTATATGGGTATAGTACACCTGATCATAAAGATGTTATTTCAGATCGCATGTTTCAGATAGTTGAAGCGGCGCTAACTGTGACCGATCCTGAGTTTGGCAAGGCGTATAATATCACAGACCAGGGAAAACTACTTGAATTTTTCGCACATCAGATTACTGTGTTTAGTGGAAAATCACTAAGTAAAGAAGACTATGATGCGAATACTAAAAAATATCTGATGCTTAATATTGTTGAGCTCATGGATAAATGGGTACTTCCGCACTTAGGTACATCTGCCGATTCGCGACATATGAAGCTAAGATATCTTGGACACCTGATTCATAAACTACTACTTGTTGAGTATAAAGTAGTTGAATCCACTGATCGTGATCATCTTGGAGCCAAGCGAATTGACTCAGCCGGCATGAGTTTTGCCAAGGTATTCAAACGTGATTACAATATGACTATCGTTATGCCCGCAAAAAATGCTTTCAAAAAAGCGTTCAAGTCAATGCCTTTCAGTCAGGTTAACCTGGCCCAGATATTTAGGAATGCTATTGATGCTCCGGCACTTGAGAAGGCACTTATTCAGGCTATAGTTACAGGTGATAAAGAGCTAACTGTTAAGAATAAAACAGTGCCAAATCGTCTTGCCTCAGAACTTCTGATTCGTAAAAATCAGCTCAACTTTCTGGCAAGTTTGCGAACTATTAGGATTGCTAATACTAGCTCGACAAAACAGGATCAGCGAGCAGTTGATATGCGCGCAGTTCATCCATCATATTCTGGAAAAATTTGCCCACTTCAGTCGGCGCCCACTGGATCACAGGTAGGTTTGGTTAAACAGATGAGCTTTGGCGCATTCGTGTCTGGCGCATCTTCATCGGAACTTCTTAAAGATGTGTTGCGTCGCGATCCGACCATACTTAAACTTGAGCATGTCTTTCCAGAGGACATATATAAACTGTCGCTAACTATTATTTTGGTCAACGGAACGCCTGTCGGATACACACAAAATGCGCCACTTCTGGTGGCCCGCTATCGAGATATGCGTCGCGGATATGTTTGGCATAATTTTACAGATAAAACTGTAACTCGTGCCAAGTCGCAAATTGATCCAATGACTACTATTCACTGGGATACTGATTCCAATGAAATCTTATTCTGGGTCGACTATGGGCGATTGCTACATACTCTTATTGTAGTTCGTAATAATGGCGAGCTTGATCCTGTCGGGCGATCACTATTTGGAAGCAGCTATGATCCGTTCATGGACACTGGCTTTATACAGGACGTCATGATTTCTCCTGAGCATATGCATGGATTATTCAACAGTAGTATTACTATAGATTATTTACATGAGCACGGTATCATTGAATATATTGCTGCTGAAGAGCTTGAGAATTGCTATGTGTGCCCAGATATTAGGTATCTAGCAGGCAGCAAGACATCTAAACCTGGTCAACTGGGCCACATACAGGCACACATGCGAAATTCACTTCGTCAATATACTCACTGTGAAATTCCAGTTGGGTTATTAGGCATTCCAGCACTCACATGCTTATATGCTCAACATAATCAACCGCCTAGAATTACATATCAGACTAACCAGACCCGTCAAACTTGCGGATTTTATGTGCTGAACTGGCCATATCGATGTGATAAAGATGCCTTTGTTCAGTATTATGCTGAAATTCCAATTGTGAAGACCATAGTAAATAAGTATATTTACCCAAATGGGGTCAACGCCGTCATTGCTATTATGTCTAAAGGAGGATTTAATCAGGAGGATTCGCTGTTCTTCAATACCGCATCGTCGCAGAGAGGTCTTGTTAAGTGTACTAGTTTTGGTTTTACTCAAGCCGAACTAGATAAAGATGAGAAATTCGGTACACCAACTGCGTTCAACACTGATATTAAAAAACATGTTAACTATTCAAAGCTGGTTAAGGGATTTCCGCCTGAGGGCACTATTATACATAATGGCGATCCGATTATTGGAAAATATATTGCCCTAAACAAGGCTACCAGTAAATTTGTATACAAAGACACGTCATCAATATATACTGGCCGAAATCCAGTTTATGTTGAGAGGGTCTTGCCTGCGCGAGATCAGGATGGCACTGAATTTGTGCGAATCAAATATTCTGAGACTCGCGAGCTTGACATTGGTGATAAATTTTGTCTAACACCAGATCATGAAGTCCTGACGTCAGTAGGTTGGGTTGGTATAGCTAGTCTAAATCGTGGACATGTTTTGGCAACGCTAAATATGCGCACACAAGAATTAGAGTATCATCAGCTAACTAATATGTATTCATTTGAGTGCTGTGATGAGGATATGCTAAATATATTTAGCCCACATATGAATATCACATCTACTATGAATCATAAACATGTTGTATATTCCGGCAATAAATTAAAATTTAAAACTTCTGAGAAACTCCTAAAGAAGCGATACCTATTCAAGAAAAACTGTGCTCCATTTAAATCGGACTCAACTGTAGCCAATGAGTTTTGGCTTATATATGGGGCATTCGTGGCTGGATATAAAATTTCAAAGGATACTAATATCATGACAGTACCAGCATCTATGCTCACAATGTTGACGCCTGCCATTAAAAACTATAACCTAGTATATAGTGTTAATGGAAAGCATATTCAGATTAGACTTAGTGATATTTTGGTAAATTTAATCACGGGATTAAAAGGCGAACTTCCGTTCTATCTGAATTCTGAAGCAGCTCAGAATATTATACTTACATTGTGTACAAATTTAACGCCGGCACTACGTGATTATGTCCAGCATATGGCACTTCATGTGGGCATATCAGCGGATACTGGATCTAATGTAGCTTTTCATAGTTTCGATGGTATTGATTCTACTTCGACAACTATGAATATTATTAAGTATACTGGCATGGTTTATTGCCCAGAGGTAAAAAATCATACATTCTATACACGCCGATCAGGGGTTGGAATTTGGACAGGGAATTCAAGTCGCGCAGGTCAGAAAGGTGTAACTGGTATGGGGTATAGTCAGGCCGACATGCCATTCAGTAAACATGGAATCGTGCCAGACCTGGTACTTAACCCGCACGCATTCCCATCGCGAATGACCATCGGGCAGTTGATCGAGCAGTTCATTGGGAAAATCGCAACTATCAAAGGTATAATTCCTGATGCCACCATATTTCGTGAAACTGATCTCGAAGCAGTTGGCGATGAATTCGAGCGATTAGGATGGGATCGATACGGTAATGAGAGACTGTTTAATGGCACTACAGGATCCTGGATTGACGCAATGATCTTTATTGGACCTGCTTACTATCAGCGACTTCAAAAATTTGTATCTAAGCAGATTTACTCCATTTCTACTGGGCCAACATGTGTTATTACACGACAGCCAGTGGAGGGTAAAGCAAATAAGGGAGGTCTGCGTATCGGTGAAATGGAAAAAGATGTTATTATTTCTCATGGAGCAGGTCACTTTATTATGGAGAAGTTTCGTGATGACTCGGATGGTTTCGACATCTATGTATGTAATACATGCGGCACACGGCCAGTCGTAAACGAGCGCACCAATTTAATTATATGTAATGCTTGCCGTAAGTCAGGCCTGAACCCACAAATTTCTAAGGCACGTTCGACATGGTCTTCGCGGCTATTCTTCGATGAACTTGAGTCTATGAATGTCGGCGTTAAGCTTACTGTTGAACCATTCGTATATGAATCTCAACAATATTAATACCGATACTTTATTTTTTTGCGCGCAATATACTATGCAGTCTGAAATTTACGGAACCGATCCACGATCTTATGCAGAAAAAATAGATTTTTATGATGACTCTATAAATTGCGGGTCATCCTATCTGAACAGTGTTGACATTGGATATGTTCCTGGTATGAGTGCCGTGACATATATTAAGGGAACTTGCGCTAATGGAACAGTAATTGAAAAAGGGCGAACTGATATTGCTGACATTCGACAATATAAACATAGTAGCGCGGATGGTATTAACAGCTTGCTCGCACATTCTGCTCATAATGACGCTGGCGTATATGCAGTCAGCTTTAATCCTAGTGAGAATAAGCTTCCAACTAATGTTCAAGTACCAGAAGATTTTAAAAAGCATGAATTTACGTGTCCAGGAAAATCAAAAATTAATGAGTTATCCTTACAGATGGCCAAAAATGAAAAGATACCACTGTCTATTCAAGCGAAGTGCTCAGGCAATAAAACTCTCATCATTATACTAATACTTGTGTTTGTGTTTATTGTACTCGCGGCCATTATAGTAGCTGTCGTACTTGCGCGCAAACATAAAAAGAGTAAATAAAATATTTCCGCATAATATACATCATTGCATATAATAATGATATCAGACACATACGGATTGAACTTGCCAGAATATGCGAATTCATCAGTACCATATTCTATGGACTGTGGAAATTCATATATAAATCATCTAGACCTCACGATTGGCACGGCCGGAGAAGCGGGTGAAATGATACTCGGCCTGAAGGGTACTTGTGCGAATGGAAAGGTAATCGAGGATCCGAATTTTAAATTACCGAACTTCTATAAAACGGCATCGCAGTCCGCCGATTCAGGTATTAATAATTTTACCCTATATAGTCGACCCGATCAACCCGGAGTACTTAATTTAAGATTAAATCCTGAAACCGATGACCCAATTGAAAAAGCATTAATTGATAATAAATTCACTAAACATGAATTTAAGTGTCCACGCGGTCGTGTAAGTAAGCTTAACTTAAATAAACTTAAGGACGAAAGTTACATATTACAACTTCAGGCCGAGTGCTCTACCGGGCTACAATACATGTGGATTCTGCTAATAATTTTTGTTGTTATAATTGCTATAGTTATAGCTGTTTTATGTGTTCGTAAAAAGAATAAATCAGTAAAACACTAAATATTATATACACTATAGTATAATGATATCCGATATATATGGCACCAATACAGGGCTCAGTAAAAGTATAGATTGCGGCAGCGCATATATCCAGGAACTAGATATTTTATATGATCCTGATAGCGGAATCACTACTGGCATCGGTGCTACTTGTTCGGATGGAACTGCTCATACTGTTTCTTCGGGTCCAGGTAAAAAATACAAATTAAATTCTGGATTCGGCATCAGAGATTTAAGCTTATATGATTCAGATGCCGGACCCGGATTTATGGGCATCCGATTAAATGGAGATGACAGCACATATCCACCAATAAAACCCAGCTATGGCGGACATACATATGTGAAAAAAAACTTTTCATGTCCAGATAAGACAGTAGTCAATAAGTTAAATCTTGGAACCGAAGGTGATCAAGTTCACAGTATTCAAGCCGAGTGCGCCGAGATCAGTGGCAGATATACCATGGCGGCACTTATAATTGTGTTCAATGTAATTCTACTGATTATCGCAGTCACCGTAGTCGCACTCGTACTGAGGGCAAAATCCAAAAAGGCAAAAAAAGTAAAATAAACTAAAAAGTCTAAAGTGAACTGATATCGAAGCGCCTCACATCGGCCAGAGTATCATATCTTGGAGCAGGAGTAGGCGCCGCAGTTTTAATCTGCTTAGGAACTGGCGCAATCTCATTTCGCATAGCGCTTAATACGGATATATTATCATGAATACTCTGCTTAATTTTGGTCTCGTATACAATCAGCGCCATTATAAATCCTGGATTTATCTTCATACATTTACGACTCTGTAGTATAAATTTAAAAATCATAGGCAGTTCGCTATCCGTCCCGCAGAGTCCAAGTATACTTTTTTTTCGAGTCTTGGACTTTTGAATATTATAACAGTGTGAGATTCTAAGTAAATACTGCCGGCGTAGCAGATATGAGGCCACTATGGCTGGCGATAGTGAAGTGCCGGTGCGGCAGCAGACTAGAATTTTACGACCCTCACTTAGATGTGAATATATTTCATTATAAAGCCTATACAGAGTCGGAAGTATCTGCTCGCGCTCATCATCGACATGCTCTAATTTAAGAATTACGAATTTTGCTTTCATGTATTTTTTAGGAATAGGCACGTCAACCAAACATATAATTACACTAATCCCATAATCCTGAATGGTGTTAACACTGGCTAGGTTTTCAATATTAGTGATAAAAATATCAGATGTGATTTCTGAAATAGCATTATGACCAGGCGCACCGTGCTTATTCTGGATGTCTATTAACTGGGCTCTAAGATTTTTAAAATGTTCAGTCATTGATTGATTTATGAGTATATATTTAAATCAAAAACTACCAATCAGTTTCCTGTGCCATAGTATTTCCGCTCAGTGCCAAAAATGCGGACATTGGCCTAGGCCTATATTCGCTGGGCATGTCCAGATAACCAGTGCGATTAGTAAATGCGGCATCGCCAGCCAGCAGTTGTGGCGCAGCGTATGAGTGGGCGTATCTCTGATTTTCTAAATAATAATCGCGGCTAGATTGGCCTAAAATGTCGCGCTCATTACCGCCATACTTAAAATACACTGGATCGCTGTTAGAGTTTGCGATTTGATCCAGGTAAAACTTGTCGCTAAATTGCTCTTGGGAATATGTTAAATAAACATACACCAGAGCTGATATAATGACCGCAACAATTAGAAAGTTTAATAGCTTGTGGTCTTTCTTCTTTTCTTTTTCAGATTCCATGTTGCTTAAGTATAGTATATATATTATATAATATTATATTATTATCATATAATATACATGAGCAAACTAGATTGGAAGAGTCAACGTGCGCTGACTGTTTTAGCCAATGCGCAAAAAGTATTAGGGGAGCCAAACTCACTTAACAGACGGCAAGGTGGATGCGCGGTGTGGATCAATACACCGGTATTAATGGGACCTGATACTGTTAACGGAAAACATATTTTTCATAAACATTTTGTATGTGATATTATTGATACTGACTTAATTAGTGTATTTAAGTTTAATCTTGATGAAGCTTCGCTTGAAATTCTTAAAAAATACACTCGTGCCGCTAATCATAAAGACACTCTGTTAATTATGGGTGAGTCATTTCAGCAAAATTTATATCACGGATATTTGGCACTAGTACTCGTAAGTCGCGGCGATTTTGAAGCTGCTGTTTCTACACATGATATTGATATGGCGCTTATTCAAACTGTAGTTCCCAAATATAGCTGGAAATTATTATACGGGCGTACTTTTGAGATGACTGAAAAATCCCCCGCCACTGACTTATTTACACTAGTATATAAAGTCAGCACTGAGCTCTCTCGCAAGCGGCGCTGGAGCAAACCCAAGTATAGTCCTGAAACCGAAGAAAAACATAAACAAATGTTGAACCGTGTTGAGCTTAAGAAAAATGAAGCCGACGCTAAACGTGCCGCCGTAGCAAATGCGCGCGCAGAGGCAGCCCGCGCCGGACCAGTCGCGGCAGTACCTATTGCTGGAGCCGAACATATGACTGATTATTTATACGATAGATACGCCAATAAAATTTACTATCCACTAGATTCTGAAACACAAATTATTACTAAGACCTATGGTACTGTGGCGCAAAAAAGAGAATATCCTAAATATACAGATATTGTATACTACATGCCATCACACTAAATTTTATTTTCCCAAAAACATATCCAAGCCATCGTCATCAAGCATTTGTCGTGTCTGAATTTTTGATGTTTTAATAATCACATGAGTGTTCGCATTAAAAACATTTGGTTTTTTTTGGGCCATTTCATGCCGGATTGCCGTATTTTTTGGAACTTTCCAAGCCACTGTTTGCGGCTCACATGGCAGTTTTGCGTGATCGCGATCATAAATATTTTTACTCAAATCACTGATTTGCGTTTCAATATCTCCGAGTCGTCTTCGGAAAGCGTCGAATGTTCGCTGCTCGGTAGGATTTCGATTTCCCTTTACATTTAACTTTTGATACGTTGGCTCTTGTTTTATTCGGCTGGCCTCAGCTCTGAGTTCTTCAATACGGGCTTCGAAATCACACATTTATATACTAATATTTAAAAATATTTATATGCTATACAATATGATGCCAAAAATAATTCAGATTGTTGGCATACCCGGAAGCGGAAAGTCGTATATTTTAAGTAAGCTTACCGGCATGCCTTTCGCGATGTTATCGCTAAAGTGTTATGATACGGATGACTATATCACTAAAGCATACTTGAAATATCCAAAGGGCAATGTTCAGGCTATTGCTAAGAAAATGTTTCTGCGAGATATTCAAGGATCCCGAAAACCGATCGTATTAGCTGGAATACTGTTTGACATACCAGGAAGCACGCGAATTTTTATTAAGATGAGTCAGTCAGAATTACAAAGAGCATATAAACAGGTTACACGACGCGAAATTGATAAATGGAAAGCGGTTGCCCATAAGGTTTCGTATGATCCTGACGAGCTTAGATATAAATATCACTTAAATGCCTGGTCTCCTACCGCATCACTCATAAATTATAAGATGGACTATAAGAATGCCCTTGAATTTGAAAAAGGTATCGGAGCAATAATGCTGAGCCAAGCGGAGATCATTGAAAAAATAAAAAATAACAAAATATAGAATTTTACATAAGCATATTATTATAATTTGGATACAAGATTTATTGAAATTATAAAAATGGCATCCGGATATATGATAGAGGTGATAAAATATATTGGAAACCGGGATGAAAATGGAAACCTCAGAGAAGGTATAACAGGGGTATATGAACATGTGGGATATATGGAGAAATTGTTCGCGACAAGGAAAGGAGCAATTAATTATTATGATAAACATAACCCCCATATGAGATCCATAAATGCACATCGGGTAAAACTTCTGAAAAGTGATTGGGACCCAGAGACTAAATTAGCGTATGTTATAAGAGACTATGTACCGATAAATAGAGATGTGAAATCGTGGTAGATAAGATAGATCATAAAAATACGTCTATTTTTTTTTTTTGAAAAAACATCATAGTCATGACATCAAATTGAGAAAAGGTAATCAAAAATATCAGAAAAAACATCTATCTTAGCACTTCATATTCGCAGAAATCTCCGAGCTGTTCATCAAGAAGGACCTTTTTAGTTTTCCATAAATTCCTCATAAACTCACCAATGTGATATTTATAAGCAGGTTCAACAGTGGAGACGGTGAAAATACTACAGTTCGAATTAATGATTTTGACTAAACTTTGCCTCTCAACATATGGTGTTTCCTGATGTGATTCTGGCCTTAGTTTAGATCTTAGAATATCCTGCATGATTCCTACCGGATTTGTGTACCAGGCAACATTCCCAAACAGGGATGACGCAAAGCTATGCATAAACAGTGACGAGTTAGGTAACTCTCGACCACCATCAATAACATACTTCAAATCATTTACGATAAAGAAATGTAGCTGAAAAGGAGGATTATTTCTCACAAACATGGATATTATTCGCTTATGGTCAACGAAAATTTCCAGGTAGTAACAATCAGCATGTGCTTCTCTATTTCCTATGAAACTGTGTTGTTCTACAGTCACTTGCTTGAGCTTTTCTATCATACTTATTGGCGCGGTTTGTAAGAAGTTCATGAGGGATTCTGAGGACGTATTAAGTAATTCACAAACTTCAGTAAATTTAGACTGCCAGTGGGCATGATCATCTAGCGGAACACATGGTAATTCGCACATCTCGCACATCGTTTTATAGTTATTGTAGTCATCTCGGCGAATAGGGTCTGTGGAATAATAGGCCATTAAATTACGAAGTGAGTAGACTGCTTGAAATTGAATTTCAATGGTTTTTTGGATATCTGTAATATCTCGTAAGGGGGTACACTTATACGAACGCATGGTAACAATACTCAAGCAAAATCAGTTTATGGAAACTTTTTGCTACAAATTGATTTTTTTTGGAGTGTTGTTACCATGGACACTATACTTGCTATGTTAGTTATGACCCTATTGAGCACTGTTGTCACCTCACTGTTGCCCTATATATGGTCACTTCCATTCTTAGTACTCTCCAAGTTCGTAACTATAAACGAAATTGAATCTCAGCATATTCCAGCTGTCATGTCTAGTCTCAAGCCAAAGTCATCTATTACAAAGTCCGATGGAACTCCATCTGGTATTATCTTTGGGAAGTGGTATGGCGGACTTATTATGCCTGGCCCTGTAAATGAAAAAGGAACCGACACTAATAAGTGTTTCATTGTATGCCCTGCTAAAAAAATTAAAGAAGCACTCACTAATATAACCATCGATGAGAACATATCCGATCAGTGTATTATTGAGAGCTACGGGAATGCGTTCTGGAATAGGTATAAATCTGAAAACTTTTCACTGAGATTGTTACAGCCTACTAGAACACAAGATACCGCTATACAAGCTATTACTAATATGTTCTATGAGCGTCGCAGTATTTCCGTTTGTGTGTTTGATCTAGCCTAGGAACACTACTCGCTCAAAAGCTCAAGGGAAAATATTGCGACTCGTATAACCCAACATATCCGTGTCAGGAGTTTAGTCATTTGCTATCGCTCTCTAGACCTAGTATGAAAAAACCTCTAGTAGTAGTTATTGATGAAGTAGATAGATTAATTCTTGATACTATTATCAGTGGCGACACTATTCCAAGCTCAAAATATGGTAAGCAAGAGTGGTATGATAAGTCTAGCTGGTGTAAGTATTTCGACAAATTCCATAGTCGAGGATTACAAGGTGTGATTATGATTATGACTATGAATTCGAGCATTGAAAAATATGACGCTGCTGATTCGTCTCTATTACGCGGCGGACGAGTTGACTTGTGTATTAACATGACTACTTCAGTTCACGATCTCTTCATGCCGCGTAAAATTATTACGATTGCCTAAGCCGTTATTCATTTTTTTCAATATCTGATTTTCCGCTAAGCACTACTACTGCGATAATTATACCTAGTACTAGTACTAGTAAAAATATTCCAAGAGCTATCCATAGCCAAGTATATGATTTCGTGGGCGGTTCCTCGTCAGTCTGTTCTTCGACATTTTCTTCAGCTGGCTGTTCTTCAGTTGGTGTTGGTGTTGGCGTTGGTGTTGGCGTTGGTGGTGATGGCGGTGGTGGTAGTGGTTTCGCAGCCGCTTTTATAGCTTCTGCGGTGGGTCCGCGGCACTCAACCAATATTGATGATATACCAGCATCAGTTGTAGATCCAAGTATTCTGGATATAGTTTTTCCATTCGGGCAAGTAAACTCTGGTTGTAGAACACCACCAACGCCTCCATAAATGGGAGTTGATGTACCATCTGATTTTTTAAATCTTATAGCATCGACCCTGCTTCCAAATCGCGCATCTTTATAGCCGGTATATCCTGTTGATGACATGTCAGTCCATATTGATCCGGTTTTTTTCCCAACATAGGAAAACGTATCATTAGGTTTAGACGCACATTTAGCTGCTATTCCTCTAAGCTCAGTATCGGCGTACCCAGAAATAGAATTAATATAGTCGCCGTCCGGACATGTAAAATCATACATATTACTAGTAGACGTTCCTACCATTCCATGGATTTCTTCATAAGGTGTAATGGTCTGACCCGTATAGTTAAACATATCTGGAGTCCACACAGTAGGCGTGTAAGTTCCATCGCAGTCAAATTTTAGTGATGTAATTCCGCGAGGGCCATGTGACCCAGATATTCCCTTAAATACTTTTCCGGCCGGACATGTAAAATCAGGTTGTGGAGTGCCTCCAGTACCACCATACGAAGTGGATACTTTTCCATCGGTTCTCTTGAATGATATGGCATTAACCACATCACTAGTGCGGGCGCCGGTCCATCCGGTATATGCGTTATCGCCAGGTATATCTGCCCATACCCGCGTATCTTTTATGCCGAATTCAGGCGAGTATGTTTTCATGTCGGAGCATGCGACTTGTATACTTTTAATATTATTTTCAAGCGGATTAGTGGATGCGTTGCGCGTCCCGAGAATTATACCAATATTCATTCCTGTGGGGCAGTTAAAATTAAAACTGGTACCCGATACTGCTCCAAGAGTCTGTGATACACTCATTAGATGATGCTCTATACATCCGGTAATTTTAAAAATTTGGAAAAAAATAAGAATTAAAATTTAACACCATTCGCAGGTCCAAATTCTGACTTCTCGACGATCGTTATTTAATCGGGTAAAGATGCTACCCGGCTGAACACGTCCGCAGAGTCGGTAGAATTTGCCATTACGTTCGGGTCTATGTTTTACATGAGTTGCTTTAAACTTGGATGCTGAGATGTAAACCTCAGTGATGTCACCATGAGTAAAGTAGTGTGCTGGGTGCTCACACTCATCATGTCGGCATAGATCTAAATCACAATCACACACAGAAATCCAAAGCTCAGGAGAGGCCATCTTGTTAAGATGTTCAATTTCGGCGTAGGCATCTCTAAGTTGAGCTTCAAGATCTCTAATTCTCATTTCAAAGGAGTCCATTATAACAATAAACCAATAAAAATCAATTTTTCGCAAACTGGCTAGTAAATAGTATAGGATCCCAAAACTAATTTATTGTTCTGGTACTTCACTAGGAGCTAGAGCTTTGCTAGGCTTTTTATGTTTTTTTCGGTATAATACGATAGCTATAATCACTGTTACAATAATGAGCAGTAACATGCTAAGGCCAACCCACAATAGTGTATTATTACTAGGTTTGCCGCAGTGAAACTTAGCCGTGACACCGCGATTGTGTGCTAAATCGTCATATTTAGTGCCACTTACTCCAGTAATAAGTTGACCCTTGGGGCATGTCCACTTAGACAATGGGTTACCGCCGGGACCTCCGACTCCAGCTAGCGGTTTGCCGGTCGCATCCATAAGCGTCACATTATCAAGGGCAACGCCGGCACTTGCTTTATCATATCCAGAAAATCCAGTTTTCGATGAAACGGTATTTACTTTTAATCCTGTAACTCGATTAACTGGTCCAAGGGTTTTATTGTTACTACATTTTATGCCAACGCCACCAATCCATGCTCCAGTATGAGCATCAAACGCAATTACATACTCGCCCTTATCGCACTCCAGTTTATACGGATCTCCGGCAGCAGTTCCAAGTGTTTGTGAAATACTCATCTTATATAGCTATGTAAAAAATATTTTAATGTTCAATTATTTATAGTGGTGTTGGAGTTTCAGTTTTACTCTTTTTATGTTTTTTTCGATACGTTACAATAGCTACAACAATAATAAGTAGTATAAATATGCTAAGCCCCACCCAGAGTAGTGTGGTTTGCCGCACTGAAATTTAGTAGTAATACCATGAGCATATTTATTACCACTTACTCCAGTAATAAGTTGGCTCTTGGAACATGTCCACTTGAAAAATGGTACCACCGGAGCCTCCAACTCCAGACAGTGGTTTGCCGGCCGCATCCATAAGCGTCACATTATCAGGGGCAATGCCGGCACTTGCTTTATCATATCCAGAAAATTCTATAACTCGATTAACTGGTCCAAGGGTTTTATTGTTACTACATTTTATGCCAACGCCACCAATCCATGCTCCAGTATGGGCATCAAACGCAGTAATATATTCGCCTTTATCACACTCTAATTTATATGGATCTCCAGTAGCGACTCTAAGCATTTGTAAGATACTCATCTTATATAGCTGTGTGAAAAAATATTTTAATGTTCAATTATTTATGGTTGCGCCGGGGTTTCAGTTTCGCTCTTTTTATGTTTTTTTCGATACATTACAATAGCTACAATAATAGCAACAATAATAAGTAGTATAAATATACTAAGCCCCACCCAGAGTAGTGTATTATTGCTTGGTTTGCCGCACTGGAATTTAGCAGTAATACCATGAGCATATTTATTTCCACTGACACCAGTAATGAGTTGGCCCTTGGGACAAGTCCATTTAGGTGCGGCACCTCCACCATCTCCCCCAACTTTAGCCAATACTTTACCATCAGCGTCTATAAAAGTTACACTGTCAAGAGCATCTCCTGATGCTGCTTTATCGTATCCAGAGAATCCGGTTTTTGAGGTGACTGTACCTAATTTGAGTCCAGTAGTTTGTCCGATCGGTCCGAGTGTTTTATCATCACTACATTTTGCGCCAACACCAAAAACCCATGCTCCAGTATGAGCATCAAACGCGGTAATATACTCACCTTTATCGCACTCTAATTTATATGGATCGCCCTTAGCGACTCCAAGCATTTGTGAAATACTCATCTTATATAGCTATGTGAAAAAATATTATAGATATTTATTATATCCAATATTATAAATATGGAAGTATCACAAGATATTCTACATGCTACTAAAACCACTCCAAAATTTACGCTAGCTCAAACATGCGCCGCCAAATGTGTTAGCGTATATGATGGAGATACGGCCCAATTCGTATTTCATGTCGCACCTGGGGCAGGTTGCTATAGATTCAGCTGTAGATTATTGGGTTATAATTCAGCCGAAATTAAAACTAATGATCCTGTCGAAAAGAAAAAAGCTAAAGAATCGCGAGACGCATTGGCGAACTCCATATTAGATAAAATTGTTCAGCTAGAAATTGGTGATTTCGATAAATATGGGCGGCCACTTGTTAGGGTTTTTCATGATGGAAAAAATATTAATGAGTGGATGCTAGAAGCTGGCCATGGAAAACCATATACTGGATCAGGCTCTAAAGATTGGTAAATATATAAAATACACATTAATTTTTTTTTATGGTATTATATCAAATATCATATAATAATAATAATGGGAGGCGGTGGTTCGGCTCCAAGAGGTCCGACAGTAGCAATGATATCTCCACCACTTGGTGATTATAATGCTGGTACTAAATATGATTTTACATGTCCTAATGGTACTTATATTCGAAAGATTAATGGAAATGAGAATGGTGTTATTCGAGGATATCAGGCCGAATGTAGTGATGGTACAAAATCACAGTGGTTCGGAGGCCGTGCTGGAAATCCATTCACGGATATAAGTAATGATGGGTATAAAGGTCTCGAGATGGCACGTGTTGCCAGATTAATTGACGGAATACAGCTTAAATACGCGAATGGCAATGCTGGCCCATATATTGGTGGTCCAGGTGGTGATCCAGTTCCATCGTTTACATGCACTGCCGGAAAAGTTACACGCTTATTTGGATCTGCTACACCTGATCAATTATACTCTATGCATATGGAATGTGATGAATTAATAGCTCCACCATATTCCAATGTAAATACTACAGCTCAACCTATTTCTAATGTATATACAGCTCCACCACCTATTATCTATCAGCCAGTGCAGCAACCACAACCTACAGCTCAGCCTATTTCTAACGTATATAACTATCAGCCAGTACAGCAACCACAACCGCAACCACAACCTACGGCTACCACAAATACAAAAACAACTACTGATACATCGCAAAAACAATCTGGAACTGACTCGGATGCCGCCAAAGACACTGAACCTGAACCTGAAAAAAAATCATATGTTTGGGTTTATGTTCTTATTTTTATATTTATAATTATGATTATAATTATCATTACGATCGTAGTAGTGGTGTCGGGCAAGAAAAAAAATAATGATGAGTAGGTAATTCAACAGGCACTTGCGCGCATATAATATCGCCCATATATTTTTTTGTATTATATTATATGATATCGCCAACATTAGGTAAGTACGATCTCAGAACCGGGTATGATTTTTTATGTCCCAATAACTCATATATAACTGAATTTGGAGGACATGCGGATGGAGTCATCAGGGGATATTATGCGAAATGTTCAGATAATACGATATCTCCATTTTTCGGTGGCACTGCCGGAAATGGGTGGGTAGATACTAATGTGGGCGGGTATACCGGTTTTGAAACCGCTAGGCATGGGGATCTGGTTGATGGAATTCAATTTAAATATGCCTCTGGTGGGGTCGGCAAATATATCGGCGGTCAAGGAGGTACACTAGTGCCGCGATTCACATGTCAATCCGGAAAAGTTAATAGGATTTTTGGGTCGGCCGATTCGGGTCAATTGCGCTCAATACACTTAGAATGTAGTGATTCGCCGAGTATATCAACTACAAGCACTCCATACACAAATCAATATACATATATATCCCCGATAGTTAACAACTATGATGTTTTACCCATGCTCACGGACGATCAGGTGGACCAAATAAAAACACAACAAACACAACAAACACTGCCTCAACAGCCACCACCTCAGCAAACGTTTCAACCACCACCACCCCAGCCAGCGGAAAATAAAAAACCCGAACCCGAACCTGAGCCTGAGCCTGAACCCGAGCCTGAAAAAAAATCACGCATCTGGATTTACGCTCTTATTTTTATCTTTATACTTTTGATAATAATTATAACTGTTATAATCGTGGCATTGAAAAAAACAAAGAAGGAAAAATTGGTGAAAGATTAAGATAATAAATATTCACGAATAATTGAAGCAACATCAGGGATAATGAGCTCGCTGAGTAACATACTTCTCTGAACATTTGCTTGGCATGTGAATGCGCCAAACAACATTGGACAAGTCACTCGGCAAGTACACACGCCAAACAAATTTACAGATCTCTTGTGAAGATCGGCAAGGTCATTTTTGTGTTGCTCAACAATTTGCTTAGATAAATTATCACTAATCAAAACACCAAAACCAACCTTCAACCCAAGATCTCTTGAGATATTCCTACCATTGTGGAGTGCGGCCCAAAGCACTCTGATAAGAGAATCAAGATTAATTTTTCCATCATAAGACTCAATTAAACCATGTGTATAATCAATATTCAATGTGTAATAAAATGGATACCAAATATCAGTTTGGAGTAAAATCTTAGAAACAGTATCGAAATCGTAATTAATCATGGAATCCATAGGCAATTATGTATAAAAAATCAATTTTTGTGGAAACATATTAATTGTTGAAAAAAACAAAGAAGGAAAAACTGGTGAAAGATTAAGATAATAGTTTTCCACGAATAATTGAAGCAACATCAGGGACGATGAGCTCGCTGAGTAACATACTTCTCTGAACATTTGCTTGGCATGTGAATGCGCCAAACAACATTGGACAAGTCACTCGGCAAGAACACTTACCAAACAAATTCACGCCATGGTCGGCGAGATTGTTAAGAAAGGTTTGATGCTTAGCAATGATTTGTGTCATTATACTATCACTAATCAAAACACCAGAACCAACCTTCAACCCAAGATCCCTTGAGATATTCTTACCATTATGGAGTGCGGCCCAAAGCACTCTGATAAGTAATTTAAAATCAACTTCCCCATCATAAGATTCGACCAAACTGTAGTTATACTCAGAACACAAAGTATAATAGAACGAGTACAGTGTATCCTCTTGTCGTAAAATTTTAATGATCTTGGAAGCGTCGCGATTAGTGATTAAGTAATCCATAGGCAATTATGCGTAAAAAATCATTTTTTTCATAAAATTTTAGCGCAAAAAAACAAAGAAGGAAAAAGTGGTGAAAGATTAAGATAATAAATTTTCACGAATAATTGAAGCAACATCAGAATTGAAGAGCTCACCAAGTAATAGGTATCTTTGAACGGTTGATCGGCACGGGTGCTGGCCAAACAGTGTCTTGGATTTTACTTGACAGGTACACTTGCTAAACATTTTTACATGATGAACAGTGTAAATAGTGTCAAGCAAATCTTGCTGCTTCTCAATTATTAGTTTCATTAAATCATCGTTAACCAAAACACCACAACCAACCTTCACTCCAAGCAACTCTGGAATATTCTTATTATAAGTGTGAGCAGCCCCAAGCTCACCAATAAGAGTATACAATTCGTATTCTTCGATCACTCCAGTTCTGTGTACACGTTCAACCATAGCAGTTTCGTCAGAATTCTTGAACAAACAATGAAAATCTCCAGTAAAGATACTGTGAATCATACCAGCTGCGATATCCATAGGGCAATTATACATAAAAAATCAATTTTTTCTTGAGATCAAACACATAAATTATAAAAAATTACTAATATATTTAATATCCATAGTATATAATGGGAGCCGAAAGTTCTGCCCAGGTCGAAGTTAAACAGGAGCCAGAAAAAACTGTAACTACCGCAAAGGATCCACCACCTGAGAAAAAATCATATGTTTGGGTTTATGCGTTAGTGTTTATTTTTATTATCATGACTATAATCATTATAGCCATAATCATGCTGAATAAAAAGAAGAAAAAAGGTGAAAGTGGCGAGTGACGCAGAATCTAGATATCAAAAAACAAAAAATTTTTGTGTTTTTCTTTTTTTTGTTTTTTTATTTTTCTATTCCTTTTTATTTTTTTATTGAGAGTTCATAATTGGGGGACAATTACTTCTTCTGTTTAGGCACTTTGTGAACATAAGTGACCTTAACCATACGAAGTACTTTTTCACTGCCTTGATCAACGGGTACAAGCATCATTTTTGTCTTCCCAATAAGATAAAGTTTATTTCCCTCAACGAGAAACTCACCTTCGCATAAATCGGTAACAGGAATTCTAAAAGACATAACACAATAACACAATAAAAATCAATTTTTCGCAAAAATTCTAAAAATTAATTTTTTTCATATAATCGTTATGTGTTTATCTAAAATTGTCCATGGTATTGCTGGCACCGAGTCCAATGGAGTTTTTATAGACATATACTTGAAAACTATCAGAGATACTTACAGCGCATTCGGAACATGGTTTCTCTTATTATTAGCGAGCTCAAGTAATACTAGCTCTATTTTTTCCATAATTTCAGCAAAAAAATGATTTTTCTTGAGTAAATGTTATAATGTCTACAATCAAACTCCCAGTTTGTAAGTGCTCAAATATTAACTGTACATTGAAAGTTCACGTCGTATACTGCCCAGTATTCGGAACTAAGATGATCAAGGTTGACCATGAGTTGGCTAGATGGTACGTCGCTAACCCAGAGTCAATTGGAAAGTGTGTTCATGCTACGGCTACGTTTTACATGCGTAACGGGCGTGAATGTGCTATCACTGATACTTCTGAATGGACCTAAAGACAAAAAAACAAACGACCAGGGGTGTAAAACCCTTTTTTAGTTTTTTATTTTTCGCTGACTGGAATAATAATATATGACTGCTCATCCACAGTTATTGCCAGCACAGGTTCCCATAATCCGTACTCGCAAAAATGCCATCCCACACATTCTGGTGTACTGGTTACACTGCGACCATTGTATAGTATAAAATCTTGCTGTTGGCACTGTCCATTGTGAAACTCTATAAACTTGTTGAGAACTGGTATCATGTGCCCTTGATGAGCTATAAATGTAAATTGGTCATTTTGTAACTTAGTGATATTTCCATTTAATTGTGTAAAATCAGTATATAGTGTGTCGGACATAATATACGAATTGCCTAATCAATTTTAGCAAACTTGCCAAAACTCAAAAAATGATTTTTTTATGTAAATACTTATGTCTAGTTATCGAACATTGGCTATTATCAGCGAGCTAAATAGCACTGCTACATATGATTTACAGTATGACTTAAAGTGGGTTATGGATGAAGTAGATGAAGGCCATATAGTAAGTATAATTGCCCTAGTGCGACTTCTTAAAGCAGCAAAACATGGAAAAATTACACTACCGCGCAGTATTGCTGTCCAAGTTGGCTCGGGGATTTTCATCAACAAAACATTACTGAACCGCGTATTCGCACAGCACTTTGAGTGTATTCGTGAGGTTCAGGATGCGATGAGTATTCGTTTATTTGGATGCTGCCAGAATTGCCCTGCGTCGGGACTGTTTCTTGGAGAGACATGCTACAAGCTTCACCAAAAACTAATGATATTAGAGCGACTGCTTATTCGTGATGTGGCATTGTATATTTTCAGTTACATGTTTTAGCGAGGGAACATTATTTTTTGCCAAAATTATTTTATAAAAAATGAGCGCGATTCTATTAACATATTATGAATCCGCTTGAAATTAGTGATATTCTATACACAATCGCAGGTATCCAGGATCCCAGAAATCTTATACTTAATAGGAATTTATACAAACTTCTAGTAGACCATCCAACTGTTAAATTTATACGGACGCATAAGAAATCCGATGTGCCAAAATGCGGCCCGGTTGTTTTGCTAAGCAATTGTCGACGTTTTAAATCACTAGAAATAGCATGTGAATACGGAAATTTACCAGTTGTAAAACATATAATAGAGTCTGATTTTGCCGATTATCCGCAAGCAAAAACCAAATAGCAGTAGTAGATTATATGATGTCAATCACACATGTAAGCCTCAAAGTTAAGTCTGAAATATTATGTATAGCATGCTTATGTGGATATCTTGAACTTGCGGAAATAATGATACTGATGGGTGTCGATCCTCAAACAGAAAATAATACCCCAATTATAAATGCTAGTATGCTCGGCCGACTTGATATAGTAAATTACCTGTTAGCACATGGCGCCGACCCAAGCGCCCGGTCTAGCGAGGCTTTTATTATGGTGTAGCCAAAACTCTACTTCAATATCCGGGGGTCAGGCCATCGGTGGATGATGATATGGCTCTACAATTGGCATGCCAAAACGGACATGAGCAAATTGTAAAATTACTATTAGCTATAGATACAGTTGACCCCGCGGCAAATGATAATGAACCCCTAATTAGAGCAGATAATTAGACTACTGGTCGCTAAGTGGCGTGTCGACCCATTCTCCTGCCGAGGGCAGACAATTGCCATTGCCCAGAAAAAAAACCGCAGCGATATAGTAAAATTACTACAGGCACAAAGAGGCAGGTGTAAATGCGGCAAATGCCACTCAAAATAAGAAAAAAAACAAAAAACGGGGTGGGGGCCCGTATTTTGTGTGTTTTGTTTTTCTAGCCTATATGTTTTTCTTCTGCTCTCAACACTACGTATGATCGACATCCCTTACATGATCTTCTGACCTGGCGTCCCCCCACAGGACATTCCATAGCCATAGAAACAATGATATCGACAACCTCATGCTGAGCTGTGACAAGCTGAGATCTGCGCCAGAATATGATCATTCTTGGAGAGAATACAAACTCGCCATTACTCCAATGACCAAGTTCAGGATTCTGATCGAGATACTGTTTAAGAGCAGTGTGATTACGTTCAAAACTAGAAAGATATTCAACGAATAATCGATTAACTTCTCGACGACTCATTTGTAGAAAACAATTACTCAGTAAAAATCAATTTTTAGCATATATTATGGTAAAAATTGAAAGCGATATGTGTGTATCCAATGGACACCAATAGTATAATGTGCGTTTTTAGAGAAACTGACTCATATACCAAAATACCATTCTCTATTACATGTCAGAAAATATATAACCAGAGCAAAATGTTTATAATGCCTCTGGGCATAGCTGTCAGCAATTCGGATATATTCTCCATTTTTAAAGCTGATGGTTGGTATAATATGATGGATGAATTCTATATCGCCAAGACCGGGTCTGAGTTTTTGTTAAGAATTTACTCGAGACATCACGCTCTTGACGCCGATGCTATACTTGCCGGGGCAGCTTGCGGGGGTCACCTAAATCTAGTCAATATGGCACTCTCTCAAGGGGCCACCCATTTGGACAGGGCACTATTCGAGGCATGTCATAATAATCATGTTTCCGTAGCCAAAACTCTACTTCAAAATGGCGCTGGCTCTGGCTCTGGTGATTTGGATACATATCTAGGTACTGCCTGTTTGCGAGGCGACACTGAAATGTTTGATGTACTAGTCGAATATGGTGCCGATGATTGGGATGTTGCTGTAGATAATGCCTGCCGCGGCGGACATTTTGAACTTGTTAAGCGATTATTTAAGCATGAACTTGGCGACATTCGAGATTTATTAGAGAGTGCGTGTATTGGAGGTAACATTAAAATCGTTAAATTTCTTATAAATCATGGATTCGACGATTGGAATGGAGGCCTGCTCGGAGCGTGTCGAAGTGACAGCATTGAAATTATGGAACTTATGATCAAACGTGGAGCCGACAATTATAATCACGGACTATATATTGCCTGCTATTACGGATCTAGCGATGCTATTGATATTTTAATTGGACATGCTGATATCAGTTACGGATTAGCCGGAGCATGTGCCGGCCAACATGATACTATTAAACAGCGCATGATTGCTGCCGGAGCTAGATACTGTACCAAATGTAATACACATCACTAAGGTCCTATTATTTTTTTGCCAGAAGATAACGGAAACCAAAAAAAATTGAAAAATAATATCCTGTAAAAATGGACTTCAACTGTTTGTTATGTATATTTCAATTAGCAGAAACACATGTCAAATTGGCACTTTCACTGACTTGTAAAACTATACACAGGGGTTCACGTAAATTTATTCAGTCAGTTCCAGCAGCCATCGCTAGTGGCGATGTGTTCTCAGTATTACAATCAGACTGGCAAATATTAACACCTAAACAAATAGGCCGACTTGGCTCAAAATATATGATTGATGCCTATATGAAAAAATTTCCTAGTGCTAATCCAGTTGGAATTTTTAGAGGATTATGCTACAGCGGCAACATCGATCTAGTTGTTGAAACCATTGAACACAGTCCGTCCAGTTATCTGAACATCGGCTTATATATTGCCTGCCGCAGTGGGAATGCTGATCTCGTTATGTGCTTGATCGAGCTCGGGGCAAATGGCTGGAACTATGGACTAGATGGCGCATGTAAGGGAAATCATACTGATCTAGTACTACTTATGATTACATATGGTTCTACAAAATTGGAAACTGCTTTAGTATACGCATGTCGTGTCGGAGATATTGATTTATTGGAATTTTTACTTGGGATTGGGGCCCGAGGTATAAATCAATGCTTTAGTGAAGCATGTAAAAATGGGCAGCTGGAAGTCATTCAGATATTAATGTCTCGAGGCGCGACATATTGTTATACGTGCGGTCTTCATGTTTCTGAGCATTTATAAAAACTGAAATATATTTTTTGGTATACATGAATTTCGATTGTTTGACAGCTATTTTTGAGCGAGTGATATTTATTCGCCATCCGATGGCACTCTCCTGTAAGAGATTATATGCTCTATCGGCGGTCTACATACAACCACTCGAAACTGCTATTGAGACCGGCGACGTATTATCAGTGATCAGAATTGATGAGTGGTATAGTAAAATAGACTATTATGATATCGGAAAATTAGGGTCTATGATGTTACTAAGTGCGTATGAAAAACACAATACACCTGATTATTGCGATTTATTACGTGGAGCATGTCGAGGCGGTCATATCGACATTGTGAATTATGTGTTGTCTTTCAATATAACCTATGACTCGGCACTGGATATCGCATGTGAATGTGGACATACTGAAATTGTACGTATATTATTAGAATATCAGACATACCTTAGTGACGCATTTTACTTTGCGTGCTGCGGGGGTCATATTGACATAATAAATTTACTAATTGAACGTGGCGAATGCTTTTGGGATATTGGGCTGCTGGGAGCATGTGTTGGCGGACAGTTTGAGATAGCTGAACTTATGATTTCATATGGAGTAAATGATCTGAATAACTGCTTGACCGCGGCATGTCGGTGGAAGCACACCGCGATCATTAAACTACTGATTAAAAGTGGCGCTAACGAGTGCGAATGCGGACGACCGATACACCAACATTAGATGCGGGCATTTATTTTTTGCTATTTATACAAACTGATCACGAGTAGAAAAAACAACAGGTATTTATGCCAAAAGTTTGGAACGAATAACAAATGCCAAATCGGGTATTACAATTCGGTTAAGAAGCATTATTTTTTCAATAATTTCCTGACATGTTACAGTTCCGTGAAATATTCTAGACGCATAGCATCCAGTAGAGCATTCGCAAATTCCAAACATTCTAGTCCCGTGCCTAATTTCAAGGTACATTAACAAGTTAGTGTGTTCACTCATGGTCAGAGAGTATAGTTTTGGGGACACTACAACTCCCATCCCAGACCTGTCACCAATGGCTTTGTGAAGAGCAATTTTATTGGACTCAGCAGCTGTTAATAAATTTGTTAGTGAGATTATTTTAATACCTGAGAGGTCTTCGTAGCTCAAATTCATAAGGATGTCTCTACTTATTAATTTAAGTTGACTCGTGGAATGAACCGCATTTGCCAATGCCATGTAAGCATTAGCGTAACTGATGATTTTGTCGTTTTCCATAGCAGATACAAACATCACATAAAATTCAATTTTTCGCAGAAACCACTTTTCGAAAATTGAATTCGATCCAGTAGATATAATGGATTTCGATAGTATTACTCTTGTCTTTCAGTGTTGCGATTCACATACTAAGATACCACTGTCGCTTATAAATCGGAGTGTATATAAATACTCCAGAAGTCAAATTGTTAGCATGGAAATTGCGCAGTATACTAATGACGTGTTTTCAATTATAGCACATCCAAACTGGCATGCCGAACTGGAATCACAGGATATCGGTAAAATTGGATCGGTTTTCTTAATGGAATTATATCAAGCACACTGTGAAATTGATATCGGTAAAGCAATGACGATGGCATGCTCTGAGGGTAATTTGAGTTTGGTTAAATATATGCTTGATAACCATACCGTAGAACCAAGGTGGGAGTATTGGATGCTGGAGGCATGCTACAATGGCAGCGTTGAGCTAATATATCTGATGATTGAGCGCGGAGCTCGAGACTGGAATCGCGGGTTATGGCACGCGTGCTCTAGAGGCAACCTTGATGCTGCTATTTTAATGCTGGATTTAGGAGCCACCGAAACAACTTCATGTTTTTACAACGCGTGTCAAAATGGGCATGCTAGCGTCGCGAAAATGTTACTGGGATATGGTGTTGACTATAGATTCTATGGATTAGGAAATGCGTGCTATAGTGGTAATATGGATATCATTAATCTCATGATAGCTTGTGAGGAGAATAACTGGAATGAGGGCCTAGCTGCGGCATGCCACGCTAGCAGACATGATGTCATTAAACTCATGATTAAAATGGGCGCAACACAGTGTGAATCATGTACCAAACCGGTATCTGATCACTAGTGTAATTTATATTTTTTTAGCTATGTAAAAAATAAAAATACATTGGTCAGTATCTTATGAATTCAGACAGTATTGTGATTCGCATACAAAAATACCATTTTCAATAACATATCGATGTCTAGGAATTATATACAAGAGTTTCATGTTACCGTTGAATCTCGGGACTAGACAAGCCTTAGCGATTTTAAAATCGGGCTGCTCGGATCCACATAGATAAATGTCAAGTATTTGTGGGAGCATGTGAGGCGGGCTCAACTGATATATCTAGTGATACAATATCTCGAGGCCACCTCGCGCAAGCATAAACAAAAAAAATGTCTAGTCAATTAGAGATAACCAATAATGAGTGACGACACATCAGCATTAAGTTTTTTGTTAAGAAAATCTCTGGCTAGGGCATGAGCACATTCACGATTAATTTTTTCACGAATCTCACATGGCTGAACAGGAAATGATCTACAAGACTCGCACGCATGAGATGGGTCAACACATGAAAGTCCTAATGGAGAGATGTCGGCAAATTCAGGATTGACAGTTTTGATAAAGTGATCACAAAACTTCTGAGAAAACACACGAACATCACCACTACGAGATACAAGATCAGGTACAAATCCAAATATTCCATTATCGTCGATTGTCTGATCTTCAAAATAATCAATCATGAAATCAGTAAAACGAGCTTGGTAAAATTCAGAGTTATCCATATTCAATACAGAAAAAAAAATCATTTTTTCCCAAAATGCCTTGCGTAATTAATCCGGAGAGAGTAAGCACTAGATGAATTACACGCAACACCCAACCAAACAACCCCCCATTAGTATGGCCCGGCGTAGTAGTATGTAAGTCTAAGGTTTTTGGGTTTTTTGATTTGCCTAGTGATTGCTCGAATTACATTACAGTAGTCCATGATAATATTATCATGAGTCATACACGATATCCATGGATAACGTTCGCTGATGTAAAGTCTCGCATTGTTTCTCAAGTCTCTGATTTGACATAGAGCTGGAAAAATCATATCACATAGACACATAAATTTCTCGCCAGTTATTCCACAGTTTTGGAGCACAAATGGAACATAGAAACTCATGTGTATATCTGTCAGCCGATACACTGCGCCAAGACCAAATTCCATCTTAACATGTTCTAGGATCATTTCTCGGACGCATCTTTCCAGTGCGTGGTATTGAAGATTCAAGGAGATTAAATATTGATCGTCCATCTGAAGCAATCTCGCATAAAAATTCAGTTTTTCAAAAACTACTTAGACATTTATGGTATATGCTAATATAAATGTCTTCAGTTACTGCTAAGCTTATCAGTCATAAGGTGTATGCTAGCAAGGCACTATATAAAGCCTGTGTAACTAATAACCAAGAAACTATAGATTACTTTATAGCTTCCGGACACGCTGATTGGAATTCGGGCCTGCGAGGGGCATGTTATAGTGGTAATTATGATCTCGCCACACGCACGATTAGGCTTGGTGCGACTGATTATAATGGTGCCCTGGAGTGCGCATGCTATAGTGGAAACATGGAATTAATAAAGATGTTAATGGGTTTTGGAGCAAATAACTGGGAGTCCGGGCTACAGGGGGCCTGTTCCGGAGGCCATGTTAATGTTATAAATCTTATGATTATGCTTGGCGCAAATGACCTCGATGCCGGACTTCTTAATGCTTGTATACATAGGCACCGAAATATCGTTAAGCTCATGGAAAAATATGGTGCCACTAAATGTGAATTCTGTCATAAGCCTCTCGAAGAGCACTAAATTTGGCAAAAAAAGGAAGGAAAAGGGTGAAAATTGAAGCGCGGCTTCCTTTTATTTTTTTGTAGATGACTACTCAAAACTTGGGGAGCATCATCTTACAGATTTCATGAGATAGTTCTGAGGGCAGATACATATTCAACAACATTAGACGGTAGGCTCTGGCCTGGCAATTAGGAGTGCCAAGGAAGGAACTACATGAGCATGGTTTTGAACAAGCACAGCAGGTACCAAATAAATTTACGTTGTGGACACGGTAAAGATATTTGATAAGTCCAGGATATCGCTCATTGAAACATGTGACGATGTCATGCTTAACAAAAACACCCGAACCTACCTTTCTCGCAACATATTGCGATATCCCATTGTCACGTACAGCCTTAAGTACGGTAAGCAGGGCTTCGAAAATTGGATACTCAAGTTCCACTATCAACCATTCTCTGACCGCTTTCTCGCAGTCTTCAAATGAGAGTGAAGAATCCCTTTCGAGGTGAACAATAACTTGTTGAGCTAAAAATTCAGTTTGATCCATAGGCAATTACTCTAAAAAAATCAATTTCTCCTCCCAAATTATACAAAATACAAAAAAGGGCAAAAGATTTATTAGCAGATCTACTTGTATAGTCCAAAGCAAGAGATATATAAACACCTAAGCGCAAAAAATGATTTTTTTAGGATAAATATCTACGAAAATGAGCGAAATTATTAATTCATTTAATTACTTTGTAGCAAACATCAACAACATTTTCCCACATGTCGAACTTAAATCACCAATGTCATCTATGCAACATAGGGAATGCCGTTACTTTAACTATCCACATAAATGGTCATGTGACAAAAATTTCGCAGGAAGAAAGGATTGTGACTATTGCGGAGATAGGTTCGAAGATCATAAATCTGGAACTATCAGGTTTTATCACCGGGGAAGCAGCTACTATGAATTCACCAACTTCTATGAACAGGATTTTATTGTTGGAGGTTACATCATCAAATCATCTGAACACCTATTTCAGGCTATGAAATTCTTCTTGGTCGGGCAATGGACTCATGGATGGAATGTACTTAGTAGTGTCAAAGCACAAGCACTTATGGACAGGAGTATGGCATTCCGAACATCCAAGTTTTAGAGTTCCTATCAAAAACTTGGTCATGCTATTCTGCTGCTTTCACAAATTCCACAGTAACCAGCATTTAAGAACTATGCTTGTCAATACTCTAAACACTGAACTGATCGAAGATGCTGATAGAGACAACTACTGGGGAAGAGGATCTGATTGGACAGGAGAAAACCACCTTGGACGTATCTTAATGATAATCAGAACACACTTTCAAAGTATGTCCCAATATTAAACCTAGAGACTGGAAAAAGTTTTTTACCTTGTGTTTTGTAAAAATTGAATTATGGCATATCAGTATAATGGATAATACCGAGACATCACAAATCATTTCCGAGCTCACACGGATAGGCTCTGAAGCTACAAGCTCTATATCAATTACTGATCCTAATACACTACATATTGCGTCTGAGCTCATTCGATTAGGCGCAATCACACCAGTTATTGATCCTAAAATATTTACCACAGTGGCATGTTTTGCGGTTCTCACAACAGTAATAATGTCCTGTCCATTCAGGTTCAATGTCTAAGTCCGGCCTTATTTTTTTTTTTTGATGTGCTGATATCCACATACTATTAAAAAAATGAATTAATTCCAATAGTATCAATGATTCTAGATACCATAATATACATTTTTCAGACCTGTGATTCATACACAAAAATACCATTTTCACTAACCAGTAGAGAGATCTATGAACACACACGATTACATATCCAGCCCATCAAACAGGCCATTTCGAATGCTGATGTATTTTCAATTATAAATACTCCTGGCTGGTATGAAACCATACATTCGCGACAGCTAGGCTATGTGGCGCATGTTCCGAAGGCCGGCTAAATATTGTTAAATATATGATCGAACTCGGTGCTACCGATTTAGAATCCGGATTGAAAATTGCGAATATTCGTCAGCACGCTAAGATTATTAAGTATTTGACTGAATATCGTGATACTCATGCGTAATATCTGGTTATATTTTTTTGGCATAGTAACTGGAATAGCAACTATATAGATAAATGTATTTTTATATTTTTTCTATAAACAGTACATTGGATCTCAAGAGTAATGAACACTGATATCATATTATATATATTTCAGGCTTGCGACTCGTATACCAAAATTCCACTATCACTAACTGGCAAAAACATATACGATAGAACAAGATTACACGTTCAGCCACTTAAAAATGCCGTTGAAAATTCTGATGTATTCTCAATTGTAAATAACATCAAGTGGCATGATGTGATAGATATTTTTGAGCTGGGCAAAATCGGTTCTGAATTTTTAATTACAAGTTGTAAAAAATATAGAATTATTAATGGTGATACGGTATTTTATGGAGCATGTTCTAGAGGACACATTAATATAATGGCCAACATGATCAACATTCACAATTGTGATCAGGGATTATGTTATGCATGTCGCGAAAAACAAATAAATGCCGTTAAATTTATTATTGAACGCGGCACATACGAAACCAATTATAAATTATATGGAGCATGCCTAATTGGTAATATGGACATAGTTAATCAAATGACTCAACAGGATATTTGGAATTGGAACTTGGTATTAGAAGCCGCATGTATAGGTGGAAATATTAAAATTGTAGAGCGTATAATTGCGTGTGGGGCCAGTGCCTTAAATCGCGGCCTAGCATATGCTCATGAGGCCGGACACAAAGACATAGTTAGACTTATGATAAAGCTTGGGGCTACCAGCTAAGATTTTGCGAAAAATTGATTTTTTATTGTACTTTGTTATGAATCCTCTTACAATTAAAGATACGCTATTCAACATTGCCGACTTTGCTGCCGATCCTCGGGTCCTTATGGTAAATCGTCAAATGGCAAGTCTATTGTCCAGTCATCCACAAATAATTTTCATAAAAACCAGTACTGTACTTGACATTCCAATGTGTCGATTTACTAATTTGCTGCCATTTTATCCTAAGAGAAATGCCTTAAGTTTAGCTGCCGAATGCGACAACATTGAAATGGTTAAACATATCATGTCAATTGATTCTGGAGCTGTGAACCGATTTATCTTAAGATCTACAGCAAAAGAATTAGCACCAGAATTGGTGGAATTTTTAGCCAGCCTTCCCGTATCAGCTGAGTGCGAAAGCTTAGCTACTCTTATGTGCGCTGTTGGAAGAAACAATTCTGAAGATGCCCTATACACTGGAAGACCTTTTCCTCTTACTGGAGCACTTATCATAGGAGGAATCTGTGTACTAGCAGGATTGATTGATTACTACCGTTCTTAAACTTGATTTGTTTTTTGCGTATATTAAAAATTGAATTAAACACAATGTAAAACATGAATCCATTAGAAATTTGTGATACTCTAAATATTATAATTAACTATATTCCAAATCCACAAGATCTACTAGTAAATCGTGCCATGCTACATATATTATGGTCTCACCCAGATCTAGTTTTTATACGGTCGCACTTTAAATCCGATATTCCTAAATGCGGACATCCAAAATTCCTGAGCCTATATACAGGTTCCGATACATTAGAAATTACTATTGAACACGGAAATATAGAAATTGTTAAGCACATAGCACCAACTATCATTAACCAAAAATGGATACAAATCGCATCTAGAAATGGTCACCTTGAACTTGTAAAATATTTTATATTACTGCAAAGTACGACTTTAACCGATACTATCAATAATAATTATGCCACACAGTGGACTAGCGCAAATGGACATCTCGAAACCGTGAAATATTTAGTTTCTATAGGCGTTGATTATACGTTTAATGATAATTATGCACTCAAATGGGCCAGCGCGAACGGACATCTCGAAACCGTAAAGTACCTTGTATATCTAGGCGCTGATTGGAGTGCCGAACACAATTTCGCGATTAGATGGGCCAGTGCGAATGGACACCTTGACATCGTAAAGTATTTAGTTTCTATAGGCGCTGACCATACTGCCTCTAATGGTCGCGCTATTCAGTGGGCTAGAAAAAATTATCACATTGAAATAGTAGATTATTTAACATCCCTATAGGTTTCATTTATTTTTTACACCGCAAGTTGTTTTGTAAAAATTGATTTAAACCTCAACTTATAAATCAGTAATAATGTTAGTATTTACACTATTGATAGCAGTCCTCGCATTCCGAGATAAATGCGGGTCAGAGCACAGTACCTATTTTATGGAAAATAAAGAAGTTCCATTTATTGCCGACACATTTCATACTAAGTCAGTCTGCCGCAAAATTAGCAATGCCGAATTTCGAACTCTAGTTAATGCTCCAGTCGGCTATGATGTTGATCATATTATAGAAACAGAGAATGATGACCCCGAACTTGCGAAGTGTGATAAAAATATTCTTGGTAACCTTATCTTAGCTCCTAGCTCATGGAACAGAGGTGTGGGTAACCTATGCTACCAGTACGGCCGTGCTGAAAAGCTAGCAGTATATGGTAACATACGCGAAATGGCATCGCAAAATGTTGCTAGATGCTGTGCTGAAGAGGGCATGGCAACAATCATGATAGTGGCATTCTTATGTATTGTCGCAATTATACCTATAACTATTACGGCATTTCTGATTAAAAAATATTTCGCTTAATAGGAAAATGTTATTTTTTTCGGTAAATTTTATTATTAAGCATGCTACTAAATATGGACATTTTGGAGCATAATAACGAACTTCAAAATTTCAACAACAAGGCCATTTGGTTTGACGAAACATGTTATGATGGTAACCTGGAAATTATTAAAACCATGATTGCCATAAATAGAATTTTGGATTTGAACTAGCGTATAGTGGAAACAAATTCGAAGTCATTAAACTCATGATCGAGTGCGGTGGAGCAGTTCACTAATTTTTTTGGATACTGTCAGGCGAAAGATTAGAATTATTGCTAAAAGTTGATTTTTTATGTGTAATTGCCGTATTATCTACTATGTCTTACTACGTTGACGATAATTCTCTTGTGTTTTCCATTATTGCTGGCCGCAATACTTACTATGGTAAACCGATCCAAGAATGTATAATGAGCGATTTATTATACTTTGGAAGAAGGATGAGGGAGGACAGTTTTACTTTTGAGCAAGAATTCTGTAACATTGTCCAGTACAACTGCTCTTATCCAGAACGTTTACTTGCTTATGGCATAGAACCTGACGAGTGTGCTAAATGTGAGCTGTTTGGTATGTCTTGTTATGATCCAGCTAATGCTTGTGACAACTGCCGAAGTTACCCACTTCGCTACTGCACAAAGTTTTGTATCTATCCAACAAGATAATTAAGCTTGCTCGCCCCCCGACCAGTACGCGTTCGAAGTAAAAGGTTTCTGTCCTCCCTAACCTTTTTTTGATTTTTTGTACAAAAAACAAAGAAGAAAGGAGGTGAAAATGTAGATAGTTACTTAAAATTTAAGAAGTATCTCACAAATTACCCGTGACAGTTCCGGAAGCAGAACACGATTCAACATCATTATACTAAGTATCATTTTTCGGCGGCAAAGAGGCGCACCAAGAAAGATACTAGAGTAACAATCAGTTGAACAGTGACATTGACCAAACAAGTTCATATCATGATCAATCACAGAGAATCTGTTAATGAGGTCTTGCGACACCAAAACACTCGAACCTACCTTTGTTCCAATTTGCTCTGGTATAGAAGCTCCCTCTTGTGCAGCCCGAAGCACAAGGATACTTGTATAAACATCCAGCTCAGATTTGGGGTTTCTTAACTGCTCTTTAATACGATAAGTGTAGCTGCTGATAGATGTTATAACCCACTGAATGTTATCAGTTTGAAGAGCACCACAAATAATGTCGTTAACACTTGACATAGGCAATATTCCAAAAAAAATCAATTTTTTGGAATCCGTATAATTAGTAAAAATTTCACGCAAACATTTTCGCTCGAATTATGGAGGCAACATCAGGCATAATGAGCTCATTAAGCAGAAGGCTTTTTTGAACGCTAGTTGGACATGGCATAGTTCCAAGAAATATTCTAGCAGCTGAACATGGTGACCTACAATCACATCTGCCAAATAATCTGACCCCGTGGTGAATATTAAGATAATCGAGCAGGTTCTGATGTTGATCGATAATTCTTGTAAACAAATGCCTGTCAACTAGGATGCCCGAATCGACCTTCACCCCAATTTCACTTGGCAATATTCTACAGTCGTTGTTTGCTTCTCTAAGTAAAATTACTAGAGCAACAATGTTGATGTGCCCACGAATATACAATTTTATTATACTAGCATCTGTTAGAGATTTCAGGATCCCGATACTACAATAAGTACTATCCAAGACACTAAGAATCGAACCAGAAATTGCCTTCTTGAAATCCATTAAAACAATTACGCTAAAAATACAAAGAAGGAAGTGGGTGAAAAGTGAAGCGCGGTTTCCTTCTATTTTTTTGTAGATGACTACTCAAAATTTAAGGGAGTAAAGTTATACAAATTTCTCTAGTTATTTCGGGGCGAAAGAACCGGTATTATACTAAGAATCATTTTTTCACGTCAAGAAAGATGTTAGAATGAAGATATGCAGTTGGACAGTCATAGTATGGCCAATATAAAGTTGCTCAATAAAACTGTCACCATAAACAGAGATAAATTTGTTGACACCCACCTCTACCTTCGTCCCAATCACTCGATCGATATCTGAAGTGCTAAATGAATGAACTCTGATGCCATTCAAGCTATAACTCGGTCTTCAACATACCAGTAACAATACGAATAATAGATTTCTTGTTGTAAAAATCCATAGATTATACAAGAAAAATGATTTTTCGTATAAATTGGGTAAACTTTGCGAAGATTGGAATAATGTTAATATTTTTTTGCTACGGGTCAGGATTGTACGAAAAAATGATTTTTTTGAGTAATCGCCACTCTATTATGCTCTACTTTGAACGTGATAATTCTCTCATTAGTTCCATTATCGCTGGCCACGATACTCACGATGAAACACCTATTCTAGATTGTCTTTTAGGTGTAATTGGAAAAAGGATGGGGGAGGACAGTTTTATTTTCAATCAAGAATTCCGTGATATAGTTAGAAATAACTGTGTTACTGATGAAGAGATTTACGACTACGATGATCTTGAAGATTATGACCCATGCACATACTTTGGTACCTTATGCGTATTTCCTGAGAATGCGTGTGAGCACTGTAGAACATACCCTACGTTACTTCAATGCGAATATATCGAAGATCGTTCGTTGTTGTAATTTTCTGTCCTCCCCAACCTTTTTTGTATACCATATCCCTAAATTATTGCTAAAAGTTGATTTTTTTTGTCTTAATGTATTTTTGGAAATGGCGGAAGTTTATTATGAGGACAATGATTGCTATTTTATAATTTGTACAAGTGAAATGTTTGAATCTCACCTTGTTGATGGAGTCATCAGACATTATGTCAGAGTTCCTAACTGTTTCAGACAGACTGGCTACACACCACGCCGCCGTTTGGTTGAAGTTGACAACAAGCAAGATTTATTCGTAACACTTTTTAAATATGACTGGCAAATCAACTAAATAAATAAAAAAAATTTAAGGGGAGGGGGGCTACGTAGATATTAAAAAAAATAAAGCAATAAAAAATCATAAAAAACAAAAACCAAAAAAAAAAAATACCATTTTTTATTTTTTTCAACTGCGCGAACAAAAAAAATATCTATCCCTTATTGACTCTAATGGTAATTATGCTGCCACATGTCTCGGGACCGTATTATTCTGCTTGAATAAATTCACATTCAATCTGGCTCCACACATTTTTTTGATCATTCGCTTACATTTACGAAAATTGAATCACATAAACCGTAAAACATGAACCCGCTTGAACTTCGTGATACTCTGAATCTTATTGTAGACTATATCACAAACCCACAAGATCTGCTGGTAAATCGCACTATGCTACATCTATTAGCAGCCCACCCAGACATAATTTTTATAAGAACACATAAAAAATCAGACATTCCTAAATATGGACATCCAAAATTTTTAAGTATATACACAGGTTCTGACGCATTGGAAATTGCTAT
>JACCDX010967946.1_pt1 | contig 51209 bp, 48 predicted proteins | sample 7449681 | NCBI WGS metagenome assembly JACCDX01 (sample SAMN15323450, study PRJNA562643) | freshwater metagenome | isolation source: river surface water | place: USA:Blue River Watershed | collected 2017-08-18
AGCGTTCTCTTTGTTATAGCGAGGGCTATCGCGTGGGGGCGTGCGACCGCGGTTCTCACGGTCCTTGGAAATGTTTCAGGATCTTTTGTTCTCTCCTCGTTGGTAGCGCTCGGTATCGGACCTATCCTGCAAAGGTATGAGATTGCATATGTCGCCGTTCAATGGGGCGGCGGACTCTACTTAATTCATCTTGGCATCGATGCGATCCGAAAGAGAGCGGTGCATGCATCAGATATGGCCAACCAAGGCCCAGTCGGCCCGACTCCCCTCTCTTCTATCCGCGACGGATTCTGGGTCGGAGTTCTCAACCCAAAGGCGATTGTTTTCTTTGCCGCAGTCCTTCCTCAATTCGTTGATATTGATGGTGGCGATGTGACCAAGCAACTCCTCTTTCTCGGCCTCACCTTCTGCGTTCTTGCCTTCTTCTCGGATGGAGCATGGGGATTGCTCGCCGGATATGCGCGAACATGGTTGGCTTCGAGCAATCAGCGACTTGAGAAGTTACGTGCTTTCGGCGGCACAATCATGATCGTCCTCGGTATAGCTGTGTTGTACTCCGCAATTGTCGGTGGCTAACGAGAGAATCAGCGCATGAAGAAACCATCGACTCCGGCCCGCGAATTCATTGCTCCATCCGATCTCACCTTTGGATTCTCAACCTGTAAGCGTTGTATCTGGATTAAGTATTGGTTCTCGTTCGAGCTCAAGAAAGATTTCCCACTCGTAAAGAGCCTCTCAACATTCCAAGAAGAGCACTTTCGCCGTGCCCCGATGCCTGCACTTGACCCTTCACTTCCTGCAGGAACAGTGAAGCAATGGGGTCAGTGGGTGAAGTCAAAGAACATTGTTATCAATGGCCTCGAAAGCCAATGGAAGCTACGCGGCATCTATGACCTCTTGGGTCATTACGATGATGGCTCAGTAGGAATTATCGATTGCAAAGTCTCGGATTCCGAACGCGATAGCGGTGACTTCTACGCCCCGCAATTAGAGGCATATGCCTACACCCTTGAGAATCCCTTAAGCGGCAAGGCCTTTCCAGTGAAGACGATGGGGCTTTTGATCTGGAAGCTCGCAGGCGTTGCAGAGACTCGACCAAATGAGTTTGTCTCTAATGAAATGGGCTTTGGCGTAAATCAAGTCTATCTTCCAGTCGAACGAGATCCTGCTCGATTAGCAGCGCTCCTTGAGGAGTTCATTACTGTCATTGATGGGGATGAACCGGCAGCTGGTGAGAATTGCCATGCCTGCAATTTCCTTGATGGTCGCCTCAAGCTTGAAGGCTAGTTCTTCTCATCCTCTTCAGCGCTTGGCTTTGCGCCTTTAACGGCATAGGTATCGACATACTCTTGACCTGACATCTGCTGGATGCGCTTCATGATTGCATCGGCACATTCACGTAAGAAGAGAGCATCACGTGAATCGCCCTCAAAGTACATTGGCTCGCCAAATGTCATCCCTACGCGTTTTACCTTAGGCACAACAGTTCCGGTAGGTTGAATTTTGTCGGTATTAAACATTGCAACGGGAATAACTGGAGCACCTGATTCGATTGCAAGGCGTGCGATACCAGTGCGCGCCTTGTAGAGGCGACCATCTGGTGAACGTGTTCCTTCAGGATAGATACCGAGACATTTTCCATCTGCCAAAACCTGCAAACCAGTAATCAAAGCTGCCTCGCTGCGGCGACCACCAGAGCGATCGACCGGCACCTGTCCTAGCGCGATGAAGGTGAGTTTCTTGATAAAGCCCTTTGGGCCGGGGCTGGTGAAGTACTCACTCTTGGCTAGAAATGTCACCTTTCGTGGAACCACCAAAGGCATGAAAATCGAATCGCTAAATGAGAGGTGGTTTGAAGCGATGATAACCGGACCGGTGGCCGGAACATTGCGAAGACCTTTTACCTTGGGGCGGAAGAGGAGCATCAAGAATGGAGTCAAGAAGGCTCGCAAGGTGCCGTATGGCAGGTTGTTCATGGCCACAATCTATTACAAGGTTCCTGCTCAGGCGAATATATGCGTAATTTTCTGACCTTTCTCGGTACTTATGTGAAAGTATTCCAGTATGACGCCCCGTGAGTCTGGCCCTAATAATTCAAAGAGCGGCTCTGACGATGAGCAAGAGCTGATCAATGCCGAATTTGATGCAATGGTCTCAGGGCTTAATCTAGATCAATCCTCACCGCGTACCTATCTCGATGAATTAGAAGAGATTGAAAAGAGCGAATCCGCAGAGATTTATATTCCACCTAGAGTCAAGCGCGGTCTCCATGGAACGATTCTTCATCTGATCGAATCCGTAAAACGCTGGTGGAATCGTCCCCACTCAAGTGGAGACGATGGCGCAATCGTATGAGTACTTTTCGTTGGGCAATAATTGGCACAGGTGGAATAGCTCGTGCATTTACCGAAGATCTCAAGCGCCTTGAAGACCATGAAGTAGTAGCTGTTGGTTCTCGCAACATCGAGACCGCAGAAGATTTCGCTGCACAATTTCCAGGAGTTGCCCCATATGGAAGTTATGAAGAACTTATCGAGGTAGATGCCGATGCGGTGTACGTGGCTACTCCCCACCCCATGCACTATGAAAATACACTCCTTGCGATGCAAGCTGGCAAACCAGTGCTCTGCGAAAAGGCATTTACCCTCAATGCTCAGCAAGCACGTTCGCTTGTTTCATATTCTCGAGATAACAAAATTCCTTTGATGGAGGCGATGTGGAGCCGCTTCTTGCCGCACCTTCAGAAAATTAGTTCGATAATCTCCGAAGGTGAATTGGGTGAAATCACTAGCATCGCTGCAGATCACGGACAATACATTCCCTTTGAACGCGCACCGCGTCTCTGGGAGCCCGCACTCGGTGGCGGCGCGCTATTGGATCTCGGAATTTATCCACTTACTCTGGCGCATCTCGTCCTCGGTATGCCCTCTTCAATACATGCAGAGGCAACGTTGACTGAACAAGGTGTGGATCTCAATACTTCGATGCTTCTTCGTTACTCCACCGGAGCACACGCTCTTCTTTCATGCACCATGGCATCACGTGGAAGTGTCAGCGCCATGATTGCTGGAGATCGTGCGCGCATCGAAATTGATGGATCTTTCTATGCACCCACATCATTTCGGGTGATCACTCGAGATGGCGTAACCACCGAATACCCAAATCTCTATCAAGGTATTGGGCTTCGCGAAGAGGCGGCTGAATTTGCACGGGTAATCCGGAGCGGAGAAATTGAGTCACCGCTTATGACTCATCAAGGTTCAATTGAACTGATGGAGATCATGGATTCGATCCGCCATCAGATTGGCGTGAAGTACCCGCAAGAATAGATTGCTTCGAATTAGGCGCGAGCTAAATCTGCAACGCCTACAAGACCTGCTTCATTACCGAGAGTTGCCGCGATGATCTCTGGGTATGGGTGCTTTCCAGCAAATGGCATGTAGCGCTCCATCGCGATACGAGTCGGTGCTAAGAGAATCTCCCCTGCATCAACAACACCCCCTCCGATAACAACGCATTCAGGATCGAGAATGACTGATAGAGATGCAATTCCTGCACCCAACCATTGTGCAGTGGTATTGAAGGCCGAGATTGCTACTTGATCTCCATCTCGGGCAGCATCGGTAATCGCTCGCCCAGTGAGTCCCTCGAGAGTTCCATCCCCACGTGAAAGAAGGTTGCGAGCTAAATCTGGACTTGCCGCAATTGCTTCACGTGCATGTCTTAATAGTGCGTTACCTGATGCGTATTGCTCAAAACATCCTCGAGCTCCGCACCCGCAGAGATGGCCTTCTGGAAGAACGCGAAGGTGTCCGATCTCTGCAGCAACTCCGAATGCGCCACGAAGCAATTTTCCATTAACGATAATTCCACCACCGACACCAGTGCCGACAGTTACCATCAACATATTCTCTTTACCTTGACCTGCGCCGAATGTTCTTTCGCCCCATGCCGCAGCATTGGCATCATTTTCGAGAACAACAGGAAGATTAATAAGCGCAGTAAGTTCTGCATCAAGCTGGACGCCGTTCCAACCTGCGATATTTGGCGTTGCCAGCATTGTCTTACGATCTGATGAAACAAATCCCGCAGCAGAAAGTCCTACCGCTGTTACTGGAAATTCTGCCGCAAGTTCGAGAGCGACATCGGCGATGGTTTGCGTGAGAGCGCTTCCACCTTCACGAGGAGTATCTCTACGAGAAGTCTTGAGGACCTTGCCATCTTCTGTGACAACTCCGCCAAGAACTTTCGTTCCACCGACATCAATCCCGATTGTGTACGACATTATTCGAACTGAGCCTGCAGCTCTTTAAGCGCCTGATCGATTGTCGTCTTCTCAGTCTTTGCGATCATCATTCGTGGAACTGGCAATGAGAGCTCGACTCCGAGTTCGTAGGTAACGAGCGTTGTATCCTCATCAATCGCCTTGAGCGTGTACTTGCCATCCATTGTGGTCATCAGATCTGCATCATCTAGGGAGAATGAAATCTCAGCAGGAGCTTTGCTCCAGTCATAGGAGAGCGTTGCACGATCCTTCATGACACCGGCGTCGATAGAGACATCGGCCTTAATTGCACGGCCTTCAGGGTCGCTCTCTGTGACCTCCACCTTCTTAATAGAGGTGAGCCATTCTGGATAACTGGCTATTGCCGATAACTTGGCCGCCACCTCTGCGAGTGGGGCTTCAACTTCAATTGAGGATGTGCTGGATTCTGACATGACACGAAGGCTATCAACCCTTTCCTTTTTATACCTCCTCCCGCTAGCGTTAGCGCCATGAATGAAATCACTATCCCAGCCCTCGTCCCTGCGGCAACTGAAGGCAACCTCACCAACCTCATCGCTGAGCGCGCCTGGTTCGAGCCAGAGCGCATCACCATGTCTCGCCCACTGGGTGATGGCTGGCAACAGTTGACCGCTCGCGAAGTTGAAAGTGATATCCGTGCAGCAGCCAAGGGCCTGATAGCAGCTGGCGTTCAAGCTGGGGATCGAGTCGCAATCATGGCTCGCACTCGATACGAGTGGACCATTCTTGATTTCGCATCATGGTTTGCTGGAGCGATTGTTGTTCCAATCTACGAAACTTCATCACCAGAGCAGGTTGATTGGATTCTCAATGACTCTGGCGCAGTTGCACTCATCGTCGAAACACCTGCTCTTCGCGAGCTAGTGACCCCGGTTCTTCCATCTCATACACGCCATATCTGGACTATGACTGAAGATGTACTCGATGTACTACGTAACGCAGGTGCTCACATCTCTGATGGAGAGATTGATAACCGTCGTAAGACTCTCTCTCCTGACTCACTTGCAACCTTGATTTACACATCAGGAACAACAGGAAAGCCAAAGGGCGTTCAACTCACTCATGGAAACTTCCTCGCCGAGTGCGGAAATGTTGTACAGGGCGCAGCAGATCTCTTCCTCAAGCCTGGTGGATCAACGCTCCTCTTCCTTCCAGTTGCTCACGTTTTCGGTCGTATGGTGCAGATCGGTGCAATCTCGGCCGGACTTCATCTAGCGCATTGCGCAGATGTTCAGGCTCGCCTACTTCCGGATCTCGCATCATTTAAGCCGACATTCGTACTTGCTGTTCCTCGAATCTTTGAGAAGGTCTATAACGGTGCAGAGGCTAAGGCTGAAGCTGCAGGTAAGGGCAAGATTTTCCGTAAGGGCGCTGAGATTGCAATCGCTTACTCAGAGAATATTGATGCAAAGAAGTTCAAGCCAGCACTTGCTTTGAAGCATAAGCTCTTCGATGTTCTTCTCTACTCAAAGATTCGCCACACACTCGGCGGACGCGTTGAAGCTGCAATCTCAGGTGGCGCGCCACTTGGAGCCCGCCTCGGCCACTTCTACCGCGGAGCCGGAATCACAATCCTTGAAGGTTATGGATTAACGGAGACAACAGCAGGCGCAACGCTCAATCTCAGCACCGCCCTTCGCGTCGGTTCAGTCGGTAAGCCAATCCCTGGAACATCAGTCAAGATTGCAGAAGATGGTGAAGTTCTTATTGGTGGACCAATTGTGATGCGCGGTTACTGGCAGAACGATGCCGCTAACCAAGAGGTATTTGACGGCCACTGGTTTAAATCAGGAGATTTAGGTCGCCTCGATGATCAAGGATTCCTTTACATCACAGGTCGAAAGAAAGAGCTCATCGTGACAGCAGGAGGAAAGAACGTTGCACCTGCCGTTCTCGAAGATCGTCTTCGCGCGCATCCACTCGTAAGCCAGTGCATGGTTGTTGGAGATAACCAGCCATTTATTGCAGCGTTAATCACAATCGATCCTGACATGATTAAGGGCTGGATCGCAGCAAACAATAAGACTGGTGCAACTGTTGCAACTTTGGTCAATGACCCTGATCTCCATGCAGTTATCCAGACCGCCGTTGATGAAGCCAATAAGGCTGTTTCAAAGGCAGAATCGATTCGCAAATTTGCAATCCTTGCAGAGGACTTCTCGATCGCAGGTGGTCAGCTCACTGCAAAACTCTCTGTGAAGCGCCATGTCGTAGCACAGCAGTACGCAGAGACAATTACTGCGCTCTATTCGAAGGAGTAGTTCCTCTTAGGGCTTCCGCTATTGCTCTTCGATAGGGAGCCCTAAGAGAATCTCCACCTTATGGATTTGCTTCACGGTGGACGGAGATGAAGCTCGCACCCCTGCGCGCCCTCTATGTTGGCGGCGAGAGCCACCCAGTGCTGCCGCAGATTAAAGAAATCCGTCGCGCTCCAACGCTACGAGCCGCACTCGCCATTGTTCGCACCGAAAAGTTCGACCTCATCATCGTTCATCGCAATTTGGAAGATGGCGATGGAATCGTCCTCGCGCCGACCATTCGCAGGGTCCATCCATATTCAATTTCTATTCTGGTGACAGAACCACGTGGATGGGCAACGACTGAAGCAGCGCACCAACTTGGCTACACCGAGATATTTGAGAGCGGAATCAGCGAGAGCGAGTTCTCCTCGCGTATTGAAGAACTCTTAGCGCAGCGATTGGCCCATCACACATCAACTACAAAGCACGCCTCCCGAACCCATCTCTTATCGCTACGAGAGCGTGAGATATTGATGGATCTAGCAACGGGTGCGACCACCGAGGAGATTGCATTGAAGCGACATAATTCAGTTGCAACGATTAAAAGTCACATCACCTCGATCTACCGAAAATTAGGCGTGAGGAATCGAGTCGAAGCGGTATCGCAGATCAAAGATTAATCAAAGAGGGCGTTGAAGCGAGCAGACCAGTGCCGCCACTCCCACTCATCAATAATCCATTGGCGCCCGCGTCTACCCATCTCCTTTGCTGCAATGGGATCTGCAAGAAGTGCCTTGATTGCGTCAGCGACTGCAATCGGGGCGAGACCATCAACCGAATATCCTGTCTCGCCTTCCAGAACTGCATCGGGAGCTCCCCCAGAAAGTCCACCGACAACTGGTAGTTCGCATGCGCTTGCTTCGAGATAGACGATTCCGAGCCCCTCAACTTCAAGCCCTGCCAGTCGTGAACGACTTGGCATCGCAAAGACTTCGCCGACGGAGATAAATCTCGGCAACTCTGAATATTGAACTCGACCCACAAAAGAGATATTTCCAAGTACGCCCAATTGAATAGCGCGCTTATGTATATATTCAAGGTGCGGACCTACTCCAACAAAGAGAAGGTGTGCATCTGGAAACTCATCCAATATATGAGGGAGCGCTTCCACCAGAGTGTCTTGTCCCTTTCGATGAACAAGGCGGCCAACGCTGACAATTACTCTCTTGCCATCAAGTTCGAGTTCTCGTTTGAGTTCAATCGCAGTTGCATCAGGTGAAAAATGGTCGGTGTCGATTCCTGGAGCTATGCGCACCATTGCGCTGGCTGCTTTCTGATTGAGAGGACGTGCGATCGCTCTCTTAGTGAATTCACCGAGGTAGGTAAGTACATCCACCCCATTTCCAATCCGTTTCATCGCCCAGGTAAATGGCCAGAGCTTTGCCCACCAGACTTCATGGCCATGTGTGAGTGCAACAATTCGTTTAACGCCAGCTCGCCGCAATGAGTGTGCAAGAAGCCCTAGAGGTGCCGCTGCACCGAAGAAAACTCTCTCAATCCCCCGCTCTTGAACAAGTGCGCGCACTGAACGTCCTACCCGCCATGATGGAAGTAAGACCTTGCTCTTATCGCGAATAACCTCTACGCCATACTTCGCCATCCACTCTTGATCATAGGCATGGGTGTCGCCTTGAGACGAGGTATAGACAATAAGAGAGCCAAAGGGCGCACGCTCGATAAGCCCGATAATGAATGTCTCGATTCCACCAGCTCGTGGACCAAAATCATTGGTAATGCAGAGAATCTTTCTCGTTTCTGAGGCCATAAATTCAGACGCTAGAAGCGGCGGACCGCAACCAATCTCTTCGATCCTAAAGATGATGCAGATGCAATCTTTACTCGTGATCCAGAACGTGGAGCATGGACCATCTTTCCGCCACCGATATAGATTCCTACATGCGATACCGGACGACCAAAGAAGACAAGATCTCCTGGCTTCTTCTGATTAAATGGAATCGACTTGCCCATCCGTGATTGCGCCGCAGATGAGTGCGGGAGGTTGACGCCAGCTGCTTGATAGGCGCGCATCGTCAACCCTGAACAATCCCAATATGTCATTCCATCAGCGCCGAAAACATATCGATCGCCAATCTGCTTAGTTGCAAATTTAATCGCGAGACCAGCGCGACCTGAGATTCCGCTGAGAGCTTTCGCCTGTGCGAGCGAACTCTTCTGATCAGCATCCTCTTGTTCTTGTGCCAGGCGCGCTAGACGTTCGCGATCCTCTTTCTTCAGCTTTGCAAGGATTGCTTCTGCCTTCTTCAACTTATCTTGAGCGACCGCGCTCTGCTGGGCAAGCTTCTTCTGCAATACCTTTACTTGAGCAAGGCGATCAGAGACGGTGAGCGAAGTTGCATTGAGTTTCTGCGTCGCGGATTGGTACTTCTTTAATTGAATGGACTTCTGGCGCGTGATGGATTCGAGAGAGCCAGCTGAGCTGAGATAGAGAGTTGGGTCGCTTGAGAAGAGGAGTTCGAGGCTCTGGCTAAGCGAGCCAGATTTGTATTGATTGACCGCAATCACTCCGAGGTTTCGTGAAATCGAATCGACGTTCTTCCCCTGAATAGCCGCTTGCGCCTGGATTCCCGAAAGGCTGCGCTGAAGTACGGCGAGCTTTACCTTGGCTTCCTGCGCACCTTCGGCGGCGGCGGTCGCCTGATCGCGAAGATCATTGACCTGATTCTGGATTTGAGCCAGGGTCGGTGCCGCCTGCGCCTGAGGCGGTATCAGCCAGGCAAGGCTGCAGGCCAGAAGAACGGCCAGGGCGCGGTTTCGCATTTGGCAAGGCTAACCAAGTAAAAGCGTCAATCTCAACTCAAAGCCAGTCGTTGAGCCTGAAAATATGGTGTGAATCTCCCTTTATGCGGGGATATTCTTCTCGAAATGACTGTTATCGCATCTCTCGTCGTTGGCTCTAATGGAGCGGCATCTCTCCATGGAAACTCGCGGGCTCTCTCAACCCCTGCAGATCGAGAGCGCTTCCTCGCGCGTCATCAAGGGGCTTCAGCTTTCATCATCGGCAAGAGGAGCGCCGCTATCGAAAGCTATGCCAAGAGCCATGTCCCAATATTTATCTTCACTCGCCTACTCGAGAAGATAGAGCTACCTCACCCATTGATGCAGCAGATCACCGTCGATAGGGATTTAGGAGAAATCACTCGTCGAATCGATGAGCGTATACCTGGAGATATCGTTGTTGAGGCAGGACCTTCGCTCTTACTCGCTCTCATTGGCGCGGGCGTCATCGAGATTTTGGAACTTTCAATCTCACCAATCGAAGGAGATGGCGATTTTCTATCGATAGAGGATCTGCTCGCACCTTTCTCGATTGAGAGCGAGGTAACTATTGATGGAACGCGTTTACTGCAATGCAGATATAACGGCCACGCCACCAACAGCTAAAACGATTCCGAGATATTGCACTTTGTGCAGACGTTCATGGAGAAAGATGTAGGCAAGAATCGCGGTTGCTATTGGATAGAGCGAGCCTAAAACCATCGCAATTGAAACTAGACCCTTTGTAGTTGCAACTCCTAGTAATAGATTTGCCGAGAAATCGGCGATACCAATTGCCGCCAAGAGTGGAATATCTTTCTTGCTTGCTCCCCCAAGGTTGCCGATCTTGATAAAGAAGGCGAGACTGACAAAGAAAGTTGTTGCTCGCATCGTTGTCATAGTAAGTAGCGAACTATCTTGCGAACCAATCGCCATAAATGTCAGAGCGGATCCAAAACCAAGAGCAGCACCGAGTGCGAGAAGAACCGGGCGCATCGGAAGCCCCTGTGTCATCTCCGGTCCACTTGCTAAGAAGCCACCGATGATTGCAGCGATGACTCCCATCATCACTGGAGTTGCAAGTTCATCTCCCTTAATAAAGAGAGCGAAGAAGAGTGGGATTAATACGCTGAGAGAACTAATTGGTGAGACGACACCCATGCGCCCACTAGATAACCCGGCATAGAGACAGAGCAACCCTGCATATCCAGATAATCCGGCGAGAGCGCCGTTGATCAAGTAACCGCTCGAATCGAGGCTCGGTGCAAACCATCCACCAGAGATAAGAATGAGCGCGATACCAAAGAGCAATCCAAAGGCTTGATTAATTCCAAGGACCACCATGGTGGGAAGTCGTTTACTGAGATTGCCGGCGTGATAATCCGCGCTGCCCCAGAGCAGGCTAGATAGGAGGGCTAAGAGCGTTGCCATTGGCGCACACTACCCAATACGAGCCTTGCCTCCCAGCATTATGACTCTTTCAACTTTAGAATCAACCAGTGAATTCCCGTATTTCCTTCTCCTTCGAATCGATGATCAACGCCATCCGCGAATTCACGCCTCGCGCCGAGATTGAGCTTGAAGAAGTTCCTGCTCCACAAAAATTAGCGCAATACTCTTTTGCTTTTACAGCAGATGTCAGCAATGGGCTTGTCGGTGATCAAGAAGATGAACTCGCCTCAGGTCGCTTTGTGATTTTGCATGAACCAGGTGGGCAAGATACCTGGGAAGGCGAATATCGCTGCGTTACCTTTATGCGTGCAACCGTTGATTCAGAGATGCAGGCCGATCCCTTATTACCTGAAGTTGGATGGAATTGGCTCCTTGATTCACTGCAAGAAGCGGATGCACTCTATAGCGCACCTTCCGGAACAGTAACGCGCGTATCAAGCGCCTCTTTTGGAAAACTCTCTTCCCGACATGATGAATCAGAGATTGAAATTCGCGCATCATGGTCGCCCATACTCACTCAACCTGAAGAGTTAATTCCTCACATTCAGGCATGGTGTAACTTCATCAGCGAAGTCGCAGGCTTGCAGCCAATCGCTGACGGCGTCGCTCCAATCAACTCTGCTCGTCGTCGTGGCTGAGCTTCTTACCGCGCCTTATCTAGGCCTCCCCGAACTTGTTTCGACACCCGAGCAATTTGAGGCGATGCTCTCGCAGCTCGAAGGTGGTGAAGGTCCCTATGCTGTCGATGCAGAACGTGCATCTGGATATCGATACAGCGCACGTGCCTATCTCATTCAGATAAAGCGCACCGGCGGTGGCTTACACCTGATAGATCCGATTCCATTTGGTGTTGGAAGCGAATACTTTGCGCGACTGAATAAACTCTGGCAAGGTGAAGAGATAATCCTCCATGCCAGTACGCAAGATCTTCCATGTCTACGCGAATTAGGTTTACATCCATCTCGCCTCTTCGATACCGAACTTGCCGGTCGTTTAGCAGGTTTGCCACGAGTTGGATTGGGTGCACTCGTTGAATCTCTTCTCGATATTGGTTTAGCGAAAGAGCACTCTGCGCAGGATTGGTCGGTTCGACCATTGCCAGAGGATTGGCTCAATTACGCAGCTCTCGATGTGGAACTCCTTGTTGAGCTACGTAATGAGATTGAAAAGCTATTGATCGAGAAGAAGAAATTGAAGTGGGCGGAAGAAGAATTTGCTGCGATTCTCTTGGCGCCGCCATCGCCTAAACGTGTTGATCCATGGCGAAGAACTTCTGGAATGCATAAAATCAGAAAGCGGAGCCAGTTGGCGATTGTGAAATCGCTCTGGGAGGCGCGCGATGACCTTGCCGCCCATCTAGATATCTCTCCCGGTCGCATACTCTCGGATCTCGCCATCTCAACAATCGCCCTTGCCGGTGGATCCGCTCCCCTCGCTACCAAGAAAGATCTAGAGAAGGTGCTCCGGCCAATCGGATTACGGGCGCGTTGGTTTGAAAACACGCCACGGTGGCTGAAGGCGATCGATGCAGCTTTGGCACTGCCAGAAGAACAATGTCCTGAAAATCGAAGCAAGAGCGACGCTCTCCCTCCAATCAAAATCTGGCGAGAGCGCTTTCCAGATAAGTTCACTCCTCTCTCTCACGCTCGATTCCAGATGTCGCTGGCGGCGGAAGAACGTGAGTTGCCGGTGGAGAACCTACTTACCCCAGAGCTCCTGCGCCAGATCTGTTGGCTCCTCCCAGAGCCAAGTGAGGTCCCTCGACTCCTGAGCGAGATGGGCGCAAGGCCGTGGCAGATTGAGATAGCGGCGCCGATCCTGATCGATGCCCTTGCCCAAGATGAGCCGCTTGAGATTGCAGAGCCGGAAGAGGCTCCACCAGTCGAACCCGCCCCATAAAAAAGCTTCGCTAGCTCGTAGCCTTTTGGGCTACCGACGAGTAACCTAAAAGCCTTAACACTGGTAGCAATAGGAGCCCTTGATGTCGCGCAGAGTCGTACTCGTTGATGCAGTCCGTACCCCATTTGGAAAGTCAGGCGGAGCCTTTGTAAATACTCGCGCCGACGATCTACTCATTAGAGCGATGCGCGGACTTATTGAGCGCAACCCTCAATTGCCTCTCGATCAGATTGATGATGTTGCAATTGCCGCTGCAACGCAGACCGGTGATCAGGGAATGAACATTGGTCGCAGCGCATCTCTCCTTGCTGGCCTACCCAACACTGTTCCAGGTTATTCGGTAGATCGTTGGTGTGCAGGTGCACTTACTGCAACAACAACAGTTGCCGGCCAGATTGCAATGGGTGCAATTGATTTAGCTCTTGCCGGTGGCGTCGAACATATGGGCAATCACCCAATGGGTGAGCTCATGGATCCAAATCCACGTTACCTCGCAGAGAAGATTGTTGATCCGGATGCGATGTCGATGGGTGCTACAGCTGAGCGACTTCATGATCGCTATCCATCAATTACCAAAGAGCGTGCAGATCTCTATGCATATAACTCACAGATGAAGACTGCTAAAGCTTATGAGCAAGGTTTAATTCAACGCGATCTGATTCCTACCGCTGCTCGATCCGAAGAGCTTGGCTGGACAATCGTCTCTGCCGATGAAGGTCCACGTCCGACAACAACTCTTGAGGGTCTTGCTGGCCTTAAGACTCCATTTCGTCCAAGTGGCCGCGTGACTGCGGGAAATGCCTCTGGTATCAACGATGGTGCGACTATCGCACTCCTTGCAAGTGAAGATAAGGCGAAAGAACTTGGCCTTCCGATTAAGGCAACTATGGTGACATTTGCATTCGCCGGCGTTGAGCCAGAGGTGATGGGTTATGGACCTGTGCCATCAACAATCAAGGCCCTTGCTAAGGCAGGGCTCAAAATTGAAGATATCGGCGCATTTGAAATTAATGAGGCCTTCGCCGTGCAGGTAATCGCATTCCTTGAGCACTTTGGAATCGCAGATGATGATCCTCGCGTCAATCCTTATGGTGGTGCAATTGCAGTTGGCCACCCACTTGCATCATCAGGTGTGCGTCTCATGATCAATCTTGCTCGCACATTTGAAGCCCATCCAGAGATTCGTTATGGAATCACAACTATGTGTATCGGTCTTGGCATGGGCGGAACAGTTATCTGGGAGAACCCACACTTCAACGGAGGAAATAAGTAAATGGCAACAGCTCTCGTACTACCTGAAGGCGCTCCTGAAGAAGTTATCACCGTTGCAAAGGTTCGCGACGTTGACCTTACTCCATTCGGATTTAAGGGTCTCCTCGCATTAATCACTCTCGATAACGGCCTCGATCACACACGTCCTAATACTCTTGGCCCGCAATCTGTAGCTTCTCTCGATGCTGCTATCACTGAGGCGATTTCTCGTAAGCCTGCCGGTATTGCAATTACTGGTAAGCCATTTATCTTTGCAGCAGGCGCGGATTTATCGGCGATGTCGTTTCTCACAGAGCGCGATCAAGCGCTTGCAATCGGAAAGCTTGGCCATGATGTCTTCCGCCGCCTAGGTGAGATTGATATTCCGACATTCTCATTTATCAATGGACTCGCCCTCGGAGGCGGACTTGAGATCGGTCTTCACTCAAAGTACCGCACTCTTGCATCGACTGCCTTCACCGCCCTTCCTGAAGTCTTCCTTGGTCTGGTGCCAGGGTGGGGTGGAGCCACTCTCCTACCGAAGTTGATCGGTCCAGAGAAAGCTGTGCAGGTCATCATTCTCAATGCCCTTAACAACAATACGATGATGAAGGCGAAGGATGCTCTTGCACTCGGTGTTGTTGATGCCGTCTTTGATCCAGCCGATTTCCTCGAGAACTCTTGTGCATTTGCCGCTTCTATTCTCTCTGGCGCTAAGAAGATTGAGCGCAAGGATTACAGCAACGATCCTGCATGGGATTCCGCCCTTGCAACAGGTAAGGCAGCTGCCTTGAAGAAGTTTGGCGGTGCAGATATCGCCTCTCCTCGTAAGGCGCTCGAACTCATTGCTGCTGCTAAGAGCTGTAGTAATGGCGAAGGTTTCGATGCTGAAGATCAGGTACTCGCTGACCTCGTTATGTCAGATCCTCTTCGTGCATCTCTCTATGCATTTAATATGATTCAGAAGAAGCGCAAGAAGGTTGAAGGAGCGCCTAAAGCAAACATGGCTCGCAAGGTCACCAAGGTTGGCGTTGTCGGTGCTGGACTTATGGCGTCACAGCTCGCCCTCCTACTTGTTCGCAACTTGAAGTGCCCAGTTGTAATGACAGATATCGATCAAGAGCGTGCCGATAAGGGCGTGGCTTGGGTGCGAGCTGAACTTGCAAAGTTAGTTGAGAAGAAGCGTATGAGCCAAGAGAGCGCTACTCGACTCTCGGCGCTCATCTCTGGCTCTGCCGATAAGAGCGTCTATGCCGGATGTGACTTCATCATTGAGGCTATCTTTGAAGAACTCTCACTCAAGCAGGAACTCTTCAAGACTCTTGAAGGAATCGTCTCCCCTGAGTGCGTCCTCGCTACAAATACCTCATCGCTCTCTGTAGAGCGTATGGGCGAGGGAATGAAGAACCCAGAGCGCGTTGTTGGCTTCCACTTCTTCAACCCGGTCGCGATTATGCCGCTCCTAGAAGTTGCGCGTACATCACATACCGATGATGCAACCACCGCAACAGCTGTTGAGGTCGGAAAGAATCTTAAGAAGACGATGATTATCTGTAAGGATGCGCCAGGATTTGTCGTTAACCGTCTACTGACTCGCTTTATGGGTGAGATCACCGATGCTGTTGATGAGGGTACAGATCCAGCAATTGCAGATAATGCAATGCGCTCGATTGGTTTCCCTATGAGTCCATTCGAATTACTTGGCCTCGTAGGCCCAGGTGTCGCTCTCCACGTTGCAGAGACGCTCAATAAGAATCTCGGTCCTCGTTACCGCATCTCACCAACGATGCAGGCAATGGTGAAGGAAGGCGTAAAGACCTTCTACATCAAGAATGAGGATGGAACTTACGGTGCAAATCCAGCAGCTGTTGCTCTGATCCATAAGGGCACAACACCATCGACAGCTGAGCAAGTTCGTGAACGCGCGCTGAGGGCCCTTGCGGAAGAGGCCCGCATGATGCTTGATGAAGGTGTCGTTGCAACCCCGGCAGAGATTGATCTCTGTATGTTGCTCGGCGCTGGATGGCCGATGCACCTCGGTGGAATCTTGCCGTTCTTAGATCGCGAAGGTATTAGCGAGTCTGCTTCTGGTCAGCGTTTCCATGCTCCGGGAATTGCATCGGTACTGAAGTAGAGCTCCACTCAACAATTTCACGAGCAATCTGCTGAGCAGTGATTCCTAGATCTTCTAGGATCTCTGCTCGCTTAGAGTGCTCGATAAATTCAAGTGGTACACCGATGCTATGCACTGGAACTTCAAGTCGTGCATCGCGGAACATTTCAGAGAGTGATGATGCGATTCCGCCATGGCGGATTCCATCTTCAATGACGACGACGCTCTTGTAACGCTGAGCCATTGTTACCAATGAGGCGGGAAGTGGCTTGACCCAACGTGGATCGATAACAGTTACTCCAACGCCTTCACGGTATGCCTGAGAAGCTGCTTCAACTGCAAGTGGGGCCATTGCGCCGATACTGACGAGCAATACATCCGCGCTCTCGCCGCGATACAGGACATCGATTCCATCGCGTGATTCAAATGCAGGAATATCGCTATGGACTGCGCCCTTAGGAAAGCGAAGAAGTGTGGGGCGATCATTGATTTCAACCGCTTCAGTAAGGGCTTGGCGAAGGCGCGCACCATCTCGAGGAGCTGCCACTGCGAGCGTTGGAACGATTCCAGTGAGAGCGAGATCCCAGATTCCGTGGTGTGAAGGTCCATCATCTCCGGTGACTCCTGCACGATCCAAGACAAAGGTGACTCCAGCACCATGAAGTGCAACATCGAGCAATAGCTGATCAAAGGCACGATTAAGGAATGTTGAGTAGACCGCTACAACTGGATGAAGTCCGGCATATGCCATTCCGGCTGCACTTGTCACGGCATGTTGCTCTGCGATTCCAACATCAATGGTGCGATCTGGATATGCCTTCTGGAATTTATCTAGGCCGGTAGGTCCGAGCATCGCTGCTGTTATTGCAACGATATCGCTACGCTTCTTACCAATCTCTACGAGTTCATCTGAGAAGACATCAGTCCATGAAGTCTTACTGGCACTAATTGGCGCACCGGTCTCAGGATCAACAATTCCAACTGCGTGGAACTTCTCTGCCTCATCTGCAACCGCTGGGCTATAGCCACGACCTTTTTCGGTGATGACGTGAACTAAAACAGGTTCACCAAACTCTTTCGCCTGTTCTAGCGCGCGATCCATCGCTGCAATGTCATGGCCATCAATCGGGCCAATATATTTAAGGCCGAGATCTTCAAACATACCTTGTGGAGCGACAATATCTTTAATGCCCTTCTTTACACCGTGAAGGGTCTCAAAGATAGGGGCGCCGACCACAGGTGTCTTTTGAAGAACTTCTTTACCCCAATCAAGGAAACGTTCGTAACCTTGAGTCATCCGAAGGGTAGAGAGGTGGGCTGCTAATCCACCGATCGTTGGTGAATATGATCGCTCGTTATCGTTGACGACGATGACCAGTTTTCGCTCTCCAGCTGTCGCAATATTATTGAGCGCCTCCCATGACATTCCCCCGGTGAGTGCGCCATCGCCGACAACGACGACTACATGCCGATCCTTCTGACCGGTGAGTGCAAAGCCACGCGAGATTCCATCGCCCCAGGAGAGCGCTGTAGAGGCATGTGAATTTTCGATGACATCGTGCGCTGATTCGCGACGATTGGGATATCCGGCGATACCGCCACGCTGACGAAGAGCGTCAAAATCTGCGGCGCGACCAGTCACAATCTTATGAACGTACGATTGATGGCCGGTATCGAAGAGTACGAGATCCGTTGGTGAATCGAATGTTCGATGGATCGAGAGAGTGAGTTCGACTACGCCAAGGTTGGGGCCGAGGTGGCCACCTGTGCGTGAGACCTTCTCGACCAAGAAGGCGCGGATCTCTTCGCTCAGCTCTGCTAGTTGAGCAGGGCTAAGCGCCTTGAGGTCTTGCGGACCGTTGAGAGATTCGAGCATAGAGAGAAGTCTAAGCGGTTGACCCGCTTAACCGCGCAATGAACGGAGCACGTACTGCATGATTCCGCCGTGGCGATAGTAATCAGCCTCGCCCGGTGTATCGATACGTACCTTCGCTGCGAAGCTCTTATCCCCCGCTGTGACCTGAACCTCCTTCGGGATTCCACCCTCATTGAGGGCGGTAATTCCCGAGATAGTAAATGTCTCTTCTCCGGTGAGGCCAAGTGATGCAGCGTTCTGGCCATCGACAAATTGCAATGGGAGAACGCCCATACCGATCAGGTTTGAACGGTGAATTCGCTCGAAGCTCTCGGCAATCACAGCACGGACTCCAAGAAGTGCTGTGCCCTTTGCCGCCCAGTCACGGGAAGAACCCGATCCATACTCTTTGCCAGCCAAGATCACTAATGGAACGCCCGCTGCTTGGTATGCAACAGATGCATCATAAATAGTTGATTGCTCGCCATTGTTGAGGAAGTTGCGGGTAAAGCCGCCTTCGACTCCATTGAGTAGGAGATTCTTCAATCGGATATTTGCAAATGTTCCACGAATCATTACCTCGTGGTTTCCGCGACGTGATCCATATGAGTTGAAGTCTTTGCGCTCTACGCCATTTACCTCAAGGTACTTACCTGCAGGTGAATCTGCCTTGATATTTCCCGCAGGAGAGATGTGGTCTGTTGTAACCGAATCACCCAAGATAGCAAGTACGCGAGCTCCAGCTATATCTTTTACTGGAGTTGGCTGCGCCGGCATACCTTCAAAGTAAGGAGGCTTGCGAACATAGGTTGACTTTGGATCCCATTCAAAGGTATTTCCAGTTGGGGTATCAAGCGACTTCCAGCGATGATCGCCCTCGAAGACGCTCGCATAATCCTTCTTGAACATCTCAGATGAGATTGAAGAATCAATTACATCTTGAATCTCTTGTGCAGATGGCCAGATATCTTTGAGGAGAACTGGATTTCCATCCTGATCGTCGCCCAGTGAATCGTTGGCAAAATCATGATCCATTGTTCCTGCGATTGCATAAGCAACAACCAGTGGAGGTGATGCAAGGTAATTCATCTTCACATCCGGGCTAATGCGACCTTCAAAGTTTCGGTTACCTGAGAGAACGGCAGTTACTGCAAGGTCATGCTCGTTGACGGCCTTGCTGATCTCAACTGGAAGTGGTCCAGAGTTACCGATACAGGTGACGCAGCCATAACCAACGAGGTTGAAGCCGAGCGCCTCCATGTACTTGGTAAGTCCAGAGCGATCGTAATAATCAGTCACTACCTTCGAGCCAGGAGCGAGAGTTGTCTTCACCCAAGGCTTTGAAGTTAAGCCTTTCTCTACTGCCTTCTTAGCAAGGAGCGCAGCCCCAATCATCACTGATGGGTTTGAGGTATTGGTGCATGAAGTGATTGAGGCGATAACGACATCGCCATTCTTTACCGTTGTCTTATTTGCTCCGACTGAGACTGGATAAGAATCTTTTCCGGTCTTATCTGAGAGGTAGGTAGGAAGAATTTCTTCAAACTTCTTCTTTGACTCTGAGATCGAGATGCGATCCTGTGGACGCTTTGGACCTGCAATTGAAGAGACAACTGTTGAGAGGTCTAGCTCAAGATTCTCTGAGTAACGTGGTGTCGCAGTTGGGTCGAACCACATTCCCTGTGCCTTTGCATATTGTTCGACAAGTGCAACCTGATCCTCACTGCGACCGGTAAGTCGAAGATATCGGAGCGTCTCTTCATCGATTGGGAAGATTGCACAGGTTGAACCGTACTCAGGTGACATGTTTCCGATAGTGGTTCGGTTTGCCATTGGAACTGCTGTAACGCCAGGTCCATAGAATTCAACAAACTTGCCGACAACTCCATGCTTACGGAGCATCTCTGTAATAACGAGCGCCATATCTGTTGCCGTTGTTCCGACTGGAAGCTCGCCCTTTAACTTAAATCCAACAACACGTGGGATCAGCATTGACACTGGCTGGCCGAGAAGTGCAGCCTCTGCCTCGATTCCACCTACACCCCAACCAAGAACACCAAGGCCATTGACCATTGTTGTATGAGAATCTGTACCGACAACGGTATCTGGGTATGCGCGGAGAACTCCATTTACTTCACGAGTCATGATGACACGTGCTAGGTATTCGATATTTACCTGGTGAACGATTCCGGTTCCGGGTGGCACAACCTTGAACTCATCAAATGCGCCTTGGCCCCAGCGTAGGAAGCGATAACGTTCGCGGTTACGCTCGTACTCGACATCGGTATTCTGTTCAAAAGATGTATTTGTGCCGTAAAAGTCAGCGATAACAGAGTGGTCGATAACGAGCTCTGCTGGTGCGAGTGGATTTACCTTTGAAGCATCTCCCCCGAGTTCGACAATTGCTTCACGCATGGTCGCAAGATCTACTACACAAGGAACGCCTGTGAAGTCCTGCATCACTACACGTGCTGGCGTGAATTGAATCTCTGTATCTGGCTCGACAGAGGGATCCCACTGAGCAAGCGCCTTGATGTGATCTGCTGTGATATTTGCGCCATCTTCAGTGCGCAAGAGATTTTCGAGAAGCACCTTGAGCGAGAACGGTAGATCGCTAGCCCCTTCGACCTTCGAGATATCAAAGATTTCGAACTCTTTACCTGCAACATTGAGGTTCTTCTTTGTACCGAGTGAGTTCTTGCTCATGGCGCGCACCTATTCTTAAAAGTATCTTGACGTCAAGATACCTCACGAGGGGTGTAGAGCGCAATAGATTCGATGTGGTGAGTCATGGGAAAGAGATCAAAGGCGCGGATTGCTTGAAGGTGGTAGCCACCGCTATTGAGATACGTGGTGTCACGAGCCAGGGCCGCTGGATCGCATGCAACATAAATGATTGCACGGGCTTTTAACTGCACCGCCTTCTCTATTACAGGTTTTCCAGCACCCGTGCGTGGCGGATCAAGCACAATCACATCAGCACGTTTGAACTTTCGGATCTCCTTTGCGACATCACCGGTATGGATGAAAACATTTTCGCCGCCATTGAAATTGACTCGAGCATCTGCCGTCGCAGAGGAGCTTCCCTCCACAATATCGACTCGACCTCCAGCTCCAATAATCGGAAGTGCGGCGCCTGCAAAGAGCCCGACTCCCCCATAGAGATCTAAGAGATGATCGCCGACTTTGAACTCAGCAAATGCAAGGACGGCATCCACAAGCGCTTCGGGGGCGTTGATATTGCTCTGCCAAAAAGAAGATTGGCTCACTTTGTAATTGAATTCACCAACGGTGTAGTGAAGTTGATTCTTACCTTCGATAATCTTTGGTAGAGCTCGCTCAGCGTTGCGACTAGATCTTTGGCTGAGAGTTGCAACAGTTCGCTCCCCAGCAGTATCCAGCGCTACTTCGATTCTTTGATCAGCCGAGATCTGGTCATGAGGTAGCGACGGAAAATCAATCTCAGGTATCAATACCGGACACGTTGAAATTGGAATAACTTCGTTGCTCCGTGATCCCTTGAATCCAGCTTCGCCCCTGTTATTTGTGGATGCTGCAAAACGAGTACGCCAATGTAGCGGCGAGGAAACTTCTTCAACTTCGATATCAATCTCCATCTTTGCAATACGAGCAAATTGTTCTGCAATTACATCTGATTTCAATTCACGCTGGTAAGCGATATCAATATGCTGGAAGTCGCATCCGCCGCAACTGCCGGCAAAGCGGCACGGTGCATTCCTGCGCTCAGGGCTTGCCTCAATCACAGCAATAACATCTGCTCGAGCAAAAGATTTATCGAGCCCCGTGATCTCAACCTCAACAATCTCGCCCGGAATCGCATGACGAACGAAGATTACGGCGCCCTCATGGCGTGCGATGAAATGGCCCCCGTGAGCGACCTTCTCAATCTCCACCCGAAGAATTTCGCCGATTTGGAGCGCTTTTCTCGTTGATTCGGTCATAGAGATAAGAGTAAGGGAGTAAGTTATCCCCATGCACGTAGTCATCATGGGTTGCGGTCGCGTGGGGTCACTGCTCGCAATCGAGCTAGAAGCCAACGGCCATTCAGTTGCAGTCATCGATCAATCAAAAGAGGCTTTTCGCAGACTTGGCCCTGATTTCAAGGGTCGCACCGTCACAGGCGTGGGTTTCGATAGAGATACTTTGCTCGAAGCAGGCATTGAGGGCGCAGATGCTTTCGCTGCTGTGAGTAATGGCGATAACTCCAATATTTTGGCAGCTCGCGTTGCACGCGAAAGTTATGGCGTTTCCAATGTTGTAGCTCGTATCTATGACCCAGGTCGCGCTGAAATCTATCAGCGCCTTGGTATTCCTACCGTGGCTACCGTTATCTGGGCGACAGATCAGATTATGCGTCGATTGACCCCCGAAGGTTCGCGTTCAGAATGGCGCGATGCCAGCGGAACTGTTCAGCTCGCCGAAGTTCATCCCCACCTCGATTGGTTTGGCTCTGCGATCGTCGATATCGAGAAGGCGGCAGATCTTCGCGTCGCATTTCTCACTCGACTTGGCGAAGGACTCATCCCTGATGAGAGCACCGTCTTGCAAGATGGCGATTTGATTCACGTAATGGTTCGCGACGAGAAGCTTGCCGAAGTTGAGGCAATTCTAGGAAAGTCACCGGAGGCTTAATTCAATGCGTATTGCAATCGCTGGTGCTGGAAATGTGGGTCGTGCAATCGCACGTGAACTTCTCGATAATGGTCACCGAGTTCTACTGATTGACCGTGATCCTAAAGCTCTCAAACTCGAATCTGTCCCTGATGCTGAATGGCTCATGGCCGATGCATGCGAAATCGCATCACTTGATAAGGCAAGCCTCAATGATTGTCAGGTTCTAGTTGCAGCCACTGGTGATGACAAGGTAAATCTCGTCGCATCATTGCTTGGAAAGACAGAGTATGGAGTTCCACGCGTTGTTGCTCGCATTAATCACCCAAAGAATGAGTGGCTCTTCGATCACTCCTGGGGTGTCGACGTCGCTGTATCTACCCCACGCATCATCGCCGCTCTTGTTGAAGAAGCGGTAAGCGTCGGTGACGTTGTACGTCTCTTCTCATTCCGAAAGGGTCAGGCCAATCTCGTTGAGTTAACCCTTCCTGATTCATCAACATGTATTGGCAAGACAGTCGAAGAAGTAACTCTTCCTGATGATGCATCACTTGCTGCAATTGTTCGCGATGGACGCGTGCTGACACCAGCGCCGACTGATGTCTTTGTAGCCGGTGATGAGCTCCTCTTTGTCGCCTCTGCCATTGCAGAGGGACAGCTCAAAGATTGCTTTATTGCAAAGAGCTAGATTTCGGTTGTAGGGCTCAGCCCTGATGATGTTTGGTTATTGGGACGCTCTTGAGAATCATCCACGTTCCATAACCCGTAGCCAGAAATAGTGGATAGCCCATCGCTAAGTTAACGGTGCCCAAGAGATTGACATTTCCACTTCGATAAATTGGGTACTGCACTGCGATACGGAGGAAGAACATTCCCACCCAGAGCCAGCTCGCAAGTAGGTAAGCCCTCTTACGCGCTGGATCATGGCGCCAGAGTAAGTTCTCACCAAGAATTGGCCCGAGCATAAGCCCCAATATTGGCCAACCGGCGAGATTAGCGATGAGATAGACGGTTCCATATCCAAGGTTTGTCAGCAGCTTTGGAAGAAAGACATCGCTTGGATTCCCGGTGCGATTGGCAAACCAAGCGCTGATGAGGACGCCGATGAGGCCGCTAAATGCATGTTGCACGGTCTCGCGACGGGCCAAGCGTATGAAAGTTAAGACGAGTGAAATTGCAATGGAGGCATAGAGAGCATCTTGGAGATCATCGCGCAGATTGAGGATGACGAGGAAGAGAACAGATGGAATTCCGGTATCGATAAGTCCTCGTTTGCCGCCAAAGGCTGATAGAACTTTCTCGCGATCTTCTTCTTGACTCATGCGCGCCCGGTGGATCCGAAGCCATCGCCGCCACGACCTGAACCTGGCAGTGATTGCACTTCAATAAACTCTGCTCGCTCAACTTTTTGGAAAACAAGCTGTGCGATGCGATCGCCTCGTTTAAAGGTGACCGATTCTTTTTGATCGTGATTTATCATGATGCATTGAAGTTCTCCGCGGAATGCGGCATCAACTGTGCCCGGCGCATTGACCATCGTCACACCATGTTTGATGGCTAGACCAGAACGTGGATGAACGAGTGCAACGTATCCGTCAGGAAGCGCGATTGATATTCCTGTAGGAACAAGCGCCCGCTCTCCCGGGGCAAGCGTGATATCAATTCGCGAGTAGATATCTGCACCGGCATCTCCACCTTTGGCATAACGCGGAAGTGGAAGTTCGGGATCAAGTCTGGTGATCAACACCTGCACGTTGCTCATGGATTGATATTAAATTCTGGATCGACGAAGGCCGCTAACTCTGGGTTGCTCTTAATCGCTGCGATGTATTCAGCTGGAGCATTATCGAGGAAGTGGTTCATTGGGACGATAATAAAGAGTGATGATGCTCGCGTTGCAATAGGTCCATCAACTCCATTAAGGCGACCTGTAGCTACTGAGTAAACCTTGCGCCCCTGCTGTCCCACAATCTCAGCTGTGATGTAGAGAGTGGTACCGATAGGAACTGGCATAAGAAAATCTGTTTCAAGTCTCGCTGTAACTGCAGGAGCGCGAAGTAACCACATCAACTTTCCGAGCGCTTCATCAAAGGCAAGTGAGAGAAGTCCGCCATGGGCTAAGCCTGGTGCCCCTTGATGGTTCTCGGTAACTGTAAATTGGGCAGAGATCGTTAAGCCCTCGCCCACCCGAGCCTTGAGGTGCAACCCAGTTGGGTGGAGATCTCCACAGCCAAAACAGTGTTTAAAGTGTGAAGGTAATTCAGATCCAGTGGCCGGAGATTCGGGGTGACGTTCCGGGATAATTGCACCTGACGGCGGCGTTGTACTGGCTACTCGGCTCATGAGATAAGGCTACTTGATGAGATAGCCACTACCCTAGAACCGTGAGCGCAAACCTGGTCTTTAAAGAAGTGATTCGCCCCCCATTGTGGCTCATCTGCTTCATCTACTTCATGCTCTTCTCGATTGTGATTGCGATTTGGGCCGCCTTTGATAACAACGCCGCAATAAACGCCTTTGCAATCTCACTGGCTCTGCAGGCGGCGATAGTTCACGCGATGACCTCGACGATAGAGATTAAAGGTGGCGAACTCGTCATCAAAAGGGCTCATATTCCACTTGCTCACCTTGGCGCGGTGACAGTTATTCCTAAGGGAAAGTTTGGTTTTGAGCGCACTCGAGGCGCAGATCCTGCGGCATTCTTTGCAATAACTTTCTGGATCTCTCAAGGAGTCAAAGTTGAAGTTATAGATGAACGAGATCCAACACCGTATTGGTTGATCTCAAGCAAGAGAGCTGAGGCTCTTGCAGCTGCCCTCAAGAGTTAAGCGCAATCCTTACAGATTGCTTTTGCGCCTTCACCCTTAGCGAGTTGTGTCATATGGTGAATCAAGAAGCATCGTGAGCATGTGAATTCATCTACCTGCTTAGGGACAACGCGAACAGCAAGTTGTTCTCCTGAGAGATCAGCACCTGGAAGTTCGAGATTCTCGGCAGCCTCTGCTTCGTCGACATCAATTTGACCAGATTGTGCATCGGCTCGCTTCGCCTTGAGTTCTTCAAGGGATTCCTCGTGTAATTCCTCATCGGTCTTACGGGGTGTGTCGTAATCTGTTGCCACTTGAGCTACCTTCCTTCTTACCTCACCTGCATCGCTATCGATGCGAGCTGTCCCCCGCGTGCGAATAGTCGCGTATAACCTCTTAATTACCTCTTATAACCGCCGGCGTGTCGCGTTTATTCCCCTGTTTTAGTGGCGCGCTCGATCGATTGGGCTAGCGCCCCATCCACATAGCCGCGGATATGGGTGCCCTCTGCCAGATGTTCTTCCAGGAGGATCTCACCGCTCTCGTGAATCGCATGCACTAAATCTCCCCGGTCGTATGGGATGAGCGCATCTATCTCAACACTGGGGTGAGGCAACGACTTTTCGATCGCATGGAGCAGGCCTTCGATTCCAAAGCCACTCTTCGTCGAAAATGCATAACTATTCTTCTCTTTCCGCAGTAACTCCATCACAACTTCAGGGGCTGCGATATCAACTTTATTGATGGCGATGATCTCAGGGATATCTCCCCCACCGATCTCGTCAATCACCTGGCGCACGGCACGAATTTGTTCAAAGGGATCTGGGTGCGAACCGTCTACGACATGGACGATTAAATCTGCGCCAGAGACTTCTTCGAGCGTTGATTTAAAAGCATCAACCAATTGATGCGGGAGATGTCGCACAAAACCGACTGTATCGGAGAGTGTGTAGACACGACCTTCAGATGTCTGCGCCTTGCGCACCGTTGGATCGAGAGTTGCAAAGAGGGCATTCTCAACTAGGACTCCCGCCCCAGTGAGCGTATTAAGCAGAGATGATTTTCCTGCGTTGGTGTAACCCGCAATTGCAACGGAAGGAATATTATTTCGGCGCCGCTCTTGTCGCTTAGTATCACGTGCCACCTTCATCTCACTGATTTCACGTCGCAACTTTGCCATCTTGTCGCGGATGCGGCGACGATCTGTTTCAATCTTTGTCTCACCAGGTCCACGACCACCGATACCAGCACCGCCAGCTGCACGACCACCAACCTGACGAGAAAGTGAATCGCCCCAACCGCGAAGACGTGGAAGTAGATATGCAATCTGCGCAAGCTCAACCTGTGCCTTACCCTCGCGACTCTTTGCATGTTGAGCGAAGATATCGAGAATGAGTGCGGTTCGATCTACGACCTTTACCTTTAACTTATCTTCTAAGGTGCGCAGCTGAGAGGGCGATAACTCTCCATCGCAGATAACGGTATCTGCGCCAGTCGAGCGAACGATGGCCCGCAGATCTTCTAACTTTCCGGCACCGATATAGGTCGATGGATCTGGCTTGTCACGACGTTGAATAAGCCCTTCAAGAACTTCTGAACCGGCGGTTTCGGCAAGTGCTTTAAGTTCGGCCAGTGAGTTATCAGCCATTTCAGCCGATCCCTCAGTCCACACCCCCACCAGGACCACACGTTCGAGTTGGAGCTGTCGATATTCGGCCTCTGAAATATCTTCAAGTTCGGTGGAGAAACTCTTTACCCGGCGAAGCGCATGGCGATCAGATAAATCTTGTTGGGATTGAACTTCATCAATCTCATCTGCATCAAAATCGGCAGCTGCACGCGCGCTTTCGCGGAGAAGGTCTTCAAATAACTTGTCATAACCATCCTCAGTCTTACTCATGAAAGGTAAGCGCTGACGTCGTAATCTTCAAGGAGGAGAGCTGGTCCCGTCAAGGTTGCATTTGAATGGCCATCAATATCAACAACCAAACGACCACCTGGTGGGAAGATCACCCATCGTGAAGGAAGGGCTCCACCTGTTTTCATGGTTGCAGCAAGTGCAACAGCACAGGTGCCAGTTCCGCATGATTGGGTCTCACCACTACCGCGCTCATGAACGCGCATCTTCGCTTCGTGCCCTGGAAGAATTTCTACAAACTCGACATTTACGCCCTCTGGATATGAGTCAGCTGGTGTCACAGTTGGCGCAATCTCTAGTGACCCTAGAGTCGAGAGATCATCGGTAAAAACGACGGCATGAGGATTGCCAACGTTGATATTAAATCCAGAATATGTGGCGCCGTTTACAGTTGCTTCCACCGCTTCAGATTCGTCATAGACCTTACCCATATTTACTGAAATATCGTCCTCGGCGGGAACGCGAAGATGTTTGATACCTGCTCGTGTATCGATCGCAAAGATTCCCTCGCGCTGATGGCCCCTTGCAACGAGATAGCGCGCCATTACTCGAATCCCGTTTCCACACATTTCAGCGATCGAACCATCTGCATTTCGATAATCCATAAACCATTTACCGTCGTGCTTAATAATTCGAATCATGCCATCAGCGCCAATTGCTATCGGTGAAGCCGATGTTGCGCCAACGCCGCTCTTGCGATTACACATAGCAGCTACTTGTGCAGAGGTAATTGCGAGCTGCTCATCTGGGTCAAAGAGGATGACAAAATCGTTATGTGTTCCATGGCCATAGGTGGCGATTATTGGGCTTTGCATCTTGCTACGAGTTTATACGCTCTTCGATAAATGGGAGACGTGGTTCACCCTCTCTTATCCATTGAATTCGTTGATCTCGCTTAAACCAGGTCTCCTGCCGGCGGACATATTGGCGAGTTGCAACCACTGTCTCTGCTATAGCTTGTTCTGTTGTGAGCTGACCATTGATAAGTGCGATTGATTGGGCATAGCCGATTGCCCGTTGCGCTGTTGCACCCTCTAAGAGCCCCTCGCCGATCAGCGACTTCACTTCATCCACTAAACCTTGTTCAAACATCCGATGGACTCGCGCCTCGATCCTAGGAGCAAGCGTTGAACGCTCCATGGCAAGTCCGCAGTGAATAGCATCCGGATATCGCAAGCTTGTGTCGCTAGGTAGGTTCGCTGAATAAGGTTTTCCTGTCACCTCAATTACTTCGAGAGCCCTAATAATTCTTCGTGTATTGGCCGGCTCTATTGCGGCGGCCGCCTCGGGATCTAATACCCGCAATCTTGAGTAAAGCTCAGCGGCGCCTAGTAGCTCAGCCTCATCTTCTAGCTTCTTGCGAAGTGCTGGATCGGTCTCCGGAAAATTCATCTCATCAATAATTGATTTGATATAGAGGCCAGTTCCGCCGACGACGATGGCAACTTTTCCTCGGCTCTGAATGTCATCAATAGCCGCGCGAGCTAGAGCCTGATACTGGGCTACAGAAGCATCTTGCGCCACGTTGAGAATATCGAGCAGATGGTGAGGAATCCCCCGACGCTCTTCAATCGATAACTTTGCCGTTCCGATATCCATCCCGCGATAGAGCTGCATCGAATCAGCGTTAATGACTTCGCCGTCGTATTTCTCTGCAACTTCTAACGCTAGATCGCTCTTGCCTGTCGCTGTTGGCCCACAGATGATGATCAGTGGCAGGCTCATTGTTAGCGCTTCACCGTTGGAATACCGAGCATCGTCGGCACAGGACCTGACTGCTCTTTATTGCGAGCTTCAAAGGCATCGCCACCTCGGGTGCGAACAACCTTGATCGGATTTCCGATGAGATAGTGCGCCGATGCTTCAGTTATCTCAACATCAACGAAATCACCCGGTCTGGCGCCATCAATTGGTTCGAAGTGGACCAACCGGAAATCTTCCGAACGCCCGGTAATACGGCCACGATCGCCATCGCGTCGCCCCTCAATCTCATTAACCATCACCCGATGCGTTGTTCCGACGGCACGTTGATTAATCTTTAGGGAAATTTTCTGCAGGTGCTCGTGGAGCCTTGTGTAGCGTTCGCCAACAATCTTCTCATCAACCTGGTTTGGCATAATGCCGGCAGGGGTTCCCGGACGAATCGAATACTTATAGGTATAGGCAGCGGCAAATTCTGCGGTTGTTGATATATCCATTGTTGCCTGAAAATCTTCCTCAGTTTCGCCAGGAAAACCGACGATGATATCTGTGGTGATCATCGCATGAGGCAGCGCAGTACGAACGCGATCTAGAATGCCTAGATATTTCTCGCTTCGATAAGAACGACGCATCGACTGCAAAATTGAATCTGAACCAGATTGCAGTGGCATATGGAGATGCGGCATGACATTAGGGGTCTCCACCATCGCCTCGATAACATCGTCGGTGAAGTCGCGAGGGTGAGGTGACATAAAGCGAATGCGCTCAAGACCATCGATTGCACCAACATCGCGAAGTAGTTTTGCGAAGGCGCCCTTCCTGCCTGCCTCAACTCCGTAGGCGTTGACATTCTGTCCCAGCAGCGTAATTTCAATGACGCCCTGAGCAACAAGAGCTTTCACTTCGGCCAAGATATCTTCGGGTTCACGATCTTTCTCTGCGCCACGTAGTGCAGGAACGATGCAGAAGGTGCAGGTGTTGTTGCAGCCCACAGATATTGAGACCCATGATGTAAAGGCAGAGAAACGTCGCGCAGGTAACGTTGATGGGAAGTGCTCAAGCGCTTCAAGAATCTCTATCTGTGACTCTTCTTCAATGCGTGCGCGTTCTAGCAGAACAGGAAGCGAGCCAACGTTATGCGTTCCGAAGACAACATCGACATAGGGAGCTTTCTTAAGAATGGTCGCCTGATCTTTCTGGGCAAGGCAGCCACCCACTGCAATCTGAAGTGATGGATTTGCCTTCTTGATCGGCGCTAGGAAGCTGAGATTTCCATAGAGCTTGTTATCGGCATTTTCACGGACTGCACAGGTATTGAATACGACGATATCTGCCTGTTCGCCATCTTGAACAGGAACATGTCCAGCGGCATCCAACAATCCTGCGATGCGCTCTGAATCATGGACATTCATCTGGCATCCGTAAGTCTCAACGAGATAGGTACGTGCCATGGCTAACGATTCTTCTTAGCGCGCTCTTGTGCCTGCTCTGAACGCCACTTGGAGATAGCAGCGTGATTTCCACTTAAGAGGATTTCAGGGACATCAATGCCGCGCCACTGTGCCGGCTTTGTAAAGTTTGGATATTCGAGATATCCCTCGCTGTTATGTGATTCTTCCGCAAGTGAATCTGGATTACCGAGAACGCCGGGGATTAAACGAGTAATTGCCTCGATCATCACCATCGCTGCGACTTCTCCCCCGCCAAGAACATAATCGCCGATCGAATACTCGTGGACTCGTATGTTGCGGGATTTGAACTCTGCTTGTGAGTAATACTGACGAATCCGGTCATCGATACCTTCATAGCGACCACAGGCAAAAATAAGATGAGAATGCGCTGAAAACTCTTGAGCTACCGGTTGTGTAAATTGCTTTCCTGCTGGGGTTAAGATGATGAGATCAGTGTCTTCGACCATCAGAGGATCCAGTGCTTTCGCCCACACTTCTGGCGACATCACCATTCCTGCGCCACCACCATACGGCGTGTCATCGACAGAGCCATGAACACCCACCGCGTTATCGCGCAGGTTATGGACTTGGATATCTACTAGACCAGCGCTCTGCGCCTTACCTAGTAATGAAAGATTGAGCGGAGTCAGGTATTCAGGAAATATCGAGATGACATCAATCTTCATTAGATTGTTCCTGATATTTCTGGCGGAATCACTGTCATTCGCTTATTGCGCACATCAACTTCTGGGACGAGTTGAAGAACAAATGGAATCATTACCTCACCAGAAGCTGCCTTAATGACGAGAACATCTTGGCCTGGAAGATTGAGCACTTCTGTGACTGGACCAAATTCAGAGCCATCTTCAAGGTATGCGATGCAGCCGATGAGCTGAAGGACGTGGTAATCGTCTTCATCAAGGCCGGGCGCATCGATATCAACATCGGCATAGAGAAGCTCGTTGCGAAGCTCCTCCACCTGGTTGCGGTTTTCAATACCTTCAAAACCAAGGAGGAGGATTCCATTATGTACACGCGCAGAAGCCACGGTGAGAACACCGTGGCTATCTGTCTCTAAATGTGCACCGAGTGCGAAGCGATCTTCGGCTTCATCTGTTCGCACTTCGATAGTAGCCTCACCAAGAATTCCGTGGGCTTTACCGATACGTCCTACATTAAGGCGCATGACGTATTCCGATAGAAATTAGCGAAGTTCGTCAGTATCAATAAGATCAACGCGAACAGAGCGTCCAGCGAGCGCGCTTACGACTGTGCGAAGCGCCTTTGCTGTGCGACCGTTACGACCGATGACCTTACCGATATCTTCAGGATTAACACGGACCTCGAGAGTTGCCCCACGACGACCGTTCTTCTCCTTGACGTTCACATCGTCAGGGTTATCTACGATTCCCTTTACGAGGTGCTCGAGAGCTTCGTCAATCATAATTATTCTGCAGCTGCTTCTTCTGCTGGAGCTTCATCAGTTGCTGGCGCCTCTACAGCTGCCTCTACAACTTCTTCCACTACTGCCTCTGCTGCGGGAGCTTCTTCAGCAACTGGTGCTGCTTCTTCCACTACAGGTGCTGACTTAGCTGCAAGCTTCTCTTGTGCCTTCTTCTTGAGAGTTGTTGCACCCTCTGCAGGCTCTGATGCCGCCGCCTTAACAGCTGCTTCGTAAGCAACGCTCTTCTTTGGCTTCTCTGGAGCGAACTTGAGAGTTCCTTCAGTTCCTGGAAGGCCCTTGAACTTCTGCCAATCGCCTGTCACCTTAAAGAGTGCAGTAACAGCTTCAGTTGGCTGTGCGCCAACGCCGAGCCAGTAGAGCGCACGCTCAGAGTTAACCTGAATGATTGATGGCTCTTGTCCTGGTACGTAGCGACCGATCTCTTCAATTGAGAGACCATTACGCGCCTTACGTGAATCTGTAACGACGATGCGGTAATAAGGTGTACGGATCTTTCCAAAACGCATTAAACGAATCTTTGTAGCCAAAGTGGTATTGCTCCTAAAAATGTGTGTCAGCGTGAACTCGATACAGCGGGGTGCGTAACGGTCTTCTTCCGACGAACGGATTTGGATGTTGTAGGGGTAGAGGGCCCTTCAACAGGTGGCCTATTCTGCCAGCCAACCTGCCAATGGCGAAATTGAGGCTAGGCCTGCTCGGCAGCTCGCTTGGCGGGATTACCTGAGCGGGACTTCTTCTTGGGTGGCTGTTGGGCCATCTTTGGAGGCGCTCCCATCGCCGGCATCGACATCCCCGGTGGCAGGGCCATTCCAGGCGGCAGAGCTGGTCCTTTGCCTCCGCGAAGAGATTTCATCATCTTCTGGGCTGCGGTGAACTTTTCTACCAACTTATTCACATCCGAAACCTGACGCCCTGAGCCAAGGGCGATTCGAGCCCTGCGCGAGCCATTGAGCAATTTGAGATCGCGACGTTCGGCCGGAGTCATTGATTGAACTATCGCCTTAGTGCGCGTGATTTCAGATTCATCAAAGTTATCGATCTGTTTCTTCATCGCGCCAGCACCAGGCAGCATTCCTAGCAGCTTGCCCATATTACCCATCTTCGACATCGCCTCGATCTGCTCGAGGAAATCTTCGAGGGTGAAATCTTCTCCGCTAGCAAACTTATCTTCTAGCTTCTTCGTTGTATCTGGATCAAAGGCCTTCTTCGCTTGCTCGGCAAGAGTTGCAACATCACCCATGCCAAGAATTCGCGAAGCCATCCGCTCTGGGTAGAAGATATCGAAATCAGCAACCTTCTCACCCGTGGAGACGAACATAATCGGGCGTCCGGTGAGCGATGCAATTGAAAGGGCGGCGCCACCACGAGCATCACCATCGAGCTTAGTCAGCACCACGCCATCAAAACCGACGCCATCCCGGAATGCCTCTGCGGTGCGAACGGCATCTTGACCAATCATCGCATCAACGACAAAGAGGATCTCTTGAGGATTAATTGCATCGCGAATTGCAACTGCCTCAGCCATTAACTCTTGGTCAACACCAAGTCGTCCTGCAGTATCTACAATCACCATGTTATGAAGTTTTGATTGTGCGTAAGCAACTCCATCACGAGCCACCTGCACTGGATTGCCCACGCCATTTCCTGGCTCTGGTGCGAAGACTGGTACACCTACTGATTCACCAACGACTTGAAGTTGGTTGACCGCATTTGGGCGCTGCAGATCAGAGGCGACAAGGATTGGGGTGTCACCTTGATCTTTATAGAACTTTGCAAGCTTTGCCGCCAGCGTTGTCTTACCGGCACCTTGAAGACCTGCGAGCATGATGACTGTAGGTGGGTTCTTGGCATAACGAACTCGACGTGCTCCACCACCGAGTATCTCGGTGAGTTCGCGGTTAACAAGGTCAAAGATTGCCTGCGCCTGATTTACTCCAGCTTGGAGAGTGCGAAGAAGCTCAAGGGAGCCAGTGCGCACTTTCTCGATAAATAGATCTACAACAGGAAGGGCGACGTCGGCTTCCAATAGAGCTTGGCGAATTTCGCTAACGGTATTTTCGATATCACTGGCAGAGAGTTTGCCGCGATTACGGAGTGAGCCAAAGACGCCAGATATTTTCGAGGAGAGTGCATCAAACATAGTGGCGCCATACTACTTGAAAGAGTGTGAGACTACTTCAGCGAGCCTTCGATGCGAGTTGCGACCTCATCGGCACGCTCGATTGAGAGGGCTCCCCCGCCAATCTCTGTGACATATAAAGTATCAATTGCTTCTGCGCCTAAAGTTGTGACGATTGCAGATCGAATATCGATATTGCACTTGCGAACTGTGTCACCGATGGAGAAGAGCAGTGCCGGACGATCGTGGCTACGTACCTCGATGATAGTTGCATCCGTTGCTGCATCGAGAAAAGTTTCGACTATGGGCGCTGGGACTGGAATCGTGGGCATCTGCGCATATGCATCGATACGATCTTGTATTCGTTGAGCTAGCTTGCCCTCTGACTCGAAGCCGCGGGTGAGTTCGCGAACGAGCATCTCTTGCGATAAATCTGGCGCGTTGGGATCTGGCAGAACAATCCACTCCATGACTGCAACGTTATTAATTGTCTTTGTGCGAGCCGAGCGAACATCTAGCCTAAGAATATTCAATACACCTGAGACGATAGAGAGCAATCCGGTCTTGTCGGGTGCGATTACTTCGATGGCGTAGATATTGCCACGATCTTCAATCGCAACGCTTAACTTTCCTTTAGCGGCGCGTGATATCTGTTCTGGAGTGAGCTCGGGTTGCTGTGTGACAGTGTTATCTGTGATCGCAAGCTTTACCCGGCGAACCAAATCCGAAACAAGGGATGCCTTCCAATCACTCCATGCCGCTCTTCCGGTGGCAATGCCATCGGCGATACTCAATGCATGGAGAAGTTCAAGCGTTCCTAAATCGCTGATGTGCTCTGAGACTCCAGAGATGGTCGCAGGATCATCGAGATCTCTTCGAGTAGCAGTGGCAGAGAGCAGAAGGTGATGCCTGATTAACTTCTGAATAATTGCGATATCACTCTCGTTAAATCCAATACGTGCAGCAAGTGGCTTAATCAGCCCTTCACCGCGGATCGAGTGATCTTCCTCAGTACCTTTTCCAATATCGTGAAAGAGGGCGGTAAAGAGCAAGAGATCGGGGCGGTGGACTTCCCTTGTAAGTGCTGCCGCAGATACAGCGGTCTCAACCATATGGCGATCTACCGTATGGCGATGGAGCACGTTGCGCTGCGGAAGTGAGCGCACTCCCCTCCACTCTGGAATCCAGTGAAAGAGAATCTCCTCTTGATCAAGTGCTTCAAAGATTTCAACCATTGCAGGACCGGCGCCAATGAGAGAAATCAAATATTCGCGGGCTTCTCGTGGCCACGGGGCTGGAAGCGCGCCGCGTCCAGTATCAAGAGCATCTGCATATCTGCGGAGTGAATCAAATGAGAGGCGCATTCCTAGTTGAGCAGCTGTCGCGGCAGCACGTAATCCAATAACTGGATCAGTATCGAAATCAAAGGTTGAATCGATAACAACTTCTCGATTTGAAACTGAGATTCCAGGTGAGATCACATCGGAGCGAACTCGCTTAAGGAAACGCCCGAAGCCATCTCGACCTTTATGGTGATATTGATGCCAGGCCATCTGCATCAAGTAATCAACGGCGCGAGCGGCTTGAGCCACTTCGCTCATCAAGGCATCGGCATCAAGATAGTTCAGATGCGCGGCAACTTTATCTTGCTCAGTAAAGAGCAGACGATCCTTATCTCGCCCACTAACAAGGTGCAGCGCTTCCCGCGCTGTGGAGAGTATTGACTCTGCTTGGCTAATACGTTCCATCGGCAGAGTAAGCGCACCAGAAATATGCATTGCCCGCAGCGCGGTTATATCTCTCAAACCGCCTCGCGACTCCTTTAAATCTGGCTCTAAGAGGTATGCGAGCTCACCATTGCGTTGGTAGCGCTCTTCTAATGTCTTCTCAAGCTCTGGCAGATACTTATCACTATCTTCTCGCCAGGTAGAGAGCGCAGTGCTTTGTACCTCGGCAACGAGATCGGCGCTTCCGCAGATAAGGCGGATATCAAGTAAACCCATTGCAACCTTGAGATCTTCACCGAGCGCCTCTCGTACCTCACTGCGAGTACGAACCGAGTGATCGACCTTAATCTTTTGATCCCAGAGTGGGTAGAGAATTGCATTGACTATCTCGGTCAGCTTTGCAGGAGAGTAAGAGCCGGTATGAATAATGACAATATCGAGATCTGAGCCTGGCGATAATTCGCCACGACCAAAGCTTCCGACTGCTGCTATCGCAATCTTTTCAGAATCAGCGCCACTTGATGTGAAGAGCTCAGAGATAAGGAGGTCGCGCTCGTTAGAACGCGACCTCCTTTCTCGTGTACCCATGGCTCAGATTCTATTGTGAAGCAGGTGCTCTCTAGTCGAAACTAGATTGCATCTGGGCCGCGTTCTCCGGTGCGAACGCGAACAACCTGATCAACTGTTGTTGTCCAGACCTTTCCATCGCCGATTGAACCGGTGCCGGCCGCCTTCACGATGACATCTACGATATTTGCAGCATCTGCATCATCGACGAGGACTTCAAGGCGAACCTTTGGTACGAGGTCCACGGTGTATTCAGCGCCACGATAAACCTCAGTGTGACCCTTCTGACGACCAAAGCCACTCGCCTCAGAGACAGTCATTCCAGTGATTCCTGCACCCTGTAGTGCATCCTTTACTTCATCAAGCTTAAATGGCTTGAGAATTGCTGTTATGAGTTTCATAGGTTTGCGCCTCCTCGTGATGAACTTGCATATTCGTACGCTGATTCAGCGTGCTCCTTAAGATCGATACCTTCGATCTCTGCATCCTTTGCGATGCGGAAGCCGATTGTCTTTTCAATTGCAAAGCCGATGATCAACGTTGCAACAAATGAGTAGCCTGCGACGAGTCCAACTCCAAGCGCCTGCTTACCGAGAAGATCGGTGCCACCTCCGTAGAGGATTCCATCGAGTCCAATGCTGTTGACTGCGCTGCTTCCAAAGAGTCCGATTGCAAGTGAGCCCCAGATACCTCCAACGAGGTGGACGCCAACGACGTCAAGCGAATCATCAAATCCGAACTTGTACTTCAAGCTGACTGCAAGTGCGCAGAGGATTCCAGCGATAAAGCCGATTGCAACTGCCGCCCATGGTGCAACGAACGCACATGCAGGTGTGATGGCAACAAGACCTGACACAGCACCTGACGCAGCACCGAGTGATGTTGCATGTCCGTTACGAATCTTCTCTACTAGAAGCCATCCAATGATTGCAGCGGCTGCCGCAACTTGAGTATTCATAAATGCAAGACCGGCAATTCCGTTGGCGCCAAGTGCAGAGCCAGCATTAAATCCAAACCAACCGAACCACAAGAGTCCTGCACCGAGCATTACCAAAGGCAATGAGTGTGGGCGCATTGGATCTTTTCTCCAACCGATGCGCTTACCAAGGACTATCGCAAGCGCTAAGCCAGCTGCGCCGGCGTTGATGTGAACTGCAGTTCCTCCTGCAAAGTCTTCTACGCCCTTGCCTGCAAGGAATCCGGTGCCGGTAACTACATCACCGACCTTGTTACCGAAGGCAAATACCCAATGTGCAACTGGGAAGTAAACGACTGTTGACCAAATCGCTACGAAGATTCCCCAAGAGATGAACTTTGTGCGATCTGCAATAGCGCCAGAAATCAGAGCTGGAGTAATTATTGCGAACATTAATTGGAATGCCGCAAAGACAAGAACTGGGATTGGATAGACGCCACCATTGTTGGTGAAATCATTTACCGCTCCCCCAAGACCACTGAAGGAGAGATTTCCATACCAAGCTGATTCAGCTTTATAGCCAAATGCTAATTCGAAACCGTAGATCACCCAGAGGATGCTCACGATTCCGATTGTTACCATCGACATCATCATCATGTTCAGGACGCTCTTTGTACGGACCATTCCGCCGTAGAAGAAAGCAAGTCCAGGAGTCATGAGAAGAACGAGCGCGCTGCTGATGAGAATAAAAGCAGTATCGCCACTATTGAGAACTACATCTCCCATTTCAAACCTCACTAAATATTGTTGTACTTGGTCAACTCGTCATTGAGATGGGTGAAAACTCTCAAATAGGGGTTACAAGAGGTAACAAAGCGGGTTAAGGCGGTGCAACAAAAGGGCGAGAAATGTTTCAGGCGTGTTAATCGCCGAGGAGGCCATCGAGGTAGGCAGAGCTATCAAATGGGGTGAAATCTTCAATTCCCTCGCCTGTGCCTATAAATTTAATCGGGAGATCGAGCTGATCTTCGATAGCGAGTGCAATGCCACCGCGGGCAGAGCCATCGAGCTTTGTAACAATCAGCCCCGTTACCTCAACGACCTCGCTAAAGAGTTTGGCCTGGATAAGGCCATTCTGTCCCGTGGTTCCATCAACCACGAGCAGGACTTCTGAGACAGGGCGCATCTTCTCGACAACTCTCTTAACTTTGCCGAGCTCGGCCATAAGGTCGCTCTTTGTATGGAGGCGCCCAGCCGTATCAATAAGTGCATAGTCAGATTGATTATCTACCGCGCTCTTTACCGTATCGAAGGCAACTGATGCAGGTTCGCCTTCATGTTTTCCGGTAACGACAGGAACGCCGATACGAGTCCCCCAAGTTGAGAGCTGCTCAACCGCTGCTGCGCGAAATGTATCTGCTGCGCCGAGTGTCAGGCTCTTCGAACTCTTTTTGAGGTGATGAGCTAACTTTGCTACGGATGTTGTCTTTCCAACGCCGTTGACACCAACGACCAAGATCACTGTCGGAGCCATATCGGAAGCGAGTGCGCGACTCTTCTGCGAAAGATGAGCGGCGAGAATTTGGCGCAACGAACCTTCGGCATCATCGCCCTTAATCTTCTTGGCCTCTGTAATTACCTTTTCAGTCAGAAGTGGACCTAGATCTGCAGCCAAGAGTTCGGCAGAGAGTTCATCCCAATCAAGTGCTGATGCAGTTGATTCGCCTTTGATCTTTGCAACAAAGCGCGAAAAGATTCCCACTGAGGTGCGCCTTAAGCGTTAGCAGTTTCACGCAAGCGCTGAGAAATTACCTCGGTAACTCCATCGCCGCGCATGGTGACACCGTAGAGCGCATCTGCAATCTCCATGGTGCGCTTCTGGTGAGTAATCACGATCAGCTGTGAGCTCTCGCGCAGTTCTTCCAAGATACCCAGAAGGCGACCAAGGTTGACATCATCAAGGGCTGCTTCAACTTCGTCGAGTACATAGAACGGACTTGGACGAGACTTAAAGATTGCAACAAGCATCGCGACAGCAGTCAGTGATTTCTCTCCACCAGAAAGGAGTGAGAGGCGCTTGACGCGCTTTCCTGGTGGGCGCGCTTCAACGTCTACACCGGTATTGAGGAGGTCATCTGGATTTGAGAGGAAGAGCTTTCCTTCTCCACCTGGGAATAAGCGACCAAAGATGTCCTTGAAGTGCGCTGCAACTTCGGTATAAGCCTCCATAAATACTTCCTGGACCTTGTCATCAACTTCCTTGATGATGTCGAGGAGATCCTTCTTGGTGCGCTTGAGATCCTCAAGCTGCTCGGCAAGGAATTTAAGGCGCTCTTCAAGTGCGTTGTACTCTTCAAGTGCAAGCGGGTTGATCTTGCCGAGTAAGTTGAGTGAGCGCTCTGCTGAGGCGAGGCGTTTCTCCTGCTGATCGCGGCGATACGGAATGAGTTCGGTCGCAACGATTTCACCTTCGTCGGTCTCGATAAATGTTGGAACATCCTTATCAGGACCATATTCGTTGACAAGAGTTGGGATATCGATACCAAGCTCTTCAACCGCTTTACTTTCAAGCGCTTCGATACGCATACGCTGTTCGGCGCGAGCAATTTCATCGCGGTGAACACTGGTTGTTAGCTGGTCAAGTTCTGCAGTGAGTTCACGGGCACGAGTACGAACTGTCAGGGTTTCGCTATCGCGATCATTTCGTGAATTTTCAAGACGTTGACGCTCGGTTGAAGACTTGGCAATGGAACGTTCGATATGAATCAACGCCTCATATGCAGCCTCTGCAATCGCTTGCGAAATAACCGCACCGCGAGCTCGTGCACCGCGTCGAGCAACAGCTCGCTCTGATGCCTCGCGCTCTGCATTTGCAGCATCCTTAAGTGATTGAGCACGTGCTGCAATTGATGTGACGCGCTCTTCAGAGGTGCGAACTGCTAGACGAGTCTCCATCTGCGCTGTGCGCGATGCTGAGACTTCTTCGCGGAGCGACTCTGCACGTGTGCGATCTGGTTCGGCAATCTCGCCATGTTGACCAAGTTGTGATTGGGCAATTGAAAGTTCATTCTCATCACGTGATTTTGCCGAAGACGCCTCAGCGATTGCTTGGGTGAGACGCTCAACCTCTGCCGATGCTGACTTCATATTTTGCCCTGAGACTGCGAGCTGCTCAGTGAGAGCTGCGATTCGTGCATCAGATTCGTTGAGCTGAGCAAGAGCAATATCAAAGTCACTCTGCTTGCTATCAACCTCAGATGATGCGGTAGCAATTTCAAATTTAAGTCGATCACATGTTCTGGTCAACTCTTCTAATTGAGCCTCGAGACCATTGATAAGCGCCTGGATCTCGACCAATGAATGTGAAGATGCTGATCCACCACGGGCACGTTGTGCAGTGATTACATCGCCATCTCGGGTAACAACGGTAAGCGATTTGTTATCGCGCAGAATGTTCTCGGCATCACGGGCGTTATCTACAACAACGGTGCTCCCTAGTAACTGTGAGAGGAGCTCTGATATTTGCGATGAACGGACATGCGATAGCAGCGGAGTGAGTCCGCTTGGAATATTAGAAGTTGACTGTGCACCTGGCTGGTAGACGAGAACATCTGCCTGACCAAGATTCTCACTGCGAAGAGTTGTGAGCGCTGTAACTGCTGCGCCGATATCGCGGACGACGACGGCATCCGCGAGGGTGCCGAGCGCTGCAGCAGTTGCCGCCTCCCAGCCGGAATCGATCTGAATGAGTGAGGCGATGCTGCCGAGGAGATTTACTCCACGTGAATCACGTACCAGGGCTGCGGCGCCATCACGGGATTGAGATGTAATCCGCATCGCTTCTAGTTTTGACTCTACAGAATTTCGTTCGCGATCTGCCGCGCGCTCTGCCTCGACGAGATCTGCCTGCTTCTTCTTCGCTGCATCAAGTGCGCTCTTAGCTACTTCAAATTGTGAGTCGAGGCCGAGTTCTCCTGCATCCGCGCCTGCAATCTCCATCTCGAATTGGCTATAGGCAGTCTTCGCCTGATCTACGCGCGACTGAGCTTCGCTGCGAGCTGAGGTAAGTCGATTGATTTCTTCGGCGTTTGCTTCAAGACGTGCAGCAAGAGATTTGATGTGACCTTCTTGACGAGCAGTTCCTTCGCGCTGATCTGCGATTGCACGAAGTGCGGCATCGATTGTGTCTTCTTCCGCCTTAAGCGCTGCCTCAAGCTCTGCAAGTTTTGTTGTTGCTTGAACAAGTGCAGCCTCTGCCTCAACCGTCTCTTGACGAAGACGTGATTCTTCTTCGAGTAATGCAGCAGCCTCTGCCTCTAGCGCTTCAGGATCTCGGCCAGCCGATCGCGCCTCCTCTGCCTCTTCTGCTAAGAAGCGAGTGCGCTCTTGGGCGAGAGATTGAGTACTGCGGAATTTTTCACGGAGGCCGCTCAGCGCGTAGAAGTTCTCCTGTGCTGCAATGAGCATCGGTGTCTCAAGCGCGGCTTGTGCATCGAGCTCTTCCTCGCGCTTGCGCGCTTTATCAAGTTCGGCATCTACGCCAGCACGACGTTCGCGAAGTGCATTCTCATCTGCAACTTCGGCATCAAGTGTCTTAGAGAATGAAATGTAATCATCAGCCAAGATTCGTAACCGCGCATCGCGAACATCTGCCTGGATTGTTGCCGCCTTCTTTGCAACCTCTGCCTGCTTACCCAATGGGCGCAATTGGCGGCGAAGCTCGACGGTGAGATCGTTGACGCGAGCAAGATTAGCCTGCATTGAATCGAGTTTACGAAGGGCCTTCTCCTTACGCTTACGGTGTTTCAGTACACCCGCTGCCTCTTCAATATATGCGCGACGCTCTTCCGGAGTTGCCATCAAGATTGCATCGAGTTGACCCTGACCAACAATGACGTGCATTTCGCGACCGATACCTGAATCAGAGAGAAGCTCTTGGATATCGAGAAGACGTGAGGCCTCGCCGTTGATCTGATATTCGCTCTGTCCATTGCGGAATAAAATACGAGAGATCGTTACTTCGGTGTAATCGATATTGAGTGCGCCATCAGTATTGTCGATGGTGACCGCAACCTCTGCGCGACCAAGTGGAGCGCGACCTGAAGTACCGGCGAAGATGACATCTTCCATCTTTCCGCCGCGGAGTGACTTTGCACCCTGCTCGCCCATTACCCAGGTGAGAGCATCTACAACATTTGATTTTCCAGAACCGTTAGGACCAACGACGCAGGTGATACCTGGCTCGAGGCGAAGGGTGGTCGCAGATGCAAAGGATTTAAATCCTTTGAGGGTAAGGCTCTTCAAATACACGGCGATAACCTACCGTGCAGGTGGGTTTACATATAAATGCGACTCAGCTCAACTTCAACTTGAGGGTTTAAGCTTCTTGCGATTGCGGCTTAAGAATTTCAAATGCAGAGCGCGCTGCTGCTTGTTCAGCCTCACGCTTGCTCTTTCCAGTTCCTGTTGCAACCGCTTCCCCGCCAACTAGCGCGGTAGCTTCAAAATTCTTATCGTGATCCGGTCCGCTCATTGTTACCTGGTATTCCAGGGTTGCTTTGCCGAGAGATGCGACGAGTTCTTGTAATGCCGTCTTTCCATCAAGACCTGCACCCATCGCCATTGCGCTATTGAGAGTCGGTGCTACCAATCGCAAGAGACAGGCAGAAGTCTTTTCAAAACCGGTAGAGATATACATCGCACCGATGAGCGCTTCAAAAGCATCGGCGAGAAGCGAATTCTTATCGCGGCCATTGGTGACCTCTTCGCCTTTTCCGAGGCGGATGTACTTTCCTAATTCAAGCGAGCGCGCAATATCTGCCAAGGCGCGCATATTGACGATGCCAGAGCGCAAGGGTGATAAGCGACTTTCGTCGAGATCAGGATATTTCCGGTAGAGCTCTTCGGTGACAATCATGCCGAGAACGGAGTCCCCTAGAAATTCCAAACGCTCATTCGTAGCAGTAAGTCCTGCCTCATATGCGAATGAGCGATGGGTAAAAGCTAACTCAAGTAATTGGCTATCGATATCGAGAGCTAATTGCTTAAGCAGATCTGAATACAAATTAGACGTCAAGAACCTGACGGCGGTTGTATGTGCCACATGTTGGGCAAGCAACATGGTTGAGCTTTGGCTGCTGGCACTGTGGGCAATTTGAGAGTGATGCTGCTGTGGTCTTCCACATTGCGCGGCGTGAACGTGTCTTTGAACGAGACATCTTTCGCTTTGGTACTGGCACGGTAACCGTCCTTTAACTCGACTGCTTATGCCGGTTCGGCCAAGCGGATATGGGGCAAGTATCGCCTATTGGCGGGAAGAACCCAAATCGGGCCCTAAATCCTGCTGGAGCTCGAGTAGGCCAGACCAGCGGGCATCGACCACATCATGGCCATGGTCCTCAGGAAGGGATTCCCACTTCTCGCCACAATCAGGGCAGAGGCCGAGGCACTCTTCATCACAGAGTGGGTTGACTGGCAAGCTCAAGATAATTGCATCGAGGACGGGAACCTCAAGGTTGACCTGCTCTCCCTCAACGAAGAGCACCTCATCCTGATCGAGGTCATCTTCCTCTTCATCCTTCTTGCGGGATTTCTTTCCACGCTCATCGGTAGGTTCGTAGCGGTAGAGCTCCTGAATCTTGCGGTCAACTACCTGCTCAACGGGATCTAGGCATCGAATGCACTCGCCGATCGCAACAGCGTAAATATCTGCCGTGACCAGGATTCCTTCAGTCACAGATTCGCAGCGAACATCAAGCTCGATCAGGTCGCCTTCAGGTACGGCGATGAGTGGAACCCCCACGCGAAATGGCGCATCGATATCGAGTTCGTACTCCTTCATCTCGCCGGCACGACGCGGAAGTTCGTGGGTATTGAGAAGAAAGGCTCCCTCGTTTGCGGGTTTCTTAGATGCCATTACTACTAATTATCTTCAGCTAGCTGAGAGAGAACATCTTTATCGTTTGCGCCCTCGAGTCTTTCGCGACCGCGAGCAACGGCCTCCATAGTCTTATTGAGAATAACCTCAAGAGTTGCCAAGCGGCCATCGATATATGCCTCGACCTCTTCGCGCTCTTGCGCTGCGATATCGCGCGCATCATCAAGGATCCGTTGAGCCTCATCGCGAGCTGATTGAACAATTGCAGTCTGCTCGACCATGCGAGCAACATCCTCGCGAGCTGTCGCGATCATTGATTCGGCGCTAGCGCGACCTTCTTCGATGATGCGATCGCGATTGGCGATGATTTCTTCAGCGGCGCTGAGATCTGATGGAAGAACTTCACGAGCACCTTCAAGGATCTCAAGGATCTCGCCGCGATGGACTACGCATGAAGCAGAGAGCGGAACGCTTCGCGCCTCTTCCACCATGGTGATGGCGGAGTTGAGCTTCTCAATTGAATCCATAGTCATATCTACCGTCCTCTTATTACTTGCTTGTTCGGGCAGCTGCTCGAGCCTTGAGCGCTACATTGACATTGGCCGGAACCATCGTCGCGACATCTCCCCCGTAATAGGCGAGCTCCTTGACGATAGATGAAGATAAAAATGAGTGGGTCGGTGAAGTTGCCATAAACATCGTCTCAACTCCAGAGGCTTGAGTATGTACCTGCGCCATCTGTAGTTCGTAATCAAAGTCGGTGACCGCGCGAAGGCCCTTAACAATGACATCGACGCTCTTATCCTTGCAGTAGTCGACGAGCAACCCTGAGCCTGAGTCAACCTTTACATTGCCAAAATGTGCGACATTTGCAGTAATCAGATCGAGGCGTTCTTCTACCGAGAAGAGCCCTTCCTTCTTGCGATTAGCGAAGACGGCGACGATGACCTCATCAAATTGCTTGCTGGCACGTTCGATGATGTCGAGGTGTCCAAATGTGATGGGATCAAATGATCCAGGGCAAACGGCGCGCTTCATATGGGCAACGCTAGCAAGATGAGGGCAAGTTATCCATTCTCAAGCGTATCGTTGAGCGGAATTCCGTAGAAAATTCTAGCTTGGCCGTAATCTTTGACTCTTATCTCTTCATATCCATAGGGCCATGAGATTTCACGAGTTCGACTATTTCGCTCAATTGCGATCAGAGCATCCGGATGAAGAAAACCATTTTCACGTAGTTGTACAAGCGTTTCGACGATATCAATATCATCAACATCGTAAGGCGGATCGATATAGATAAAGTGATACTGATACTGAGCTTTATCGCTTAAGAAGCGATGAGCGCCCATTGAATAGAGATGGAATGTTCCAGCAAAGTGCGCGCTCTTAATGCTGTCGTAGTTGGTCGAAATTGCCTTCGCAGCAGCTTCATCTTTCTCGACTGCATGAACCATCGCAGCTCCGCGCGAGAGCGCTTCAAGTGCGATGGCACCAGTGCCGGCATAGAGATCAAGAACTCTAAGGCCATCGAAATCGCCAAATTCAGAGGCGAGGGTAGAGAAGAGCGCTTCTCGAGCGCGATCAGATGTGGGGCGGGTTGCGCTGGCAACAGCAGAGATTGGACGTCCCTTTGCGACGCCGGCGATGATGCGCATTATTTACTCACCCTTCAACTTAACTCTTATCGATAAATTCAGTAGCTGTATCTAACTCTAATTTACGAAGAGCTGCCTCCAAGAGCGAGTACTGGCTTAATCCGTTCTCAATGAGGGTCGCCGCCTCTGCGCGAGCAACCTCAATGAGCGCTTCATCACGAAGGACTCGGAGCAGTCGAAGGTGGGAACGGGTTCCTGATTGATTTGTTCCGAGAACATCTCCCTCGCGACGTTGCTCAAGATCGATACGGGAAAGTTCGAAACCATCATTGGTTGAGGCAACTGCATCTAAACGCGCTCGCGCCGGAGTCTCAGCAAGAGATTTCGTCAATAAGAGACAGAGACCAGGTGACGTTCCTCGACCTACACGCCCGCGAAGTTGGTGTAACTGCGATACTCCGAAACGATCTGCATCCATAATCACCATCAAGGTTGCGTTGGGAACATCGACACCTACCTCAATAACGGTGGTGGAGATTAGGACATCAATTTCGCCTGCAGCAAAGGCTTTCATCGTTTCATCTTTTACCTCTGCGCTCTGACGACCGTGGAGAGGAGCAATTCTCAGACCGTTGAGCGGACCAGATTGCAACTCAGGGCCAAGCTCTTCAACGGCAGCTAGCGTTGAATCGGTACCTTCTAAAAACTCAAAATCTGCATCCTCTGAGATATCTGTACTGATGCGTGGAGCAACAATATAAACCTGATGACCTTGCGCGACTTCTTCACGCACTCGCTGCCAAGTTCGCTCGAGAAAGTGTGGTTTCTCTTCAACTGGTACGAGGTGAGTTGTAATTACTTGTCGCCCTAACGGCAATTCACGAAGTGTAGATACATCAAGATCCCCAAAGACCGTCATCGCAACTGTTCTTGGAATTGGAGTTGCCGTCATGACAAGCAGGTGCGGAGTAATGCTCGCCTTTGATTTAAGGGCATCTCGCTGTTCTACACCAAATCGATGTTGTTCATCCACGATGACGAGTGCAAGATCTTGAAATTCAACAGTATCTCCTAGTAGGGCGTGAGTGCCCACAACTAATCCAGCAGCGCCACTCTTTATCTGCGCTAAGGCCTCACGACGAGTGGCCGCATTCTGTGAACCGGTAAGAAGTACGACGCTTGTTGAATTATCAGAACTACCTAACATTCCGCCTTGCGCGAGGTCTCCAAGTAATTTATTAAACGTTCGCTGGTGCTGCGCTGCCAATACTTCTGTCGGCGCAAGGAGTGCAACCTGTCCCCCAGAGTCAATCACTGTCAAAGCTGCACGAAGCGCGATCACAGTCTTTCCGGAACCCACTTCACCTTGAAGAAGTCGATGCATGGGATGGCTGGCTGCGAGATCATCACCGATCTCACTCGCCACGAACTTCTGACCTGCGGTGAGTTCAAAGGGAAGACGGGCATCAAATGCATCGAGAAGCCCACCAACTTTATGTGGTCGAGCCACTGCATCAAGTGCGCGAAGATCATCCTTGCGCTTCAAGAGTAAGAGCTGGAGAAGAAGCGCTTCATCAAAAGTTAATCTCTCACGTGCAAGTTCGGTTGCATCGAGATCGTTGGGATGGTGAATCTGTTCTAGCGCCTGGCGAATAGTGGGATATTTATTCTTCTCAAGTAGCGCAGTTGGAATTGGATCTTCAACATCATCAAGCGCAGCCAGTGCGAGATCAATTGATTGGGCTATCTTCCACGAGGGCAACTTCGCACTTGATGGGTAGAGCGGAATAAATTGACCAGCAAAACCTGCGACAGCGCTATCAACATCATTGCCATCGGGAATCATCTCGTAATCAGGGTGAGATAACTGCATCTTCTGATTGAACCGGCCGACCTTGCCGGCAAAGAGGCCTTTACTTCCTACTTTCAATTCTTTCTCGCGCCAGGCTTGATTGAAGAAAGTCAGGGATAACTTGGCGCTTCCGTCGGTGACGATGACTTCGAGCATTGTTCCCTTACGAGCTTGGAATCGGCGGGATTGAACGCTATGCACCTGTGCCAGGATCGTTGCCTCATCGCCCTCTTTGAGTTCAGAGATATTGGAGAGTTCACCGCGAACTAGATATCTGCGCGGGAAGTGGTTGAGAAGATCGCCAACTGTGGTGTAACCGAATATCTCTTTAAAGGCTTTCGCCGTCTTATCGCCGAGGACTCCGCTGAGTTTGGAGTCGAAGGTGGCCATGGCTTTATTCTCTCGCGAGTATCAGCTTTCGTGAGTATTGAAACCACGGTGAGTGAGTAATAACAATCAAAGACTTGTGGGCTACCAGATCACCTATTGCGCTCTGAATACGAAGCGCTAATTCTTGATCGAGGTGCTCTAGCGGCTCATCGAGAATGACAATTGGAACATCAGCGAGCAGCGCACGGGCAACCGCCAATCGCTTAGCTTCTCCCCCAGAAAGGACTCTGCCGAAATCACCCAAGACTTCATCGAGTGGAATGTATTCGAGCTCCAAAGCTGAGAGTATGCGTGTGAGTTGAACATCATCTGCACCATCATTTGCAATCTTGAGATTCTCGCGGAGAGAGGTATTGAAAACATGGCCATTCTGAAGCGAGGCCGAGATATAGCGATTAAGCTCGGCAATCTCTCTAATCTCACATCCTCCGATAGTTAACGAACCTGAGTATTGGCAGAAGCCAAGGAGGGCGCTTGCCAAAGTCGATTTACCTACGCCACTCGGGCCAGTAATCACCAAAACTTCTCCAGGCTTTAACTCAAATGAAATTGGACGCAAGAAGCTCTCATCCCAATGAGCCTCACAATTCTTCGCGCTTAGATTCATATCAAGCGGTTGCTTTTTAGCAGATTCCACCATCAAAGCGCGTTGCGATTGAGCATTGATAGATTGGCTTGCTCGTCGATTCTTTCCGGCAAGAAAGAGATTAGGGAACCACGTCGTATATCCCTCAAATCCAACAAGAATTAAGAAGAGCGCCATTGAAATTTGAATAGGCAATAAATTTTCACGATGGAAGAGGGCGACGCTGACACTCACAAGCGCCCCACCAAGTGTTGCAATCACAAGTAGGGCTAGCGCGGAAGATAAAGCGAAGAACTTTCGCTCTAAATTTTGTAACTCAGATGTCGCGGATTTCAAAGTCTCTCGGTAAGCATCACCGTATCCATAAATGTCGGCCTCCACCATCGCATGTGAAGAGGCAGAGATTTCAGTGGCAAATGCATTCTCGCGCTCCTCGATAGCGGTGGCTATCGGATCTAAAATCTTGCTCACGGCAGTCGGAATGGCAAAGGCGAAGATAATTGATACTGCGATCACAGGAATTATTAGAAACGGGCTGATCCAGAGAGCTAAGAGAACAGTGACAGATCCTGATACTGCCGCGGATATCCCAGGGAGCGTGACTCGGAGATGCAATTCTTGCGCCCGCTCAACATCGTCAACAACAGCTTTGCTCTCTTTGGCAATTGAAATGGTCCCAGCTTTGATTCGATCGGCAAATGCGGAAAATAATGAGACTCGAATTCCGGTGAGTTTCCTAAAGATCGCTTCATGGCTAACGACACGTTCGCCATAACGTGCAACAGATCGAAAAATTCCAAAGAAGCGAACCATCACAATCGAAACTCCGAGAATGAGAATCGGTGGGTGCTGAGAAGCCATAGTGATCAACCATGCGCTAGAGACGGTGAGACCGGTCCCTCCAATGAGTGCAAAGGAGCCAAGTGCTATTGCTAGGAGAAAGGAGGCGCGAGTAGATAATTTCATCGTTCGACCATCGCGATCTCTCGAGCGCCTGCAATCGCTTGATCCGGAGCATGGAGCACGGCAATGACGATGGCCCCGGATTGGGCGCATGCACTAAGAATCCCCAAAATTTCCGCGGCCGAATGAGGATCGAGATCTGCCGTTGGCTCGTCAGCAATAATCAGTGCCGGACTAATTGCCAATGCACGCGCGACGGCGATGCGGCGCTTCTGCCCACCTGAGAGGTGTGCACTCTTCTCACCTAGCCCGCCAATTACCGTTTCGAGGCCATCTGGAAGTTCTGCAATATCTAGACCTACCCGAGCCAACAATCTTTCTACATCAAGAGGCGCAAAATCTGGCCTTACCAATTGGAACATCTCACGTATCGAACCAGAGATCAGAGCTGGATTTTGTGGAATCCAACCAACTTGTCGAAAGAGTGATTGTCGCTCGATTTCAGAAGTCGGTATCTGATTGATTGAAGCTGTCGAACTCTGATTCAATCCAAGGAGGGAGTTGAGAAAGGTTGTCTTGCCTAAACCAGATCCTCCCCTAATGACGACAACTTCCCCTGGTTTGACCGATTCAGATTTTATTGCGCCAAGACCAAAGGGGGATTGCCAGTTGTGCCACTCTAGAGAATGAATCGCGTTGATTTCGCGTGAGCCCTGTGCGTGAACTTCTTTACGAGAAGTGACTTCATTTAACTGGCCGAGGGCTGCACCACCATCTGCAGAGGCATGAAAGAGTGAGGCTGCGTTTCGAAGTGGAAAATAAACCTCTGGCGCAAGAACTAATACCGCAAGTGCAGGAAAGAACTCCATAGAGCTATTTACTAATCTGATTCCGATTGATACCGCAATAAGTGCAACAGAGATAGTCGCCGCTAATTCAAGAACGAGCGCCGAAAGAAAAGAGATACGTAAGACTTTCATCGTCTCACTGGTGTATCTATCCCCCATCTCCTTAATCCGGTGTCCTTGACTCTTATGGCGACCAAAAATGGCCAATGTGTAGATACCCCGAAGCGAATCTTCGAAGTATTGAGAAAGTATCCCGAGGGATTTCCACTTAGCGGTGACTGCATCGCTGGTGTACTTGCCAATGAGAGCGCCGAAGACGGGGATTATCGGAAGAGTAAAGAAGGCTATGAGCGCTGATATTGGATCAAGGAGAGACATGGTCGCAATCACAGCGAATGGAGTAATTGAGGCGCCAAACATCTGCGGAAGAAATCTGCCTAGATATGTATCTAATGAATTCGCACCTTTGATCAGCAAAGTAGTCAGTTGGGACGAGGGAATTGAGGTGAGAGATGCTGATGAGGTGAGAACCTGCGAACGCAGTTCGGCCTTCAACTTGCTCGCCTCAGCTGAACTCCAACGCTCGAATTGAGAGACGAAAACTGCTCGAAAGAGCCAGAGCATAGCTAATGAGGTGATGTGCGAAGCTATCGAGGGATGAGAGTAGATGAGGCCAACGATAACTGCCGCGATTAGAAATGCATTTGCGATAACAATTGCAGTGTTAAGTATCGCACCGAGAATGGCACCGAAGAAGAGCTTACGGCTACTGCCCATAGAGAGCAGCAGCCGTAAGTCTTTGGATTTCACAGGTTCAATATATGCGTCGAGGCATCAATTAGGGATGATGGACGGTGTCCAACATTCCCATCTCTGGGTTCGAGATTTGTGAGGCGCTGACTCG